>Ga0256834_1000702_pt1 | contig 23762 bp, 28 predicted proteins | sample 4281140metaG_FD_190536 | JGI IMG/M metagenome (GOLD analysis project Ga0256834, IMG submission 190536) | Hydrothermal vent microbial communities from East Pacific Rise, Pacific Ocean - 4281-140 | ecosystem: Environmental > Aquatic > Marine > Hydrothermal vents | place: Pacific Ocean: East...
GAATTATCTGCAACATTGAGGTTGAAGAGATATCAAAAGTAGGGATTAATTAAAATGTAAGATTACTTCCCCAATATCTCTGCCACTTCCTTAGCATGATAACTAATAATAATATCCGCCCCAGCACGTTTAAACGCCATCATAGTCTCCATCATCACTGCATCATAGTCTATCACACCAGCCTTAGCAGCCATTTTAAGCATAGAGTACTCACCACTAACATTATAAACAGCTAGTGGTAGGGTAGTGTTGTTTTTGACATCTCTTACTATGTCTAGGTACGCAAGTGCAGGTTTTACCATGAGGATGTCTGCTCCCTCGGCTTCGTCTGCTACAGACTCGGCTATGGCTTCGTTACGGTTGGCTGGGTTCATTTGGTAGCTTTTTCTGTCACCTACGATATGCCCCTTTTTTGGGCTAGACTCTGCTACATCACGGAATGGTCCATAGTAAGCAGAAGAAAATTTAGTAGAGTAGCTCATGACAGGAAGGTTTACAAAACCTGCTCCGTCTAGTCCTGCTCTGATGGCTTGTATCATGCCGTCCATCATGCCACTGGGGGCTATCATATCTGCACCTGCTTTGGCATGGACAACAGCTTGTTTACTAAGATTGTCAAGTGTTATGTCATTGTCAACAGTCTCTAGTACAGGGTCTATGATACCGCAATGCCCATGGTCTGTATACTCACAAAAACACAGGTCAGTGACAACAAACATGTCAGGATGTGTAGCTTTTACTTGACGGATAGTCTCAGCAATGATGCCGTGTTCACACATGGCGTCACTTCCTACAGAGTCTTTGGTGTCAGGAATACCAAAAAGGATGATGGACTTAATGCCTAAACCTTTAAGAACATCACACTCTTTGACTATCTCATCTATGCTCATTTGGTAAACACCTGGCATAGAGCCTACTTCTTCTTTGATGCCTGTACCGCTTTTGGCAAAGAGTGGGTAGATGAAGTCATTGACAGACAAGTGTGTCTCTTGGAGTAAGTCTCTTAGGACGGGATTGATTCTTTTTCTTCTAAAACGTGCGAACATTTGCTGCCTTACATAAATAGTTTGTATTATTTTAACTAAAAATTCCTAATTTCTGAATCCTTTTAGGTATAATATTTACATGAATAGCATAGAAATATCACAAGTCGCAACCTTACCAACTAAATATGGTACCTTTAACATCCAAGCATTTAAAGATGAAAAAGAGAAAGAACATTTAGCCATTTATACTGATAACCTTTCGGATATACCAGTGGTACGTGTACACTCTGAGTGTCTCACTGGAGATGTATTGGCTTCTGTTAAGTGTGATTGTGGAGAACAACTGGACTTTGCGATGGAGACCATCGCCAAAGAAGGTGGAATCATTATATATCACCGTCAGGAAGGGCGTAACATAGGGCTACTTAACAAGGTCAATGCCTATGCACTACAAGACAAGGGCTTTGACACCATAGAAGCCAACCACCAGTTAGGCTTTAAAGCAGATGAACGTACCTATGAGATAGTAGAGTTCATTTTAAAGTATCTAGAAGTAGCCCAACTTAGACTGCTTACTAACAACCCACGTAAGTTAGAAAGTCTTGGAAGTATAGAAATAGTAGAGCGTTTACCTATCCAAATCATACCTAACAAATATAATGAAGACTATCTCAATGTGAAGAAAAATCAAATGGGACATATGCTTTAATGAACCTGTCTCAGTACTTAGATAATGAGGCAATCATCTTGTCTTTAGAGATTATCACTAAACTTGAAGCATTTGCTTCTTTACTTCATGAATGGAACCAAATACATAATCTTACAGGTGCCAAAAATATAGATGCTATTTATATAAATATCATTGATTCATTGTTCCCTCTTACTTTTATGCATGTACCTAAGACACTTTTAGATGTAGGTACAGGTGCGGGCTTTCCTGGCTTGGCACTTGCCATTGCTTTACCTAATACTGAAGTGATACTTGCAGAACCACTTAAAAAGCGAGTTTCATTTTTAAAATATGCCGCTATAGATTTAGAAATATTGAATGTGAAGGTAGAAGCCAAGCGGGTAGAGTTTGTAGAGCATACAGCGTTTGAGCTTATCACTTCACGGGCAGTAACAAATACTAAGTTGTTGTTGGACTTAACAGATAAAATTAGTGATGAAGGTACGCAGTATCTTTTTTATAAAGGTTCACGTGTCTTTGATGAAGTGGCAGATGTACAGCATCAGTTAGATTATGATATAGTACAGAAAAACCAACGAAATTATTTATATATTAAAGGTCGTGTGTGATTTTAAAACTACTTATATTTGCTGTTGTAGCAGGGCTTATCTACAAATTTTTTGGTGGTAAATTTCCCACTATTGGGAAGAGTACTACTCAGAAAAAGTTAGATGAAGATACACTTGTCGAGTGTGAAAAATGTGATACTTATGTGACAGTTAAAGAGAGTATTATTGTGAATGGAAAGTACTATTGTTCAGATGAGTGTACAAAGTAAAATAAACCATAATAAAAAGGATATAGTATGATTATTGTTGGGCATCCGTGGATAGAAAGTGCAAAATTTTGTAAGATCTTTTTGAAAGAGGATATTGAAAAATCTAAAGCAAATGATATTGTATTGTTAGAACCTATTGTAGATTCGCATGATTTAGCAAAGTATTGTAAAGATAATGATATTCCTTTTGCTGTGACTGTAAACTCTTTAAAGGAAGCTATATTTGTAAATGCCTTAGGGGCTACATATATGGTATGTGAAGAAGATGATGCCTTACGCATACAACCTATAGCACAAGAGTATCTTTTTGATACACGGATACTGGTACTTATACATGATGAAAAAGAGATTGCTAAAATAGCGCATTTTGGCATAGATGGTGTTATTTTTACTGCAGCCATAGCTTAGCTAATATGAGACACTCTTTGATGCAATATAAAATTACCTATACTTTAATTGCATTAAATAGTGTAGTCTATTTAATAACGGCATTTTTAAGCCAAAATATTATGGATATAGACATTGAAACACTTGTAAATATGGGTGCAATATTTGGTCCATATACAGTCATGGATGGACAATGGTGGCGTTTAGGGTCTGCTATGTTTTTACATGGAGGTATGACACATTTACTTATGAATATGGTCTCCCTTTATCTTATAGGTAGAGGGGTAGAAGCGTATTTTGATACGAAGTCATATCTTATCATTTATATTTTTTCAGGTCTTTTAGGCTCTATGGTTTCTTTATATATGCATCCAGAAAGTGTGGGAGTTGGTGCATCAGGGGCTATCTTTGGAGTCTTTGGAGGATTGGCAGGATTTTTTCTTGCACATCGTGACAAAATAGAAAATCATACGAAAGCGTTTATGAAAGACTTTGCAATAATCATAGGTATTAACCTTGTTATAGGACTTTCTATACCTTCTGTTGATATGTCTGCACATATAGGTGGTCTTGTCGTAGGACTTTTAGGTGGGTTTATAATCTCCAAAAATCTAAAATGGATATGGCTGTATATTTTTGCTATGATTTTTGTTATGATAGCTTTTATACAATACTTACCTACACAATATGCACAGACATTTTTTTAAATACTTTTTTTTACTTTTTTTATTTTTGGGTTGTAGTGTAAAGTCTATACCTGCCCCTCAAAGTCAGGTAGAAAAACTTACTCTGTTACTTCAAACATTAGACAATAGTATTTCATACAAAGAGAGTAGAGTACTTGCAAAAGATATTTTTAAACAAATAGAAAAACTAACAAAAAAGTTTGAATTGACCTCTCCTCCTTTATGGCATAATTTTTTAGTCAATATAGGATTTCGAAATAAAGGACTTTGTTATCATTGGAGTGATGCCTTGTATCTTCATTTGCATCAGAAAAGATATAGAGATTTCTCTTTTTATTTAGTAGGGTCTAATATAGGAGATTATTTTTTAGAACATAATGCTTTACTTGTCGTAGCCAAAGGTACGGAGTCTGTACATGATGGTATAGTGATAGACCCATGGAGGGATTCAGGGAAATTGTATTTTTCTAAAATAGAGGAAGATAAAAAGTATCTATGGAAACATAGAAAGGCAAGAGAACCTTCCTTTTACAGATAGCTACTCAGCTATAGGTTCTTCACCTGCACCCAATTCACGTAGTTCAGCCTCTTCTGCAAGTTGTGCTTCTATGACATCTTGAGAAGGTTGAGCTACTTCTTCGATAGATTGTACTACTTGTTCTGATGAATCAACATTTTGGTCACTTTGTATTGATTCTTCTGATACTTCAGTAACTTCAGGAGGTTGGGTTTCTTCTATTGGATTGTCTTGTGCTTCTGTGTTTTTTACATGACTTTCTTGAGGGGCTTCTTTTGTAGGTTCAGATTCTGTAGACTCAGGTTCTGTAGGTTCAGAAGGTATGGCTTCATCTTCTTCTACTGCATCTGTATCTATAGATATCTCATCTGTTATTTCTGGAGCTTTTGGTACCATAAGTGCTTCTATATCACCTTCTTCTGCAACACAGAAAGATGGGCTAAATAATACAAAAAACAATAAAAGATTTGAAATTAATTTTAACATACGTATACCTTTTTACTATTATATAAGACTATTCTACATGAAAAGTATAAAAAAAACAAATACTTTTTAATAAATAGTATTTAAAAAGGAAGGTAAATCTTATCTACCAATTCAGTATATTCACTTTTTGCATCTGAATCTATGGTAATACCTCCACCACTTTTATAGTATAGTTTCCCCTTTTCTTTTTCGATGAAACGTATCATTATCCCTGAGCGTAAGGACTTCCCATCAAACATACCGAATACACCTGTGTAAAACCCTCTATCAAAGTTTTCTACGTCTTTTATTATACCTATGGTACTTTTTTTAGGAGTACCTGTAATAGACCCAGCAGGAAGAAGTTGTGTTAAAAGTGTACCTATGTTATCTCTCCACCCACTAGGTAGTTTAGCGGTTATTTTTGAGCTCACTTGAAGAAGTTCTTTTTTACCTGCTTTTATCTTTTCAACATAACGAAAATTCTCTACTTTTATTTCACTCCCTATAATGCCTAAGTCATTACGCATGAGATCTACTATCATCACATGTTCTGCCATTTCTTTTTTATCTGCGAGTATCTTTTCTTTTGCATGAGGAATATTGGCATCAATAGTACCTTTCATAGGGTAGGTAGCTATGGTATTATCTTTCATCTCTATAAAACGCTCAGGAGAAAAACAGATAAATTCATCTTTATAGTAGAGTTTAAATTTAGCATGAGCATAAGTAAAAATTTCTTTAAGTGAGTAACTTGATTCTATGGGAGTTTTAAAGGTAAGATTAATGAGATAAGTGTTCCCTGAATGTATTTCTTCTAGTATGTTGTCTAATGCTTTTTTATAGCTAGGAAAATCTACAGGTGATTTGAAAAAAGTAAATGCTTTAGTACGTTTTTCAACAGGGTAGTTACGCCAATCTTCCAGCTTATAGTAGATATCTTTATCAAGATTTTCTAGAGGCTGTGCAAAAATTTTGTTTTTATCATAGGAAATGATAAAAAGGAAGGGAGTACGGTTTTGACCTAATGTATTGAGGGACTCAAAAGTTTCTTGAAACAAGTCAGGTGTTGAAAATATATTATTTTTATACATCTTTCCCTTGGTCATCCTCTCGTATTAAGTGTGGAGAGAATACCATATTATGACTATATTTTTAATGTTGTTTTTATTTAAAAAATACTCCGTCTGTACACTTTGAAGGCTATATGACTTCTACTTCCTCTTTGCTTCAAGTGCCATTTTATGTACGATGTATGCTGATGTGGGTGCATCTACAGTGTTGATATGCATGACTATCCATTCTGGTGATTTACGTATAAAATTAATCACTTTATTGACATCACCAAACTTTTTCCATTGTTTAATGGTAATACCAATATCCATTAAAAACATATCGTGTGCCATTTTATGCATTTCATAAGAAGGAAAATCATATTTTTTCATAAGACGCTCTTCGTTAGCAAAGTGTTCTTTTACATGTTTAAGATATGTATCAATTTTTTCTTCTAGCTCAGGTAGTTTAGATTTGTCCATGTTATATTGTATGGCAAGTTTATCGATTTCGTTTAAGATTTGTATTTCTGCCTCATGCGTTTCTTGCATCTCTTCAACATCTAGGTATTCAACTTGTTCTGCATAAAGTAATGCCATCTTAAATCCTTTTTTACTTAGCATACTAATCAAATATGACATAAAAATACTTGATAAATATCAAGAGATAAAACTACTTTATGAATCTAACAACAATAATTTCAAAATAGCCATACGCATAAAAACACCATTTTTTACTTGCGTGAGTATTTTGCATCGTGGGTCATCTAGCATTTCATCGCTTAGATCAATATTTCGCATCACTGGGCCAGGGTGTAGTAGTAAAATTTTTCTATTGCCTACGCGTTCTTTGGTAATACAGTATTGTTTAGCATAATCATGGTAATCTTCAAAAAGTTCTTTTTCATGGCGTTCTAGTTGGGCACGCAGAGACATAATGACATCTACTTTGTCTATAACATCTTCTAAGTTTTTGTATTGAGGTAAATCAGATTTTGGCATAAATGGTTCAGGGGCTACAAGTAGGACATTCATACCCATACGTGTAAATAATCGAATACCTGAACTTGCAACGCGTGAACTAAGTATATCACCCACAATGGCAATAGTTTTACCTTCTACATCACCTTTAAAATGTTCTACCATGGTAAAGAGGTCAAGTAGAGCCTGCGTTGGATGTGCATAGTTACCAGCTCCTGCATTTATGACAGGACTTGTGTGCATATTTGCTAGTAGTTGAGGTGTAGCATTTTCTGAATGACGCACGATGATACCATCAGGCTCCATAGCACAAAGGTTTGCAAAAGTGTCTTCTAGACTCTCACCTTTTTTAGTAGAACTTCTTGATGGATCCAAATGTACCACAGAAGCCCCAAGACGTTTTGCTGCTACTTCAAATGAACTTCTTGTACGCGTAGATGCCTCAAAGAAAAGGGTAATGAGAAGTTTGTCATGTAAAAGTTGTGGAGGACGCTTAGCTTTAAAGTTTTTGGCATCCAATAGAAGTTGTGTAATTTGAATATCTGAAAAATTATTAGTGTCTACGAGGTGTTGCATTGTTGTCCTTGAAGAATGATGATATTATTATATCGTATAGGTACTAATAAATCTTTTTAATCCTTTGTTGATGCTCCACCATTGTGGAAATACTGCATCATAATAAGGCTGTGTAACTTTCTTAAAACTAGATATATCTTCATATACATTTACACACCAGTCAAAATCAATATCAAATGTTTTAAGAGCAAGTATGGAAAGTATAGTATCGTTGATACACCCTAATTTACTTGGTGTTACTAAAAGTGTTTTGCATTCAAGCTCTTTTATGAGGTTTATCATCATATACTCTTTGGTGATGGGAACCATAAGACCACCTGCACCTTCTACTAACAGAATATCACAAAGTTTTGAGAGTTCATTATGTTTATCTATGATGTGTTGGATACTGATGATTTGTTCTGTATCTGCACAAAATGGGGCAGCTGGTGAAGCGAAGGTGTAGGCAGTGATATCTAGGGGTTTTAAGTCTTTGAAGTTCTCATTAACCTTCTGACAAGCTTTTAGCAGTATAGTGGCATCAGGAGCTATGTCAGTCACACCTGTTTCAATAGGTTTAAATACACCTACACGAAAACCCTTGGAAGCAAGTGCTTCTATGAGTTTAAGTGTTGTGTATGTTTTTCCTACATTTGTATTTGTTGCAGTAATGAAAAGTGATTGCACTTGTATTTCTCCATTTTTTTTGTATAATAGATAAATTGATATCCAATAATTAAGATAAGGAAAGTTTAACATAATATGCCAAAGTTTCAAGAAGAATTAGATTTAGCAATAGAGCTAGAAGAACCACAAATGTTTAAAGTAATTTTACATAATGATGACTATACTAGTATGGATTTTGTTGTTGAAATACTCACAAGTGTGTTTCATAAATCCCGTCCAGAAGCAGAAAAGATTATGTTCCAAATCCATGAATTTGGTAAATCTATATGTGGTGTGTATAGTTTTGAAATAGCACAAACTAAATCACGACAGGTAAAGCAAAGAGCAAAACAAAATGAGTTTCCTCTTTTGGCAACAATAGAAGAAGACGCGTAGATAAAATGTGACAAGTCACTTGTATACTCTTATGGAAGAGGTTACAGTGTCAATAAAGTTTTTAGAGTTAGGCTCTAAAGCGTTATTTTTAGTAACAAAGGATTAGAATGATAAGTATTGTATTGAATGATGTATTTAAACAAGCGGTAGGGTATGCCAAAGAGAATAGACATGAGTATCTTACGGTAGAGCATGTTTTTTTGTCGCTGGTAAGATCAGAATCAGGTATAGAAATACTTTCAGCACTTAATGCGGACATAACAGCACTAGAAACTGGTATCGTTGAACATATTACAAAAACAATTCCATCACTAAAAGAAGCAGTTGAACCTTTTGAAACGGTAGCACTTTCACGTGCCATTAACGACATGATGACGCAAATACACTCTTCAGGAAGAACTGAAGCCAGTATAGGCGATATGTTAGCTGCCATTTTTATGCAAGAGCATTCATATGCTGTATATTTAATGAAAAAAGAAGGCATAAATCGTGTAGATATTTTAGAAGTGATTTCTCATAGCTACGATACAGGAATACCTACAAAAAAAGAAGGGAAGAAAGAAGAATCATTTTTAGATAAATTTACTATTGAACTTGTTAAATTTGCCGAATCTGGAAAAATAGACCCAGTTGTGGGTCGTGTAGATGAGATAGAACGTGTCATGCAGACACTCTGTCGTCGTAAAAAGAATAACCCTTTACTCGTCGGTGAACCAGGTGTGGGTAAAACAGCCATAGCAGAAGGTTTGGCACTTCGTATTTCAGAAGGAGATGTACCAGAAATCTTAAAATCTTCTAAAGTCTATGCACTTGATATGGGTGCTTTAGTAGCAGGAACAAAGTATAGAGGTGATTTTGAAAAACGACTCAAAGGTATTATTTCTGAGCTTTCAAAAAAAGAAGATGCAATTCTTTTTATAGATGAAATTCATACAATGGTAGGTGCAGGTGCAACGAGTGGCGGAAGCATGGATGCTTCTAATTTACTTAAACCGGCACTTGCACGTGGTGATTTAAAATGTATAGGGGCTACAACGTATGCAGAGTATAGAAATTTCTTTGATAAAGACAAGGCACTTAGTCGTAGATTTGCTAAAATTGATGTAGATGAACCAAGTATAGAAGATACGTTTACTATATTAAAAGGGATACAGCATAAATATGAGGATTATCATAATATTCGATTTACGGATGAGGCATTACAATCTGCTATTGATTTATCTGTGAAGTACTTGCATGATAGATTTCTCCCAGATAAAGCCATGGATATTATTGATGAAGTAGGTGCACACTTTATGCTTAAAGGTATTGAAGGTGCAAAAGTGAAACCTGCTGATATAGAAAAAAGTGTTGCAAAAATAATGAAGCTTCCTTCTACGGTGATAGGTTCTGATGATACGACAAAGTTAAAAACATTAGAAAAAGATTTGGCTTCTCACATCATAGGGCAAGATGAAGCTATCAAAGTACTTGCAACTGCTGTAAAACGATCTTATGCAGGACTTAATGGTGAAGATAGACCTATTGGTTCTTTTCTTTTTGTGGGACCTACAGGTGTAGGTAAAACAGCACTTGCAACACAGTTGGCTAAAACCATGCATGTACATTTTGAACGTCTAGATATGTCAGAGTATATGGAGGCACATACCGTAAGTAGATTGGTTGGTTCTCCTCCAGGGTATGTAGGCTATGAACAAGGGGGACTACTAACAGAGATGATAAAAAAGCATCCTCATACGGTACTACTTCTTGATGAAATTGAAAAAGCACATCCAGATATTATGAATATCTTACTTCAAGTGATGGACGGTGCAAAGCTGACTGATAACAATGGCATAGTAAGTGACTTTAAAAATGTTATACTTATTATGACTTCCAATATTGGTACTAAAGAAGCAAATGTTATGGGCTTTAATAAAGATACTTCTATGAAGACAGACAAAGCCTTAGCCGCATTCTTCTCCCCTGAGTTTAGAAATAGACTCAGTGCAACAGTTGAGTTTAATGCATTAAGTTTAAATACTTTGATACGTATAGTAGATAGAGAACTAGATAAGTTAAATAAACTATTAAAGTCTAAAAATGTCAAAGTGAAGTTAAGTAAAAGTGCAAAAGTATACTTAGCAAATGAAGGATATGATGAACGTTATGGTGCAAGACATATTGCACGTGTTATTGACAAGCAGATTAAAGAGCCACTTACAGATGAAATGCTCTTTGGTAAACTTAAAAAAGGTGGCTCAGTAAAAGTTACTTTTAAAAATGACAAATTGACCTTTGATTTTACAGCAAAGTAGATTTATATAATAGATGGAAGATGAGTTTTATGTACAGCAACTAAATCAATGTTTTCTTGCTTTTCCTAACCCTTACTATGCAGATGAGGGTGGGTTACTAGCCTATGGGGGTGATCTTTCTTCTCAAAGACTTCTTTCTGCATACAAAAATGGAATTTTCCCTTGGTTTTCTGAGGGAGACCCTATTCTTTGGTGGTCCCCAAACCCAAGACTTTTACTGTATCCTGATAAATTTAAACTTCGTAAATCTTTTCGACGTGTATTACGCTCTGGGAAATTTGCAGTTACCTTTGATCAAGACTTTTCTGGAGTGATTAAACATTGTGCTTCTGTGCCTAGAGAAGGACAGGAATCTACATGGATTGTTCCTCAAATGTTAGCAGCATATACAAGATTGCATAAAGAAGGCTATGCTCATTCTGTAGAGGTATATTGTGAGGGTAAATTGGTTGGAGGACTCTATGGCTTGGCTTTAGGAAGGGCATTTTTTGGGGAGTCTATGTTTTCTTTAGTCTCAGATGCATCCAAGGTAGCTTTTAAAGCACTAAGTGATGTTTTAGGTAGCAGAGGATATGATTTTATAGACTGTCAAATGAAAACAGATCATATGGTGCATTTAGGTGCTGAAGTTGTACAAAGAGATATCTTTTTAGATACACTTACTAGAGCAATAGAAGCACCTACAGACATGGGACCTTGGGATGATTTTCATTGGGAATATAAGGAATTAAAAAATGGTAAATAGAGACATCAATTTCTCTTTATGGTTAGATTTTGTTGAGAGAGATTATCTGAAAAATGAATTTTCAGCTCTTATAGAAAAAGGTGTTATTAATGGTGCAACTTCTAATCCATCTATATTTGCAGCAGCTATTACCACTTCACCAGCATATAAAGAGCAATTAAAAGAATTAGAGGGTAAAGCACCTAAAGAAAAATATGAAGCACTAGCTATTGAAGATATACGTACTGCGGCACTAGCACTTAGAAAGACTTATGATGAAGGAAATGATGGATATATCTCTATAGAAGTAGATCCTTTTCTTTCCAATGATACTGCTGGGACTATTGAAGAAGGGAAGCGACTTTTTAGAGCAATAGGTCAACCTAATGTTATGCTCAAAGTACCTGCAACAGAAGCTGGGTATGATGCTATGACAGCACTACTAAATGAGGGAATTTCTGTAAATGCTACACTTATATTCTCACCTAAACAAGCACATAGATGTATTAAAGCCATGCAAAAAGGCATAGATAATTTTGAATTGGATCATGAAGAGAAAGTGAATGCTGTCATTTCAGTATTTGTCAGTCGTTTTGATAGACTACTTGATAAAGACCTTGCTACAGAAGGTATAGATACAGCTAAAACAGGGATATATAATGCAGCAAAGATTTATAATCTGGTAGAAGCATGTAATAAACCTAATATACGTACATTGTTTGCAAGTACAGGGGTTAAGGGTGATTTGCTAGTGGCAGATTACTATATGCGAGAGCTATTAGCAGCACACTCTGTTAATACGGCACCCTTAGGTACGATAGAATCTTATATTTCGAAATTTGCATCAGGGGCAAAATTGCCTTTAGAAGAACATGAGATAAATGGATACTTTACAAAGCTTTCTGACAATGGATTTGATATGGATGAAGTCTATAAAGGGCTTTTGAATGATGGACTGAAAGCATTTGAAAAAGCATTTCAAGAAATGTTAGATACTTTATAAAAGGACTGTAGTGGAAGAAAAATTAAAACTTTATTTAAGAACAATGATTAGCAATAAAGGCTCAGACCTTCATATAAAATCAGGAGCTATAGTAAGAGTACGTGTTGATGGTGTCCTAAGGATATTAGGTAAGGAAGCGTTAACTGCAGAAATGGTTGAAGACATCGTGAAAGATATTACTACCGAAGACCAATATTTTAAACTTAAAGAAGAAAAAAATCTTGACTTTACTTATGTTCTAGGTGAGGAGCATCGCTTTAGGGTAAACTTTTTTCACCAAATGGATGGACTCTCAGCAGTATTTCGTATTATTCCTGTGAAAATTGCAACGCTTGATGAGCTTAATTTACCAGAAGTTATTAAAACATTTACTGATATTCATCGTGGGTTAGTCCTTGTTACTGGTGTAACAGGTTCAGGTAAATCGACCACGCTAGCAGCAATTATTGATAAAATAAATAGAGAAGAGAAGAAGCATATTATTACAGTTGAAGATCCGATTGAATTTATTCATAAAGACAGGGGTTGTTTGATTAATCAGCGTGCCATAGGTCTTGATACACATTCTTTTTCTGATGCATTAAGAGCAGCATTAAGGGAAGACCCAGATATTATACTTGTTGGGGAGATGCGGGATCTTGAAACTATAGATATTGCACTGCATGCCGCAAATACAGGGCACTTGGTTTTCTCTACACTGCATACACTTGATGCCAAAGAAACTATTGATAGAATTGTAGGTATGTTTTCTAAAGAAGAACAAAATCGTATACGTGGATCATTAGCTTCTGTATTAGAAGGTGTTATTTCCCAACGACTTATTCCTACCAAACAGGGAGGAAGAGCTGCGGCTATTGAAGTATTGAAAAAAACATCTAGAATAGAACAACTTATTATGGAAGACCGTGATTATGAAATTCCTGATGCCCTTTTTGAAGGTAAAGAGATATATGGTACACAAACATTTGATCAGGCTTTGTTAGATTTAGTAAGGGATAATCGTATTAGTGATGAGGTAGCATTAGAATATGCTACAAACCCTGCAGATATGAAACTTAAGATGGAAGGTGTTGGTAAAGGTGCAATCGTACAAGATAAGATTGCAGATATCAATGAAGACGTTTTTGCATTTAAGGATGATGCGGAAGAGGAAGACCGCGATAGATATTAGACTACAAAGAATATTTTAATAGAAATTCGGTATAATTCGCGTCTCATTTTATTCTATGAGAATTATTTTATAAGGAACATAAATGTTAGAAGGTATCGTTAGAGAGAGTATCGGCAAGCGTACAGCAAAACAGCTTAGAAGAGATGGTTATCTGACTGCAAACCTTTATGCCAATGGTGTAGAGAACATTCAAGCAGCGTTTAAACGTGGTGAGTTTGTAAGAGCAGTGAGAAATAAGGAAAACCTAGCATTCCCAGTAAAAGTAGGGGATAAAGAGTTAAATGTAGTGATACAAGAGTATCAACTACATCCTGTAAATGGTGATGTGAAACATGTTGATCTTCGCATAACAGTTCCAGGACAAGTTACAAGTTTTCTTGTACCTGTAGTGACACATGGAACACCTATTGGACTTAAAAATAAAGGTGTATTAGTTATCTCTAAAAAAAGATTAAAAGTAAGAGGTGCAATTGAAAATATGCCTGCTAAATTTGACTTAGATGTTGAAGGGTTAAATAGAGATGATTCAATTCTTGTAAGAGACATTAAAACACCTGAAAATTGTAGATTAATGGATAGACAAGATGTGGCTATCTGTGGTGTAATTAAATCTAAATAATTAAGCAATGAAAGCAATAGCATGACACTCTTTGTTGGTCTAGGGAATCCAGGATCACAATATGAAGAGACACGTCATAATATTGGCTTTAAAGTCATTAACAAACTTGTTGATGACTTAGGAGCTAGAGATATATCTAAAACTTCTTTTTATGGGCAGCTTCATCGCTCATCCACTTCATTTTTTTTAAAACCAAATACCTATATGAATCTTTCTGGTAAATCAGTATTAGCTGTAAAACAATTTTTTAAAATTGAACTTGAGAATGTTATCGTGATTCATGATGATATAGATCTTCCTTTTGGTGCTTTGCGTTTTAAAAAAGGTGGAGGTCATGGAGGGCATAATGGGTTAAAGTCCATAGATGATCTTCTTGGAAAAGAGTATATACGAGTGAGAATAGGTGTAGGTAAACCAGAACATAGAACACAAGTGGCTGATTATGTGTTACATGCATTTTCTAAAGAAGAATCTGAAAGTTTAGAACGTTTAGTAAGTCATGTTGAAAATGCTTGTAAGGCATTATTGACTGAAACGTTAACTTTCGTAAAATCAAACTATAGCCTGAAGTCAATTGAAGGATTGATGTGATGAGCTTTTTCATGCCATCACTTCATTCTCTTTATCTTGCTAAGCACTACATTAAAAATCTCTCTTCAATTCTTTTTGGTTTAGCATTTGCCTTTGCAGCTATTGATTATTTTCAACATATTGGTGAGCTTGATGTTTCTGGTAATTATAAAATACTTTATATTTTTTATATGTGGCAGGAGGCATTGGGTTTACTTTACCCTTTAGCGATAGTATTTGCCTTAATTATGACCAAATTGGCACTGGTTAAAAATAATACCATGGGTGCTTTACATGCATTTGGGTACAGCAAAAAAAGACTACTTATTCCTTTGATATTGGTGGCAATGTTTACTTATGCTGTCTTTACCTTTTTACATACGACAGAATTTTCTTATGCTAAAAATAAAGCAGAATCTTTATTGAAAAATGAATTACATACCTATAATGTAAATGATCTTTTTTTTAAATATAATGATACTTTTGTCTATATTAATAAATTGGATCCCATAGAAAAAAAGATTCAAGAGATAACAATCTTTAGAGTAGAAGGAGATCAAGTAAGGTCTACTATACATGCCCCAACAGCTGTCTTTAATGGTAAGAGGTGGGATGCACAGAATGCAACGATTAAAACACATAACTATATACAAGGTGAATTGTCAAAATATACTGTGACCTATCAAAAAAGTATTAAGACTTTAAAAGGCTATAAACCTAAAATTATAGAGTCACTGCATGAAGGGAAAGCACTCAATATTATAGATGCATATCATACATGGAAGCTTCTAGAAAAACAAAATTTAAATTCAGAAAAAATACGGGCATCTCTTTACGATAAAGTAGTTGTGCCTCTTTTTTCTTTAGCCTTGTTGCTTATTTTATTTTTTAAATTACCTTTTCATGCAAGAATGATAAGTATAGGAGGGGTGATAGCACTCTCTTTAGGTGCTACATTTATTATTTGGGGCTTACTTTTTGGTCTAGGACAAATAGGTGCTAATGGTGTATTATCACCTGAAATAACAGCAATTTTACCTATTGTTGTTTTATGGGTTTATGCAATTTATATTTATTTTACAGATGAAAAAAGTTTGGGCTAAATAGCATTTTTAAAAGATAACTACATAGTGTCACCCAAATGCATAGCTGTCTCAGAGTCCCATCTAGCGACATGAAGCACCATCCAGTGTTTAAATTCACCTTCTAGAAAATCTTGTATTTCTTTTGGGTCTTTGTTCTTCTCCCAACTTTCATGAAGTTCTTTGACTTTTTTTCTCATACTATCATGTTCAGACTTATGTATTTGTGCAGCATAAAACCCACTTTCTTCCATCATCTCTTCTTCTGTAGAAAAGTGGTCTTCAACATCAAATAGCAGTACGGCAAAATGCTCATCTATCTTTTCGGGATCTTTGGATAAGACGGCATCATGAAAGTTATTGACTACATCCATTTCTTCTTCGTGTAACATATTCATAACAGCGTTTGAAACAAGTTGTACTTCAGTTTTTTCAAATAACATATTTAGACTCCTTTGTGTGTATGTATTGTATCTCTAATATGGCATAAGTGTTCTTGACATAAATCAAGAAGTAAATCTTCATCCATTTATAGGCTATCTTTCTCTTAGTCATTTTTGGGTAAAATTACTTTTAATTTACGACATAGAATATAGGATAAGATAAATGAAAATTGACGCGCAAGAATTAGCTAAGAAGTATGGTACACCATTATATGTATATGACTTTGACTATATTGAAAATAGGTATACCACACTTAAAGATGCTTTTTCAGGTAAAAAATCAATTATCAATTATGCAGTAAAAGCAAATTCTAATTTATCTGTTATCGCACATTTAGCAAAATTAGGAGCGGGTGCTGACTGTGTAAGCATAGGTGAAGTCAACCGTGCATTAACTTCGGGTGTTGATAAATATAAGATTATTTTTTCAGGGGTAGGTAAACGTGATGATGAGATACGTGAAGCACTACAAAAAGATATCTTACTTCTTAATTTAGAATCTGAAGCAGAGATGAAGCGTGTAGAGATGGTTGCACGTGAACTTGGCAAGGAGGCACGTATTTCTATACGTGTTAATCCAAACATAGATCCACAAACACATCCATATATCTCTACTGGGCTACATGAAAATAAGTTTGGTGTAGAGATAGATATGGCAAAACGAATGTATATCTATGCAAATAAGTCTGAGTTTTTAAATCCAATAGGTATTCATTTTCATATAGGTTCACAACTTACAAAGCTAGATCCTATTCGAGAGTCAGCTCAGATTGTGGCAGATTTAGTACGTTCACTCAAAGCCATTAAAATTGATATTAAGTTTTTTGATGTAGGTGGAGGTATTGGGGTTGTGTATGATGATGAAGTGACTATTTCTGCATCTGATTATACACAAGCTATATTTCAGGCAACTAAAGGGCTTGATATCACGCTACTTTGTGAACCTGGACGTTATATGGTGGCAAATGCGGGAGTATTTTTTACAAAAGTACTTTATGAAAAAAATAATGATGGAAAACGTTTTGTCATTGTAGATGGTGGAATGAATGACCTTATCCGTCCAAGCTTGTATAATGCTTATCATAAAATTGAAGCAGTGAATGTAGAAGGGGAGACATCATTAGCAGATGTGGTAGGTCCAGTCTGTGAAAGTGGAGATTTCTTTGGTAAAAGTGTTCCTTTACCACCATTAGAACATAATAATTTGTTGGTTATTCATTCGGCAGGTGCATATGGGTTTACAATGGCAAGTAATTATAATACGCGTGCTAAACCTGCGGAAATTGCTATAAAGGACGGAAAAGATAGGCTTATTCGTCAGAGAGAAACGTATGAGGATCAAGTACGTTTAGAGTTAGACTATTTAGGGCAATAAGGCTTAATAATGACTTTAGATAATTTAAGAAATAAAATAGATACTATAGATGATACACTTTTAAAATTATATAATGAGCGTATGAATCTTGTACATCAAGTAGGGGAGCTTAAGCATACTACCGGTGCACCTATTTATAGACCTGAACGTGAGAAAGCTATTTTAAATCGTCTTAAAACAGAAAATAAAAAAGTAGGGGGCAAGCTCACAGATACAGCGATAGATGCACTTTTCTTAGAGATGTTTGCAGTCTCTAGAAATCTTGAATTACCAGAAGGTGTAGCATATTTGGGACCAGAAGCAAGTTTTACACACCAAGCTGCTGAGAGTAAATTTGGTGCTATGTCTGAGTATCTTCCTATTACTTCCATAGAAGGTGTATTCCGAGCTGTACAAAAAGGTACTGCTAAATTTGGAGTAATCCCTATAGAAAACTCTTCTAATGGCATTGTTAGTGATACGATTCAGTGTCTTGATGAATATAACTTAAAAATCATTGCCGAAGAGATGATAGATGTACATTTTGCATTTGCAACACTTGGTGAAGAATACAAAAAGATTACAAAGATTTATTCCAAAGACATTGCATTTGGTCAGTGTCGTAAATTTTTACAAGATTTAGATTTAAATGATGTCGAGTTGGTACCCGTAGAGTCTACCGCAAAAGCAGCAAAATTAGCTTCAGAGAATGATAAATTTGCTGCACTTTGCCCAGCTATCGCTGCAAAGCTTTACAATATTCCAATACGTTTTGAAAATGTAGAAGACAATACTAACAATAGAACAAGGTTCTTTATTATTTCTAATTTTGAAAATGCCATTTCTGGGAATGATAAAACATCTATGCTTGTAAGACTTTCTAATACTCCAGGTACATTGGTTAATTTTTTAAATCATTTTGAAGAAGCACATGTGAATTTAACCAAGATAAAATCACATATCGTGGGTGGTGAGTCTATTTTCTTTATAGAGTGTCATGGCCATAAAGATGATGATATTCTTAAGCATATTTTGGAAATGCATAAAGATGAAATAAAAGTATTAGGTTCTTATGTCAAAGAAACTGATGATGTATAAAAAATGAAAAAGTAGAAAGTAAAGATGATACGATTTAATAAAGTACTAAGAGATATAAAAACCTATGAGGCAGGAAAACCTATAGAACTTGTCGTGCGTGAATTTGGTATAGATGCTAAGGATGTGCTGAAATTGGCATCAAATGAAAACCCTATAGGCACATCTCCTATTGTAGAAAAAGCAATTATTGCTAATGCTAGTAAAGCACATCTATATCCTGATGACTCAATGTATGAACTTAAAAATGCATTGGCATTCAAGTATGAGGTAGAAGCTGAAAATATTATAATTGGTGCAGGTTCAGATCAGGTTTTAGAGTTTATTTCTCGTGCAGTTTTGGATGAAAACTCATCTGTATTAATGTCGGCTGTGACCTTTGCTATGTATGAAATTTATGCCAAGCAAATGGGTGCAAAAGTATTACGTACTATGTCATATGAACATAAATATGATGAGTTTATGGAAGCATATGAGATGAAAAAGCCTAAAATTGTCTATATATGTACACCTAATAACCCTACAGGTGATGCAACAAGTAAAGAAGAAGTTTTAAGAATCATTCATGCGATAGGAGATGATACTATCGTGGTAATAGATGGTGCATATATGGAGTATGCTAGTGCAAAAGATAAGCAGTACTCAATTACACCAGGTGATATTATGCAATTTCCTAATGTTATTTACTTAGGTACTTTTTCTAAAGCATATGGTTTGGGTGGTATGCGGGTAGGGTATGGAATAGCACAAAAAGAACTCATTAATGAACTTTATAAAATGCGTCCCCCTTTTAATATTTCTACGCTTTCTCTTGCTGCGGCTATTGAGGCGTGCAAAGATGATACTTTTGTTGAAGAGTCTATTATCCTACATCAAGCACAAATTATTCGTTATGAAAGTTTTGCAAATGAGAATGAATTTGAGTATATAGAGAGTTATACAAATTTTATCACGTATCTATTTCCTGATTATTTGGATGCAAGTAAAATATCAGATATGTTACTAAAAAGAGGTATTATTATTCGTAATTTGACTTCTTATGGAATGAATGCTATACGTATTACTATTGGGACAGAAGAACAAAATGACAGGTTTTTTAGAAATTTTACTGAGGTTATTGCTTGAAAAAGGTTGTAGTAGTAAAAAATTTTCAAGTGGAAGTAAGACCTTTTATTTTACAGAATTTCATCCAATATAAAGAGATGCATGATACTATGAAAAATGTTGTCATAAAAAAAGTAAGTAAAAAAGAGTTGAAAAATGTTGCAGACTCATTAGGTATCTCTTATGATGATACTCAAATCTCTTTTTGTAAAAAACTATTGAATGAATATTTAAAACAAATGAGTAATAAATGATTGATGTAAAAAAATGCTCTATAGAAGAACTTGATACATTAGCAGAGGATATTAGAAAAAGAATTTTAAAGACAGTAAGTAAAAATGGTGGGCATCTTTCTTCTACCATGGGTGCAACTGACTTGATTGTTGCCATGCATAAAGTCTTTGATGTGAAAAAAGACCCTTTTATCTTTGATGTGAGTCATCAAGCCTATGCCCATAAGTTAATAACTGATAGATGGGATAACTTTTCTACTTTACGTCAGTTTGGAGGTATTTGCGGGTACACAAAACCTACAGAATCTAAGTATGACTATTATGTAGCTGGACACTCTTCCACATCTATTTCTTTGGCTGTGGGTGCTGCAAAAGCCATTAGACTTAAAGGTGAAGAGAGAGTGCCTGTGGCATTTATTGGTGATGGAAGTATGTCAGCGGGCATGGTCTATGAAGCACTCAATGAGCTGGGAGACAGAAAATACCCGGTAGTGATTATTTTAAATGACAATGAAATGAGTATAGCAAAACCTATAGGGGCTATATCTAAACTACTTTCTCAAACAATGGCAGGTTCTTTTTATCAACGGTTTAAAGGGAAAGTAGAAAAAGTACTTGAACATTTACCTGAGTCTGCTTCTTATATGGCAAAAAGATTTGAAGAATCATTTAAACTTATTACACCAGGTATACTTTTTGAAGAGTTGGGTATAGAATATATTGGTCCGGTGAATGGACATGATATAGAAGCACTTATTGAGACTATGGAAGTAGCAAAAGCATTAGGTAAACCAGTGATCATTCATGCACAAACTACCAAAGGTAAAGGCTATGAAATCGCTGAGGGGACAAAAGAACATTGGCATGGAGTCAGTGCCTTTGACTTGAAGACTGGTATGGCTCCTAAAAAGAATGGTGCAAAAGCAGCAACAGCTATTTTTTCTGAGACATTAGTGAGTTTAGCAGATAAAGATGAAAAAGTTGTAGGGGTAACGGCTGCAATGCCAACAGGTACAGGAATGACAGCAGCTATGGAAAAGTATCCTGAACGTTTTTGGGATGTTGCTATAGCAGAACAACATGCCGTGACTTCTATGGGACCATTGGCGAAAGAAGGGTTTAAACCTTTTTGTACTATTTACTCAACTTTCTTACAGCGTGGATATGATCAAGTGATTCATGATATTGCTTTGATGGATTTAGGTGTAGCCTTTGCAATGGACAGAGCGGGTATTGTTGGAGAAGATGGGGAGACCCATCAAGGTGCCTTTGATATAGCGTACTTAAGAGGTATTCCTAATATGACTATGTTAGCACCCTATAATGAAACAACGATGAAACTTTGTATGGAGTTTGCTAAAGATTATACCCATCCTTGTGCTTTTAGATATCCCAGGGGTGCTTTTTTGGCTAAAGATAGAGAAAGTGTACCCTACGAATTAGGAAAATCTATTTTACTTGAGGAAGGCGAAGATATACTTTTTATTGGCTATGGTAATGGTGTTGGACGTGCAGAAGAAACAGCAAGGTTTTTAGAACAAGAAATAGCTATTTTAGATTTACGTTTTGTGAAACCTTTGGATGAGAGAATGCTTATAAATTTAAGTAAGAAATATAAGAAATGGTTTGTTTTTTCAGATTCTGCAAAACGTGCTGGGGTAGGCTCAGCAATACTTGAGTGCTTAAGTGAAAATAAAATACAAGATATTTCATTAACCTCTTTTGAATATGATGATGCATTTATAACCCATGGAAATACTACATTGGTAGAAGAGAGTTTAGGTATTTTACCTGAACAATTAGCAAAACGTATAATGTAGAGGCAAATTTTTATGTCTCCCTTTAGGGTAATAATATAGATAGTAGATATGAATTTAAAAAAGAGATAAACTAATTTTTTCTTTAAGTTCAGTGACCATGAACAAATTTGTTAAAGGAATATAGAATGTCAAAAGACTATATATTTACAAGTGAATCAGTAACAGAAGGGCATCCAGATAAAATGGCTGACCAGATTTCAGACGCCATATTAGACTATATTATAGAACGGGATCCACAAGCTAGAGTGGCTTGTGAGACCTTAGTGAGTAATGGTTTTTGTGTAATTGCAGGAGAACTAAAAACAACTGCATACGCACCAATGCAAGAAATTGCAAGAGAAGTAATAAAAGAGATAGGCTATACAGATGCACAGTTTGGATTTGATTATCGTAGTGCAGGTGTGCTTAATGGTATTGGTGAACAAAGTCCAGATATTAATCAAGGTGTAGACCAAGCAGATGGTGAGATAGGAGCAGGTGACCAAGGACTTATGTTTGGTTATGCCTGTAAAGAAACACCAGAGCTTATGCCTTTACCTATATCGCTTGCACATAAGATTACGGCTAAACTAGCAGAAGTGCGTAAAAATGGTACGGTTCCCTTTTTACGTCCAGATGGAAAGGCACAAGTTTCTGTAAAGTATGTAGACGATAAACCTGTGGCTATAGATACCATTGTTGTTTCAACTCAACATCATGATAATGTCAGTTTAGAACAAGTCCAAAAAGCAGTACTTGAAGAGGTTATAAAAGCAGTTATACCAGCTGAACTTATGAATGATGACATTATTTATCATATTAACCCGACAGGTCGATTTGTAATTGGTGGACCTCAAGGTGATGCTGGTCTTACGGGTAGAAAAATTATTGTTGATACTTATGGAGGTGCTTGTCCACATGGTGGAGGAGCATTTTCAGGGAAGGATCCGACAAAAGTAGATAGAAGTGCTGCATATGCTGCAAGGTATGTTGCAAAGAACCTAGTAGCTTCAGGAGCCTGTGAAAAAGTAACTTTACAAATAGCTTATGCTATTGGTGTAGCTAAACCAGTTTCTATTTATGTTGATACACATAGTACAGCTACGGTGGACGAAGCAAAGATATCTGCGTGTGTGTCTGATTTATTTGATCTTACACCTAAAGGTATAATGTTGGAACTTGATTTATTGAAACCTATTTATAGAAAAACAGCAGCGTATGGTCATTTTGGTAGGGAAGATGCAGACTTTTCTTGGGAACAAACAACGAGAGTCAATGATATCAAAAAGTATCTAAATATTTAAGGTAATATTCATTATCAATACCATTATATTGACGCTCTGTTGGGAAATGGTAACGATGTGTAAATTTTTTACAAATAGTTTTTAGATTAAAGATTTATTTAACTTTTTTGGCTATAGTTTGGGTATATCAATTATAAAGGAATTAAAAATGGCAGTAATTATTGGCGATACTTGTATTAACTGTGCGGCATGTATTGATGAATGTCCAGTAGAAGCAATTGTAGATGAGGATGATAATCCAACAGGTGAGGAATACTATTATGTATATCCTGATAAATGTGTTGAGTGTGTAGATCATTTTGATGAGCCAGCATGTGCTACTGCTTGTCCAACTGAAGGTTGTATTACTTGGGATATGCCGTTCACTGCAGATCATAAAGAGCACTTTGCAGGTGGAAACTATATTGATGGTGAAAACTATGGTATGGATGATGCTGATGCTATCATGCCAATGAGAGATGATATTTCTCTTGAAGATAGAGCAGCTAGAAAACCTGTAGTAGAAGATTAATCTTCACTCTTTCTAAAAGACTACCTCTTGGTAGTCTTTATTTAGACACATATTCCTCCCCTTAAAACTTAAACTTATTTTAATACTTGTTTAGATACAATTCCGCCCGAATACTCTCCATATAACGTCATTTGGAAGTAAATTATCCCTTAGGAATATTAAGATGGAACAAACATTATCAATCATTAAACCAGATGCAGTAGCTAAAAACGTAGTAGGTCAAATTTTGGCTAGATTTGAAGCAGCTAATCTTA
>Ga0256834_1000703_pt1 | contig 23751 bp, 20 predicted proteins | sample 4281140metaG_FD_190536 | JGI IMG/M metagenome (GOLD analysis project Ga0256834, IMG submission 190536) | Hydrothermal vent microbial communities from East Pacific Rise, Pacific Ocean - 4281-140 | ecosystem: Environmental > Aquatic > Marine > Hydrothermal vents | place: Pacific Ocean: East...
TTTGGAACTTGAAAATGGAGAAAAATTCATTTTTGGTAATGAATGGATTAATAAATTTGATAATTCAGAAAAATTATTTAATATAAATCATAATACTTGGGTATATGATAAAAACAACATCTTCAACAATATTTTAATTACAGAAATTTTAATAGATGAATACAATGAAATTTATATTAAATTAGAAAATGATGTTATTATTTATCATTCTATTGATTACGGAGATAAATTATATATAGAAAAATATTCTGAAGTATTTGATAGAAAAGGAAACTTAAGAGAAGACGAAATCATTATAAGTGAAAAACCATTCAATAAGAAAAAATCGTTTTGGCACTATTTTAAACATTTTTGGTATTAAAAAATTTTATAAAGTAAACAAATAAGGACTTCACTTTAAGTGAAACCCTTATTAATAAGTTCGTCTTTTAAATTACTTTTTAATAATTTTAAACGATTGAGAATTGTTATTAATATCTTGTATTTTAACAAAGTAGACTCCCTTTTTCAAATTTCCTAAATAAATAGAACTATCCGATTTAACAGAACCATTACTTACTATTTTACCTAAAATATTAAAAATAGTATAAGAAGTTACATTTAAAGCATCTGTATACACATAATCTTTTGCTGGATTTGGATAAAGTGTGCTGCCAAAAACAGCGTTTTCATTTACTGCTAAGGAAGAATCACAATCGGTTTCTACAAAAGTTAAAGCATTATCTATAAGTATTAACGGATTCTCGCCATTTGGTGTTGATCCTGACATAACAGTTATATCCGTTTTAGTTAAAGGTGTTGGATTAATTACAATTCCAATATTTTCACAAACATTTCTTTTATCTGTTCCAGTTTTAAATACTTCCGCTTCGGTAAAATTAATTGCTGGAATAGTTTTATAACCAACGTGAAAGTAATTTACAACACCAGATAATTCTCCATTAAAACTAATATTAGGATAATAAATTAATGGCATTTGTCCATTCCAAAAATTAAATTCATCACCAGTTGGTTCTATATGCGTTGATAAAAACTGATAATTAGGACCAACTTGAATTCCTGTTGCTTTATCAAACTCATAAACAAATAAATTACTTTGGCCGCTAAAACTAGAACCACCACTAGACCAATTTTCATTTCTATCGTATCCTGTAATTATTAAATTATCTGTACTTGTTAATGATGGCATTATACTAAAACCGTATTTATTTACTTCATTTGCTGCACCATACCAAGTTTGTGTTGTATCTATTACACCAGTTAAATTATTAAAAACAGTTACACCAAATAAATGGGATACAGAATAATTAGATAGCATATAAATTTTTTCGGTTACAGGATCAAAATAAGCATCTACACTAACGTCTTGTGAATTTCCGAAAACATAACTTTTGTCCCATAATAAATTACCTTGAAAATCGATTTTTTGCGCAAGAACACCTAATTGACTTGTAGTAACATCATTTACACTACCAGTTAAAAAATAACCATTAAACGTTTCTGTAATATGATTAACAGCATCAAAATCTTGATTTGTAGAACTGCTATCAATTTCGATTGTCCAATTAAGACTTAAAGAATCGTCTGTTCTCATTACATAACCAATATTCATAGCACTTGTATTAAGTGCATAAGAATTGCTAAAAAACCCACCAACTATAAATCCAGGGTCTACAATTGCATCGCCATCCACATCATTTTCAACATAAGAAATATGAAGACCTCTAGAGTTAAAATTTGGTGAAACAATATCATAATGTTTTGCATCAATAAAAGCACCAGTTGCTGCATCAATTTTTGCTATAAACACATTTTTTGTTCCGCCAACATCAATAGAACCAGTTACTGCAATCATTGGCGGCAAACCAACTAATTGAAATGGAGCAATATCAAAAATTCTGGCATTTGGTAAGGTTGAAATATATGTTTTTAACCAAACAATATTTCCGTTTATGTCAATTCTTTTAATTGTTGGAGTATAACTTGACATAGAAGGATCAAATAAATTTCCTGCAACAATAGAATTGCTTGTACCATCTAAAGTAGGTTCAATATTTAAATCGTGAAAATGTTCTTGATTGTTAGAATTGATACTTTTTTGATACGTTTGTCCAAAAGTTGTCACGATTAAAAATGTGGACATAATAAATAGTAATTTAATTTTCATAATAAATAGTTTTAATTTCCCTACTCTTTTTTATTGGTTTTTCGGATATCACCATTTTAGTTTTCCTTATATCAAAAAAAGAATAATTTTGTTACCTTTTTAAGATTAATACCTAATTTAAAAACCAAGAGTTTATACCTGTAAATTAGATTCTATTTTAATTTATTTTTGTAAAGATTAGGGAAAATTAAGACGCATCCGAAAAGCCAATCATGGATTATCAGGATTTTTTTTAACGAGAACGATGTTTTACTTTTACGCCAAAATAGGAACAGATGACACGGATTTAAACAGATAATCACAGATTTTTTAATTCTGCGATAATCTACAGAAAACCAAACTACTCCTTAGTATGTAGTAATCGAGTTAACTTCATAGAAATATCTAGTAAGATAATTTTTGCATTTCCATTACGTTCAATATGATAAATTGCCTCATTTAAGGTGTCGTTAATTGCTTCAATATTGCCGCTATGTACAAAAGGTGCGAATTTTTTTAAATCAAATTTTGGTGTGGTAGTTTCTAAATAGACCAACTTATCTGCTTTGTAGTTTAGTAACATTGCTTGTCTAAAAAAATGTAAGCAATACTGTAAAAATTGTTTTTGTGTTTCTCTACCAGATTTTGCTATTTCATTAGACCAATTAATTAAACTTTCGATGACTGAAGCATTTCCTTTTGCTCTAAAAGCAGCACGAATCCAAATAATAAACCAAGTTTCAAATTTGTTATCGCTAGAATCATGATGTACTAAATGTAATGCTCTATTCCAGTTTCCGTTTGCTTGATGTGCTATTTTTTGTGCGACATTCTTACTTAAATTTTCTTTAGAAATAAGGTTTTTTATGATATTCTCTTCACTAACTTTAGGAAAATGTAAAACCTGACAACGCGATAAAATAGTTTTAATAATTTGCTCTTCATCTACAGCAATTAAAAGTAGAATTGTTTTATTTGGTGGTTCTTCAATTAATTTCAGTAATTTATTTGCAGCAGCATTATTCATTTTTTCTGCCATCCAAATTAGCATGATTTTATGACCGCCTTCAAACGATTTTAAAACTAATTTTTTGGAGATTAAAATTGCTTCGTCTTTACCAATTTGCCCTTGTTTATTTTCAACTTCTAAAAATTGAAACCAATCAAATAAATTAGCATAAGGATTTTTAAAAATAAAATTTCGCCATTCAGGTAAAAAAGAATCACTAGTTGGACTTCTTTTTACTTTGTCGGTTGTCACAACAGGAAAAGCAAAATGTAAATCGGGATGTGTTAATTTATCACATTTTAACTTACAAGCATCTTTATCTTTTGCATCATTAATTAAGATTTGTTGAGCATAAGCAATAGCAGTTGCTAAAGTACCGCTTCCTTCTTTGCCAACAAATAATTGCGCATGCGGAATCCTTGCTTCATCAATCGTTTTTTGTAAATACGATTTGATATTTTCTAAACCAATAATATCATTAAAATACATGTAACAAAAGTAAGGAGTTTTTTTATAATGTAATTCATTGTTTTCCGATAAAAGATATAAGACCGCTTCGCTTTAAGACTTAAGATGTAAGATAAATCGTAACCAACTAACAACCTTGCGTTTAGCAAGTCGTTTTTTATTAAAAATAAGGTGTAATTTAATAAATATCGAACTGTTTATTTATTTTTCAGTAAGTTGATTATTGTTAAATACGATTAAACAATTACTCAAAAAACAATTACCTAATGAAATCTAAAAATATAAATTTTCAAACGTCGTTTTAAATTAATATATTTACGGATTATTATAGTTGATTTCTTAATGAAGACAGAAAGTGATTTAAATAATTGTCAACTAACAAATTAAACCAAAAAGATATGAGTTGTACAACTTGTACTACAGATAAAACAGGAATACCAAAAGGATGTAAAAGCAACGGAACTTGCGCTTCTGGCGGTTGTGATAAATTATCCGTTTACGATTGGTTAGGCAATATGTCTTTACCAGGACACCAAAAAAAGTTTGACCATATAGAAGTTCGTTTTAAAAACGGAAGAAAGGCATTTTTTAAAAACGAACCAAATTTATCAATTAACATTGGTGATATTATTGCCGTGGAATGTAAATCTGGTCACGATATAGGTGATGTTACTTTAACAGGTGAATTGGTTAAAGTCCAAATGAACAAGAAAAAGGTAAGATTAGGTTCTGAAAACATCTTAAAAGTTTACCGAAAAGCATCACAAAAAGATATTGATATTTGGCAAGAAGCTAGAAATAAAGAGCAAGAAGTACAACGTAAAGCTCGTTTAATTGTTTCTCGTTTAGGGTTAAAGATGAAATTGAGTGATATTGAATTTCAAGGTGATGGCAAAAAAGCAACCTTTTATTATACTGCGGATACTCGTGTAGATTTTAGAATGTTAATTAGAGAATTAGCAACAATGTTTAACATAAGAATCGAAATGAAACAAGTTGGTTTGCGACAAGAAGCAGCAAGACTTGGTGGTATTGGTTCTTGTGGTAGAGAATTATGTTGCTCTACTTGGTTAACCGATTTTAGATCGGTAAGTACAAGTGCTGCTAGATACCAACAATTATCTTTAAATCCGTTAAAATTATCTGGTCAATGTGGTAAATTAAAGTGTTGTTTAAATTACGAATTAGATTCGTATATGGATGCGCTTAAAGATTTCCCAAACCCCAAAATTTGGTTGCAAACCAAACAAGGAACTGCAATGTTTCAAAAAATGGATATTTTTAATGGTTTTGTATGGTATGTTTATAAAGACAACCCTATGCAATGGCATCAATTAACTACAGAGCAAGCAAATGAAATTATTACCCTAAATAAAAAAGGCGAAAAACCATATAATTTAGAGGAATATTCCAACGAATTAATTATCGAAGAACCAGATAAAAATATTTTTGAAAATGTTGTTGGACAAGATAGTTTAACGCGTTTTGACAAACCTAAAAGAAGTAAAAAGCGTAATAATAAAAATAGGAATCGTAATAAAAATAAGAATTCTAATCAGAATAATCCAAATCAGAAAAAGAATCCAAATCAAAATAAAAAACGACCTAACAACAATAATAATCAAAACAAGAAAAAGGTAAATCCTAATCAGAATAACGCAAATAAAAAGCGTAATCCAAATCAGAAAAAGGTAAATCCAAATCAAAAACAAAATCCAAACAGTAAAAAATCTTAAGTTTATTTAAGTAAAAGTAGTCAGAATGTTGAAAGCTAAATATAATAGATTATGTAAAAATGTTTTGCGTAAAGACGTTTTGCAAAACGTCTTTAACTATATTACGTTATTTATTGTATTTGTTTCGTGTACTAATAATACTATTTTTACGGAATATAAAAGTATTCCAAATAATAAATGGCATAAAGACTCTATAATAAGTTTCCATTTTAATGCTAAAGATACAGTTTCAAAAAACAACATATACATTAATCTAAGAAACAATAAAGATTACGAATTTAATAATTTGTTTTTAATTACAAGTGTAGAGTTTCCTAACAAAACAAAAGTAATTGACACTTTAGAATACGAAATGACCGACGCAAAAGGCCGATTTTTAGGCACAGGTTTTACCGATACAAAAGAAAATAAATTAGAATATAAAGCAAGTATCCCTTTTGCCATACAAGGCGATTATCATTTTACCATTAAACAAGCAATGCGAAAAATTGGTGAAGAAAATGGGGTGAATTTCCTTAACGGAATATCGGATATTGGTATTGAAATTAATAAAATTAACTAACGAATAATAGATAAATAACTTCAAATACTCAAAACCAACTAAGTTTTTCTTAAACAGGTTTTATTTTTGAAGTTTACAAATCTAATACTAACTTAATATGAACAAAAACAAAACAAATCAATTTAAAAAATATACCAAATGGCTTTGGCGTATTTTTTTAGGAGGCATTGCATTTGTCTTCTTACTTTTTCTATTTACTTCACTTGGCTTATTTGGCAAACTACCAACTTTTGAACAATTAGAAAATCCTAAAAATGATTTAGCAACACAATTAATTTCTGAAGATGGAAAAACTATTGGTAAATATTTTACCGAAAATAGAACACCTGTAACTTTTGATCAAATTCCAAAAAATTTAGTCGATGCTTTAATTGCTACGGAAGACGCTCGTTTTTACAAACATTCAGGAATTGATTTTAGAGGTACTGCTCGTGCCTTCTTTTATTTAGGAAGTAAAGGTGGCGCAAGTACTATATCACAACAATTAGCAAAAATGATATTTCATGGCGAACGTTCAGGAGGAATATTTAATAAAATAGGTCAAAAGTTAAAAGAATGGGTTATTGCTATTAAATTAGAAAAACGTTATACTAAAAACGAAATCATTACCATGTATTTTAACAAGTATGATTTTCTAAACCAAGCAGTTGGTATTCGTTCCGCTTCAAGAATTTATTTTGGAAAAGAACCAATTAATTTAGATCAAGAACAAGCAGCAATGTTAGTTGGTATGCTAAAAAATTCATCATTATATAATCCTTTAAGAAGACCAGAATTAGTTAAAAAAAGGCGTGATGTAGTTTTAAAACAAATGGAAGTTTATGATTATATAACTACGAAAGTAAAAGATAGTTTATATAAAACCGAATTAAATTTAGACGTTCATAAAGAAGATACTAATTATGGTATGGCAACTTATTTTAGAGAATACGTTCGTAAATTTATGAAGCAATGGGTTAAAAAGAATCCGAAAGACGATGGCACAGAATATAATATCTATCGCGATGGATTAAAAATATACGTTACTATAAATTCGAAAATGCAAAAATATGCTGAAGAAGCTATGCAAGAACATATGGCAAATTTGCAAAATGAATTTAATAAATACCAAACATCTAGAACTAAAAGTAAACGTAATAAATGGCAAGAAAAAATTGTTCCGTTTAGTACGGATTTAAAAGTAAAAGACGTCGAAAAAATTATGGATCGTGCCATAAAAATTTCTCAACGTGGTAAACGATTAAAAAAACAAGGTAAATCGTTTAAAGAAATAAAAGCAAATTTCAAGAAAAAAACCAAAATGAAAGTATTTTCTTGGAAAGGAAATATAGATACAATAATGTCACCTTACGATTCTATTAAATACTATAAAAAGTTTTTAAGATCTGGTGTAATGTCCGTAGAACCTCAAACAGGTCATATTAAAGTTTGGGTTGGTGGTATTAATCATGAACATTTTAAATACGATGCGGTAAAACAACAAAAACGTCAAGTTGGTTCTACTTTTAAACCGTTTGTGTATGCTACGGCAATTAATCAGTTAAAATATTCACCTTGTAAAAAAATGTCGAATACACCTTATACTATTCCTAAAGAAAAATACGGAATGCCAAAAGATTGGACTCCTGAAAATGCAGGAAAAAAATATGGTGGCGAACGCACATTAAAAAATGCTTTAGCAAATTCGATTAATGTAATTTCGGCTAGATTGATTGATGATGCAAATCCGCAAAATGTTGCAAATTTGGCTAAAAAATTAGGTATAGAATCTAAAATTGAAGCAAATCCTTCCATTGCACTTGGTGCAGTAGAGTTGTCTTTATACGAAATGATTGGTGCTTTAAGTACTTTCGTAAACAAAGGAATGTATATTAAACCGTATGCAATTTTACGAATTGAAGATAAAAACGGAACAATTTTAGAAAATTTTAGTACTACAAGACACGAAGTTGTAAACCAAGAAATTGCTTACACCATGATTAATTTAATGGAAGGCGTAACACAAGCAGGTTCTGGTATTCGTTTACGAAGCACACGAAAACATTCGCAAAAAGTGGTTACTGGTAGTCCATATAAATTCACTAATGCTATTGCTGGTAAAACTGGTACAACGCAAAACCAAAGTGATGGTTGGTTTATGGGTATGGTGCCAAATTTAGCAACTGGTGTTTGGGTTGGTGCAGATGATCGTTCGGTTCATTTTCCTGATATTGGTCGTGGTCAAGGAGCATCAATGGCATTGCCAATTTGGGCTTTAATGTATAACAAAATGTATGCAGATTCTACTTTGCATGTAAGTAAAAAAGAATTTCCAAGGCCAGCAAACTTATCCATCGAAATTGATTGTGATAAAGATGACGAAGAACCAAAAGATGGTGAAATTATAAAAGAGAAAGTTGATGAAGATGATTTCAACAATTAAAATAAGTGGATTATGATAAATAAAGTAGTAAAAAATGTGCAAGAAGCTTTGCAAGGCGTAAAAAGCGGTATGACTTTTATGCTTGGCGGCTTTGGTTTATGTGGTATTCCTGAAAATTCCATAACTGAATTAGTTAATTTAGGTATTGATGATTTAACTTGTATTTCTAATAATGCAGGTGTCGATGATTTCGGATTAGGTTTGTTATTACAGAAACGTCAGATTAAAAAAATGATTTCGTCTTATGTAGGTGAAAATGATGAATTTGAAAGACAAATGTTATCAGGCGAATTAGAAGTAGATTTAATACCGCAAGGTACTTTAGCAGAACGTTGTAGAGCAACTGGTGCAGGAATCCCTGCATTTTATACGCCAGCAGGATTCGGAACAGAAGTTGCCGAAGGAAAAGAAACTAGAGAATTTAACGGAAAAATGTATGTGTTAGAACACGCTTTTAATCCAGAATTTGCCTTTGTAAAAGCATGGAAAGGCGATACTGCAGGAAATTTAATTTTTAAAGGAACAGCAAGAAATTTCAATCCAATGATGGCAATGGCAGGAAAAATTACTGTTGCTGAGGTGGAAGAATTGGTGGAAGCAGGCGAGTTAGATCCAAATCAAATTCATATTCCAGGAATATTTGTACAACGTATTTTTCAAGGAAAAGATTATGAAAAAAGAATTGAACAACGAACTGTGAGGTAATCTAACAATGTAACAATTTATTAATGTAATAATTTATGTGATTATGGCGAATATTGTTGTAGAAAAATCGATTGAGGTAGCACTATTAATTATAGAATATAGTGAACTTTTAGATAGTAATCGTAAATACGTTATTGCAAAACAAATTTTAAGATCTGGTACAAGTATTGGCGCGAATATTCATGAAGCTCAAAATGCAGAAAGTAAAAGAGATTTTATTCATAAATTAAAAATTGCAGCGAAGGAATTAGAAGAAACTAAATATTGGTTAATTCTTTGTAAAGAATCAAAAAATTATCCAACACATCCAAATTTAGAACAAAAAGTAAAAGAATTAGGACTAATTTTATATAAAATATTAAGTACAAGTATTAAATCTAATAAAACAATGTAACGATGTAAAAATGTAGCAATAAGTAACGCATTGATACATTATTACATTGAATAAATTGATACATTAAACGAATTGATACATTGTTAAATTAAATAATTGATACATTATAATCATGGCACTTAACAAAAACCAAATAGCACAAAGAATAGCACAAGAACTAAAACACAATTGGTACGTAAATTTAGGAATTGGCATACCAACTTTAGTTGCTAATTACATACCAAAAGGAATTGATGTAGAATTTCAATCCGAAAACGGATTATTAGGTATGGGACCTTTTCCGATAGAAGGAACTGAAGACGCAGATTTAATAAATGCAGGAAAGCAAACTGTAACCATTTTAAAAGGTGGTTCATTATTCGATTCTGCTTTAAGTTTTGCAATGATTCGTGGACAACACGTACAATTAACGGTTTTAGGAGCGATGGAAGTTTCGCAAAATGGCGACATTGCCAATTGGAAAATTCCAGGAAGAATGGTAAAAGGTATGGGTGGCGCAATGGATTTAGTAGCGTCAGCAGACAATATTATCGTTGCCATGATGCACACAAATAAAAGAGGAGAATCTAAAATTTTAGAATCTTGTTCGTTACCATTAACAGGCGTTGGTTGTGTTAAAAAAATAGTAACTAATTTGGCTGTTTTAGAAGTAAAAAATAATGCATTTTATTTATTAGAAAGAGCACCTGGAGTTTCGGTTGATGAAATTAAGGCAGCAACTGCTGGTAAATTAATTGTGGAAGGTGAAGTGCCTGAAATGAAATTCCCATCCTAAATCCTTCCCAAAAGGAAGGACTTACATAGTTAATTACGATAAAAATTCTGCGATAATCAGCGAAATCTACATGAAACAAAAAAAATGAAAATACTATCCTACAACGTAAACGGAATAAGAGCAGCAATTAAAAAAGATTTTATTGGTTGGTTAAAATCTGCAAATCCAGATGTAATTTGTTTGCAAGAAATAAAAGCAATGCAAGAGCAACTAGATGTAACTTTATTTGAAGAAGCAGGTTATAAATATAATTACTTTCATTCCGCAGAAAAAAAAGGATATTCAGGTGTGGCAATCTTGTGTAAAGAAGAACCAAAACATATCGAATTTGGTGCAGATTTCGATTTAGCAACTACCGAAGGTCGTGTTTTAAGAGTAGATTTCGAAACGGTTTCTGTTATTAGTTTATACCTTCCGTCAGGAACAAATCAACTTAGATTAGAAGCGAAATTCAAATTTATGGATGATTTTCAAGAATATGTTTCGGAACTTAAAAAAACAATTCCTAATTTAATTATTTGTGGTGATTATAATATTTGTCATGAAGAAATTGATATTCATAATCCAAAAATGAAAGGAGTTTCAGGATTTTTACCAGTAGAACGTGAATGGTTAGGCGATTTTTTAAATAATGATTTTATAGATACATTTAGATATTTCAATAAAGAAGGTGATCAATATTCTTGGTGGAGTTATAGAGCAAATGCTAGAAACAATAATAAAGGTTGGCGCTTAGATTATTGTTTGGCAACAAAAACCTTAGAAAATCGTTTAGAAAGAGCTTATATTTTACAAGAAGCAAGACATAGTGATCATTGCCCAGTTGGTGTTGAGATAGATTAGGGTTTCACGCAAAGGCGCAAAGTTATTAATCAAAATTTACAAATAAAAAATCTGCGAAATCTGTGAAAATCTGCATAAAAAAAAACCAAAAACATGAAAAAAATAATAATTTTAATACTAATAATAGTAATGACATCTTCTTGCGTAACCAAAAAAATGTACCAAGAATTAGATGATAAATACAATTCATTAAAGAATAGAAATACCGATTTAGTAGGTGAAAATGATGATTTATTTTCGAATACAAAAGATTTAGAAAATACAAATTTGAAACTCTCTAAAAGTCTGGATAGTTTAAAATCGGCAAAGGCAAATTTATTAGATGATGTGATTGCTTTGGAAGCACGAAAAAATCAATTAGAAAAATCGTATAATGAATTATCTCAAAGTAGCGCACAAGAATTAGATGTAAAAGCAGCAGAAATCTTAAGATTATCTCAAGAATTAGAAGAAAAAGAAAATCGATTGTTAGCAGAAAATATTAGATTAGAAAATTTAAAATCTCAATTAGAATCACGTTCTGAAAGAATTGAGCAACTAGAATCTCTTATTACTGCTAAAGAAGAAAAAATGCAAAATCTAAAAAATGCTATTTCTAATGCGTTGCAAAATTTTGAAGGAAACGGATTAACAGTACACAGAAAAAACGGAAAAGTATATGTGTCTATGGAAAATAAATTACTATTTGCTTCAGGAAGTTGGAATGTTGGTGCAAATGGATCAAATGCTGTTAAAAAATTAGCAAGTGTTTTAAGACAAAATAAAGATATTGAAGTATTAATTGAAGGTCACACAGACAACGTACCTTACAATGGTGGAAACGGAATTACAGACAATTGGGATTTATCCACAAAAAGAGCAACTGCCATTGTACGTATTTTAGTAAACGGCCAAGTAGATGCAAAACAAATAACTGCTGCAGGAAGAGGAAAATATCTACCAATAGGTTCAAATACTACAACACAAGGCAAAGCAAAAAATCGTAGAATTGAAGTAATTTTATCTCCAAATCTAGACGCTATTAGTGAAATGCTAGAGAATTAATTACTCTGTTTTGGTATTGATTTTAAATATAAAGTTTCTACTTCTTCTCTTGCCCAAGGCGTAGTTCGTAAAAATTTTAAACTTGATTTAAATGTTGGGTTTGATTTAAAACAATTAATATTTATTCTATCTGCAAGCTTATCAAAACCATATTCATCAATTAAAAATTCTAATATTTCTGCAAGTTTAATTCCGTGTAACGGATTATTTGGTTGGGTATTTTTAGGTTTTAACATATATAGCAAAGATAAGCGTTTAATAAGCGAATAATAAACAATCCTTCACGAATTCTATAAAATCTTAGAATAAATAATAAAAGATATTACTTTTGTTACGTAAAAGACTCTCACATAAAAACAGTCTTATGTCTATAAACCTAATATCTAAAATAAAGAACCATAAAAAGAAAAGTATATTTTTACTTATCTTATTAGTTTGGTATTATTTTTCTCTACCAAAAATTTTGTTCAACGATCCAACAACTACAATTATAGAAAGTAGTAATGGTAGTTTGTTAGGCGCTAAAATTGCAACAGATGGACAATGGCGATTTCCTAAAAACAAAACAATCCCTAAAAAATTTGAAACCTGTATCGTTCAGTTTGAAGATGCATATTTTTATAAGCATTTTGGTTTTAATCCTATATCTATTGCGAAAGCTTTTTTAGAAAATTTAAAATCAAAACGTGTAAAACGTGGCGGAAGTACATTAACACAACAAGTAATACGATTATCTAGAAAAGGAACTAAAAGAACTTATTTTGAAAAAATTAAAGAAATTATTCTTGCTACACGATTAGAATTCAGACATTCTAAAAAAGAAATTCTTAATTTATATGCAGAAAATGCGCCTTTTGGCGGAAACGTTGTTGGATTAGAAGCGGCTTCTTGGCGATATTATGGCAGAAAGTCAAGTAATTTATCTTGGGCAGAAACGGCAACTCTTGCGGTATTACCAAACGCACCAAGTTTAATTTATCCTGGTAAAAATCAAGTTAGACTTCTAAAAAAACGCAATAGATTACTTAAAAAATTATTTACGGAAAATATTATTGATAAAACAACTTATCAATTAACTTTAACAGAAGCATTGCCACAAAAACCATATAGATTACCACAAATAGCACCTCATTTATTACAAAAAATCGCAAAAAGTAATAAAGGCGAATTAGTAAAAACAAGTATTGACATACATTTACAAAAATCTGTAAATAAAATTGTTACAGCACATTATAATGAATTACAACAAAATGAAATTTACAATATAGCAGTATTAGTGTTAGATGTAAAAACACGAAAAGTGTTGGCTTATGTTGGTAATTCTCCAACAGATAATGCACATCAAAAAGATGTAGATATTATTGATAAACCTAGAAGTACGGGTAGTATTTTAAAACCATTTTTATATGCTGCGATGTTAGATCAAGGCGATATATTACCAAATACATTAATTGCAGATGTACCAACCCAAATTGCAAATTATAATCCTGTTAATTTTAATCAAGAATACGATGGTGCGGTTGCTGCAAGTCGTGCTTTATCAAAATCGTTAAATGTTCCTGCGGTTAGAATGCTGCAACAATTTGGTTTAGATCGTTTTTACCATTATTTAAAAAAACTAAAACTAAAAGACATTAAATATGATGCTAATCATTACGGATTATCTTTAATTTTAGGTGGAGCAGAATCTAACCTTTGGGATATTTGTAAATCGTATGCTTCTTTAAGTGCAACGTTAAATAATTATGATAAACTACAAGCAAAATATTATGCTAATGAATTTATCGAACCTACATATTTAAAGAACAAAGAACTAAATTTTGGTAAAATAAACACGGAAAAAACATTGTACGATGCAGGTTCTATTTATCTAACATATAAAGCATTAAAAGAAGTAAATAGACCAGAAGGCGAAGAAAATTGGCAATTTTTTGACGACTCTAAAGAAATTGCTTGGAAAACAGGCACTAGTTTTGGTTTTAGAGATGCTTGGGCAGTTGGTACAACCAAAGATTATGTGGTTGGTGTTTGGGTTGGCAATGCAGATGGCGAAGGCAGACCAGGTTTGGTTGGAGTTCAATCGGCAGCACCAATTTTATTTGATGTTTTTAATGAACTACCCAAAAGCGAATGGTTTACGAAACCTTTTGATGAGTTGGTTAAAATACCTGTTTGTTCTAAAAGTGGTTATCGTGCAGGCGATTATTGCGAAAAAAAAGACAGTGTTTTTGTGCAACGAACTGGTTTAAAAACAAAATCTTGTACTTATCATTATTATATTCATTTAGATGAAACAGGAACTAACCAAGTAAATGCTAGTTGTTATCCTTTAAATAAAATGAAACATAAAAAGTGGTTTTCTTTACCACCATTAATGGAATACTATTACAAACAAAAAAATCCTACTTATAAAGTATTACCGAATTTTAAAAACGATTGTTTGAATGAATCGGATAAACCGATGGCTTTTATTTACCCAAAAGATAAAGTTAGTGTGTTTCTGCCAAAAGATTTTAATGGTAAAACTAATGAGTTAATTTTAAAAATAGCACATTCAACTATAGATGTTAAAGTGTATTGGTATTTGGATAAAGAATTTATTGGTACAACCGAAAACTTCCATGAAATTGCTATTCTTCCTAAAAAAGGAAAGCATATCATAACTGCAGTAGATACCTTTGGAAATGAATTAAAACGAAGTATTGAAATTAAGGAATAAAACCCATAAGGAAGATGTTTTGTAAAAACATTTAACCTTGTGGGTTTTATAGGGTAGTGTCAGAAATTTAAGTTTTATTGTCTAATAATAATAGTATTTCCTATTATAATATTATTATCCGTTAAATTATTCCATTCTTTTAATTGGTCTACAGTAACATTATATTTTTTAGAAATTGAAAATAAAGTATCTTCTTTTATTACAGTATGTCTTATTTCTGTAAATGTGTTATTTATAATATTAGTATTTGCTACAGAACCATCATTTATTTTAATTTCCACTCTTCTATTTAATTGTCTTCCACCACTTGTTCTATTTGTATATTTAGGTATAGAGAAACCGTAACCTATTGCTTTTAAATTTGAAGGGTCAATACCAATTCTAATTAAATATGTTTGTACTGCATTAGCTCTATTTTGTGACAGTTGTAAATTATATGCTCTTTTTCCACCACTATCTGTATGACCTTCTACAACAAAATTAATATTTGGATGTTTAGACATAATATCTCCTATTTTATCTAATTCTCTTTTAGCAGAATCTCTTAAAAGTGATTTCCCTGAAGTAAAATAAATATTTTTTGCTAAATTTAATATGGTGGTTTTCTCTACTTCGGTAATTGTATTTTCAATAATAGGGCAACCTTGATTGTCTATTGGTCCTGCAGTATTTGGACATAAATCTTCTTTATCACTTAGACCATCGCCATCTGTATCTTTTTCAATAGGGCAACCATCTAATTCTTTTGCACCAAATTTTAGAGGACATTTATCATTAAAATCAATAATACCATCATGATCTGTATCTATTGCAACGCCATTACCGTATGTGAGAGCACCTTTTGGCGTATTTGGTTCTTTATCAAATTGATCTATAACGCCATCGCCATCTGTATCGTTTAATTTAATTGGTTCTGCGGTTGGAGCAATTTCTACTATATTGTCAATAATATCTGCATCATGCCAAATAATATTATCAGAATCTTTTTTATTTAACTTATATACAAGACCTAAATTTGTGGTAAAAAAAGTTTCGAAAACTTGTTTTTGATGTACGATTGCGTCTAAATGATCTTCATTGTTAAAGTTCGCAGTTTGTCTTAATTCAATATCAAATTTGCTTGATACTCTATATTTTATACCCAATCCTGCAGTATAATAAATAGATTTAGCATTGTCACTTCTACCATTAACAGTTTCGAAATCTGTAATTAATTCATCGGTATCTAAATCAAATAATTTAGAGTTATACGTGTGATAACCTAAACCTAAATAAGTAGAAAAGTTTAATTTTCTGTTTGCTCTAGCATATGGGTTTTGTGATAAACCATTCAAATTAATAATGGCATTAAATTCTCCACCTAAAGTTTCTCCGTCGGTATATAATCTAGGTAAACCTGGTGCAAAATCTTGCGAAGAACCTTTTATTTTTGTCATTTGGGCTTTTAATTCAAAACCAAAAGCTGGTGTAATCATTTTATCTACATATACATAAAAACCTATATTAATAGGTTCATTATTTTCGGAATTTAATGAAGTTAAATCACCATGTAGAATTGTGTTATTAGCACCAAAACCGATAGACCAAGTATCTAATTGACTATTTTGTGCGTTAATTTGCAGAAGAAAAATAAATACAACTGCTGTTAATAATAAATTACGTTTCATAAGGGGTTAGGTTTTGATTAGATGCAATTTAGCAATCAAAGTTACAATAATTTTTTATGGGTTTTAATTTTATTCAAAATACTGTAATAATTTTGTTTGTTTTTCACAAAATCCATATCTGATACGTCTATAATTAATGTATTTAGGTTTTGCTCTGTTTTAATAAAATTAAAATATCCTTTGTGGATTTTATCTAGATAATCTGCTTTAATGTTTTTTTCATAAGCACGACCTCTTTGTTTAATATTCTCTAATAACCTATCGGTATTTTGGTATAAATAAATATATAAATCTGGTTTCGTGATTTCTTTATACATAACGTCAAACATGCGCCTATATAAATTATATTCATCTTTTTGTAGTGTGATTTGCGAAAATATTAAGGATTTAAAAATATAATAATCCGATACTATTAAGTTTTTAAACAAATCAAATTGTGCTATGTCATCAGATAATTGTTGGTATCTATCTGCTAAAAAACTCATTTCTAACTGAAAAGCAAAACGATCTTTATCTTTGTAAAATTTAGGTAAAAACGGATTATCGGTAAAGCGTTCTAAAACTAAACGTGCATTATATTCTGCGCCAATCATATTTGACAGTGTAGTTTTTCCTGCGCCAATATTACCTTCAATTGCTATATAATTATATTTTTCGTCTAAAGATAAAGGTTTTGTTAACTTACTAGTTGTTTTTTCTACTTCTAACTTGTCATTGCAAACTTGTAAAGCTATTTCAATAGTGTTTTTTGATATTGGGTGTTTTACTTGCGGTGCAATTTCCTTTAAAGGAATCAAAACAAACTTACGGTCTAACATTTTTGGATGTGGTACTTGTAAGTTTTTTGAAGTAATAATTTCATTATCAATTAATAAAACATCAATATCTATTATTCTGTTTTCATAGTTACCTGAAGTGTTTTTAATTCGACCTAAACTTTTTTCAATTTTAGAAATTTGAAACCAAAGTTCTTCGGGATCTAAAAATGTAACTGCTGTTATACAAATATTATGAAAATCATTGCCTTTAAAACCAGAAGATTTTGAAAGGTACACCGAAGAAATTTTAACAATACTACCAATATATATTGCAATAGCATCTATTGCTTTTTGTAGGTTTTTATTCAAGTCTCCTTGATTTGTACCTACAGATAAATATATGGTTTTATTAGTATGCATTCTTTTTATTATCTCTTACTTATTTTGAAGTATGCAAAGAAACTAAAAACAATTTCAAAAAGTATATATTTGCAAACCATTTTATAAACATATTAAAATTTGTTTGTAACATAGTCAAATGTAAAACGTCACATAAGAAAAAATAATATAATGAAATTTTTAAGAAATTTATTAGCAACAATTTTAGGAGTATTTATCGCATTTTTTATCATGTTTTTGTTTTTTGTAATGATAGCATCATTTTCAAAAGATAAAGTTGTAGTAAAAAGCAATTCGGTTTTAGAATTAAATTTTGAACAAAAAATAATGGACGATTATAATGTAACCGATCCTTTATCAGAAATGTTCGGTGACAAAGGAAAAGTTTTATCCTTACACAAAATAATTGCAGCAATCGAAAACGCAAAAACAGACGATAAAATTAAAGGTATTAGTATAAATACTTTAGGGATTAATGCTGGTATGGCACAAACACAAGCAATTAGAAATAAACTGCTAGAGTTTAAAGAATCTGGTAAATTTATTACAGCATATGCCGATTATTATAGTCAGAAAAATTATTATTTAAGTTCTGTTGCCGACTCTATTTATGTAAATCCGGTTGGTGGCGTAGATTTAAAAGGTTTAGGAGCAGAATTATTATTCTTTAAAGATTTTGAAGATAAATATGGCGTTAAAATGGAAGTTATTCGTCACGGAAAATACAAAAGTGCTGTAGAACCTTTCCTTGCAAACAAAATTAGTGATGCAAATAGAGAGCAAACCACAGAGTTATTGCAATCTATTTGGCATGAATTTAAAGACGATATTGCAACTAGTAGAAACAAAAGTATTGCAGAAATAGATCATATTGCAGATGAATTATTAGGTAGAAATGTAAAATTAGCTATGGAAAATAACTTAATAACTAAAAGTATTTATTTAGATGAATACGATGCTATTTTAAAAAATAATTTAGGTGTTGCTAGTGATAAAAAAATAAACACGGTTGATTTAAAAGATTATATTAAATCAGGTAAAGGAAGAATAAAATCTACTGCAAAAAATAAAATTGCAGTAATTTATGCACAAGGCGAAATAAAATATGGCGAAGGTGATGAAACTTATATAGGTCAAGAAAAAATAATTAAAGCAATACGAAAAGCAGTAAAAAACGATGCGGTTAAAGCAATTGTTTTACGTGTTAATTCTCCTGGCGGAAGTGGTTTAGCATCCGATTTAATTTGGAGAGAATTAGAACTTACTAAAGATAAAAAACCTTTGGTAGTTTCAATGGGTAATTATGCCGCTTCGGGTGGTTATTATATTGCTTGTAATGCTACAAAAATATTTGCAGAACCAACAACTGTAACAGGTTCTATTGGTGTATTTGGCGTAGTACCCAACTTTAGTAAATTTGTAGATAGAATTGGTATTAATGCCGAGCAAATTCAAACAAACAAACAATCTTTAGGCTATAGTGCTTTTGAACCAATGAACGAAGATTTTTATAAAGTTACTTTAGAAGGCGTAAAAGATTTTTACGAATTATTTTTAGATCGTGTTGCTAAAGGTAGAGGCATGACAAGAGATGAAGTTAATGAAATTGCACAAGGTCGTGTTTGGACTGGTGTTCAAGCAAAAGAAAAAGGTTTAGTCGATGAATTAGGTAATTTAGACGATGCAGTTGCATACGCAGCAGAATTAGCAGAAATAACAGAATACAGAGTAAGAAATTATCCACATTACGAAAAAAACTTTGAAGATGCTTTTGGTGGAGGATTTCCATTCTTAAAAATAGATACTAAAACTATTATTGAAAACGAAATAGGTGCAGAAAATTATAGAGTATTACACAATTTTAAACAATTCTCTGAGTTAAAAGGAATACAAGCAAGAATGCCTTTTGTAATGGAAATTAAGTAATTTACACTACTTATGTATTCCTGCGAAGGCAGAAATCTAAATAATTAAAGAGATTTCTACCTTCGCAGGAATGACAATTTTATAAAATACACATATCAAAAAAAATAAATATGAAACTAGTTATCTTATTTTCTATCGGAATTATATTATTTAGTTGTAAATCTTCCAAATTGGATACAAACATTCCGTTTCAAATAAAAAAAGCAACGTATCAATATTGGACTGGCGGACAACCTGGAGTTCACGGTATTAAAATTGAATTATTACTAGCTAATTTAAAAGAAGATATTACATTACAAGATGTCTATTTTAAAAACCGAAAAGAAAAATTATATCTAAAAAAATCTACAGAAGAAAATACTTTATTTACTGCAAATTTCAATACTGCAAAAGATCAAAATACAGATATGATTCTACATGATGATCCTAAAAAAGAATACGGTAATACGTTACCTAATAAAGTAGGTTTCCCTAAAAATATAACAGAAAACCAATGTGTTATTAGTTATCTTCAAAATAATAAAGAATATTTTCATACCATAAATCTTATTAAGGAAGAGAATGCTTCTTATCAGTAATTTTGATTCATTCAAAAAACAATTACAGTTAACTCACACCGTGACTCAAAGTCACGGTGTGAGTATTTTATTGAGTAAAGATTTCACTTAAAATAACCAAAATCAGTAATACGATGATCAAGATCATTGTATTATTTTGGACACCACAATACTAAAATATACATTTTCATTAAATTCTTGGCACAGAATTTGAATAATCATTAACATAATATTAAATGTTTTGATTATGAAAACACTAAAAACTACTTTAAAACTATCTTTAATAATGCTAATAACAGCATTTACATTTACATCATGTGTGGTAGATAACAATCCAATCTTTTTTGAAGATGATGCAATTTCATTAAACCAATTATTACAAGCTAAAGACCTTTGGTATATAGATTATAATGCTACACAAGGTTCTGGCGATACTCGTTTTTTATCTTTAGCATTCACACTTTCGTTTAATAACGGAAACGTATTTGCAAATAACAACTTAGTAGATATTGGTTTAATTGGTAATGGTTTAGGAGATCAAATAGGTTATTATAATACTAACGGAAATATCGTAGAAATAGAACACGATTTAGATGGTTTTATAGATTTGGAAGTAATTCAAGTTTCTGATAATAGAATTAAATTAAGAGACCATTTCGAAAATGTTACTTATACTTTAATAGGTTACAATACAAATGCTTTTGACTACGATCAAGTATTTTATGATAACATAGAATATTTTTTACAAGAATTTGTAACTTGGAAAAAAGTAGATGTTATTGGTGGTGTAGAAAATGAATTTGATAATGAAAATTTTTTAGCATTTATACCTGAAGACAGAAACTCATTTCAATCCTCACAAGATAATCTTGGCACAACTATTGCAGAATTATTATGGGACTTTACAGGTGAATATGAAGTGTTTGACGTACAAGGTCAAGACGATATAAAAGTTTTAACATTAGATTATGATTTGTACGGCAATGAAGAGTTCGAGTTAAGCGTTAGTGGTAATGATAGAATAGTTAGTTTATATCACTATAACTCAGATACCGAATATGTATTTAATGGTAGAGAGCAATTAATTTTTAAAAATAACGGTAACAAAATCGGTAGAAAACGATTTAAGGTAAACCGAAAAGTAAAAACAAAAAGACAACATGTTACTCAAGTTAGTAACAGAAAATAATAAAATACTGTTTGTGAAAACAGATTCTGAAAACCCGAAGTTTCGGGGCAGAATAAAGATAAGGTTTGGTTAGTTGATTTGATTGGTTTTACCGCCAATCGCAAAAGCAGTTTCTCTCGAGGAACTGCTTTTTGTTTTCCTGCGAAGGCAGAAATCTTAATACAGGTCTATTTCGTAAAATTTACACAGTTTCGAATTCGTGCAAATCTGTAATTAGTGTTAACTATTTTGTAAAGCATCAATAAAAGCGATTAAATCATCTAGTTCAACATGACTCATAATAACTACTTTGTACCATTTTGGTTTTCCGTTATGTGTATCTGGAACTAGTGTGAATTTTTCAGCAATATCTTTAGGAATATATTCAGCGTGTATAGTCACAATATTCATTCGTTTATGACGATAATATTTAATACCTAAACCATCTAATTTTTCACAAAACCATTTGGTACGCATTAGTAGAATACTTATTTTTTCATACCAACCATAAAATCCGTAGGAAAAAAGAATCATCCAAATTGCAATAGCATTCGATCCGCCACGAGAGCCAACAAAAGTCAAATCCATTCCGTTAACATATTGTGCTTCTTTGGTTAAGGTGTTTTCCATCAAACCTTTTTTACATAAAAACACACCAGTTCCGTAAGGTGCTTGTAACATTTTATGCGCATCAATAGTTATGGAACTAATATGTTTGCTTGTAAAATTTACTGCAGTTTCTTCTTTATGAAACGGATAAATAAAACCACCAAAAGCACCATCAATATGAATTTTAAATTCCACATTATTATGTGTTAATACTTCTGCATATAACTCGGGATTATCAACAGATCCAAACATGGTTGTTGCCATATTAGAGATTACAATAAAGTATTTTTTACCTTTTTGTTTTTGTTCAGAAATGATGTTATTTAAAGTTTCTTTTTCAATTTTACGAGTATAAAATTCTACTGGAACAAAAGCAATATCCAGATTTAGAATATTAGCACCTTTTGGCATCGAATAATGCGAATCTTCAGAACAAAGAATTACAATATCTTCTTGTTTAGCATTGAATTTACGTTTGTAAAGATTTCTATAAATCCACATAGCTTGTATGTTTGCTTCTGTGCCGCCAGTAGCAATATAACCATCGTAATTATCATCTTTACATTTAAAAACATCTACGGCTAATACTTGTAATACTTCACGTTCTATTTCATGAGTACCAATAAAAGCATTTTCCGATTCTCCAGTTGTATGACAACCAATATGATTAGGGTTTGCAACAAAAGAGCGCAATAATGGCGAGTCTTTTAAAAATGGTGCATCGCTAGAAAAAACCGTTTCGTCTAATTTAGAAGCTGGAAAACCTAAAGTAGTATCCGTTAAAAAATTGATATTCTTTTTTAGCGCTTTATCAATTCGTATATTTTGTTCTTCTTTGGTATATTTTTTCCAATATTTCATGTGTTCATTTTTATTATTCCATTTAAAATAGGATACATTTTACACAGTCATTATCTTATAAAATTTGCTGTTTAGTATAAAATGTTTTTTCACCTAAAATCTTTTTTGCAAAATTAAGTTAACAGAGTTTAATAAATGTGATAAATGTTAGTATTTTTAACCTATGAAAAAAGTATTTAAATATATTTTCGTTTTTATAATAGGTATTTTAGTTGCGTTACTTTATTTAAAAAATGAAGTGAATAAAAACGAAAAAGAACAAATTCAAGTTGTAATTAACGAAGTTAAGAACGTAAGTAAATTGGTAGTAACTGAATCTACAGTTTCCGAAATGTATAATTATGAACAAGCCGATAAATATTTTTTCGAAACCATCTCGTTTAATAAAAAAGTAATTATTTTGGTAAATGCCAAAGTGCAAGTATCTTATGATTTATCAAAAATGGAAATAATAACAGATACGATAAATAAAAAAATTATTATAAAATCCATACCAAAAGAAGAGATTTTTATAGCGCCAGATATTCAATATTACGATTTTGAGCAAAGCACATTTAATTCCTTTAGTAAAGAAGAATTAAATAAAATCAATAAAAAAAGCATCGAAAAAATTAAGGAAACTATAGAAATTTCGACAATTAAAAACAATGCTAAAAAACAATTATTAACCGAATTAAAAAAATTGTACAATATCACTACTATTTTAAATTGGGAATTGGTAGATAAAACTGAAGATCAACTAATTATAAATAACTTTAAAAACTAAACATAAATTAGTTTGGGGTCAATATCAATAAATATTGTTGCTTTCCATTTAAAATATGATATGCCAGGTATTGGTTTGGCAGGTGTAATTTTTGTCTTAAATGCTATTTTAATTTATACAAATTGGGATAGATTTAAAGGTTTATTCAAATAAAAAAAATTATTTAATGACTATCAAAAAACCTTAAAGAAAATCTTCTTTGAGTTTTTTTTTTAGA
>Ga0256834_1000704_pt1 | contig 23744 bp, 22 predicted proteins | sample 4281140metaG_FD_190536 | JGI IMG/M metagenome (GOLD analysis project Ga0256834, IMG submission 190536) | Hydrothermal vent microbial communities from East Pacific Rise, Pacific Ocean - 4281-140 | ecosystem: Environmental > Aquatic > Marine > Hydrothermal vents | place: Pacific Ocean: East...
TGTTGCCAGCCAGGCATTGACCAGGACGTTTCCGAATTTGTCCGGTAACGAGTCGGCAAGCAAGCCGGGCAGCCCATGAAAGGCATATCTTCCCAAGCCAGAAAACGAATAGACCCTGCGAGCAAGAGGCATAGTCAATGGTGCGATTTCTATACCGCTACGGACAAAGGCCGGGTCATATTCAAAGGAAGCTATCTCAGCACCGTCTTCCAAGGAAACCGCGCCTATAGTACGTCCCCACAACCTTACTTCAGATACTGTGCTCATGTTTCATCATCCCATGACCACTCATCACCGGCCTGATCCATATTGTTTTTCGACGAGGCTCGTTGCCGTTCTTTTCCTCGCAACTTCAGAAGGTCCATGGGGCGAGGTCCTGTCTCCGGCAGCGCCGCATCGAGGGCTTCGAGTAGTCCCAGGACTCTCATGATACGAACCAGTGAAGAGGTTTGGGTCGGCTCCCCAGCTTCGATTCGTTCTACGGTGCGCTTGGAGAGGCCAGCCTCCTTTGACAGCCTGGCCTGGGTGAATTCCTGCTGTACTCGATGGCGGTTTAAACGATGGCCAATTTCTTCCAGTACGGCTTTGTCGCTCATTAGGCTTTCTATGTTCAATGTCGTCTCCTTTGGCGAATTATTAGCTGTATTATAGGCTAATTCGACAATTATTTCGAGATAAAATATATTTAAAGTTATGATAAGTCGAATAAGGAGACGAATAAGGAGACGAATAAGGCACGGTGCTGAATGTTGTGGCTGTCGTGTTCAGCAGCAGACATCAGGGTGGACACTATAGAATGCCTCCATTTTCCATACAACTCCGTTGCTACAAGAAAGTGGTGCCGGGTTAAAAAACGACTAAGGCCACCCTCGGAGGAGAGTAGCCTTTTCTGTTTTTTTATTTCAGAACCAGAGTTAAACCTGGCTTTTTCGCTTATTTATCAGTTAAACATCTTGGCACCGAGGTAGGACAGTGCCGGCCAGGCGATCAGGGTGGCGGAGACAAAGGCGAAGACGCCGAGCACGCTCATGATGGTAATTGTGTAACTGGCTTTTACGGTATTGATGATGTTGGCTGCGTTTTTCATGGCGTTGCTCCTAATACTTATTTCGCTTGGCGAAAAGGTTTGTTGTTGAAGTTTCGATCCTGGTTAAAAAGTCCGGGCCTAGTTAAAAAGTTTGGCACCGAGATAAGCAAGTGCCGGCCAAGCGATCAGTACTGCTGAGATGAAAGCAAAGGCGCCGAGAGCGGCAATGATCAGAACCAGGTAACTGCTTTTTACGGTATCCATAAAGTTAGTTTGAGTTTTCATGACGACCTCCTGTTGATTTGTTTGTAATTTGTTCCTTCCTCTTGATTAAAGTTTTAACATTAAGAGAATCTCATGTCAACAATAAAAGTTAAAAATTTCTCATATTTATTTAATTATCTGTAACCTATTGTTTTAGAGGTTCTTTTTGTTGATGTTTTTTATTGAAGTCTTTTGCTGAGGAATCGTCTTAAAGTTTAATCCTACGTGTTTATTAATAGACGGCTACCCAATATTAAAAAATCTGGCTTTTGTTTTATGTGTTTCTAGCCGTAATTGAGCTTCCATTTAATAAAGTTTGACCCTGTGTATTCCCTTGAAACCAAAGAGGCCCACCCCGAGATTGGGATGAGCCGCGTGTTTTTTGGTTATTAGGTTTTGTGTGCGAGCAGTACTGGAAGCTCTACTTTGCAACTCCAACTTGACAGAAGAAATTATGGTTTTAAGAGAACCTCTCAAGTCGAAGTGTCCTGGCAATTTTTTCTCGCCATTCAATAGGAACTCTGTCCTCTTCAGCATACTCCCGCCAGCGAGAGACAACACTGCGGACCTCTTCAAGGATCTCATCAGCGCGGCCTCGTTGCATTGATGCCACCTTGGCGCAAGCCCGGAAATCCTCATGTGTGAAATCGCCACTCTTGCCGTTCAGTGACATCTGGTGGTTCGAGGTCCACTTTCCCGTTGGCTGAAAACTGTAGGTTATATCGAAGGCCGGAGCGAGAGACCATTTTCCTGCTTTGTCCATCAAAAAGGCTATGTTCTTAACATGATCGTCCTGGTTGCGGGCTATGATATTGAAAATCATCCGCCTAAACTGCTCTTCTATGGCGCTCATAGGCAGACCTAGCTGACGGATTACAAGCAGAGCCTGCTCATAGGAGTGAGCCCCGGGCTGGTTATAATCAAAGTGTGCCATGGCACCAAGAGACTGCATATGGATCTTTTTGCCGCCATCCTGCCGATCGAAGCGACGGGTCATAAAATGCCGCCTGCCGTTCTCCTCCAGGAGCCGACATTCGTTCATGGTGATGTTCGCATCAGTTGCCATTCGGTAGTAGGCATGCTCGATAACACCGTAACCTTTAGGATCCTCAAGCTCCTTATCCTTGTTACCTGAAACACCGTCGAACTTTAACAGCCAATGCTCAAAACCTGGATCAGCCTCCACTTGACCGGAGCGGACCTCACAAGTACTGGGATTCCAGGCTATCACAGCCTTTGCCCGCGCCCCCCCTGCTGATGTGCCGACATGCAAGATATCCCTCAGCGCATTCTCTCTACTCCCGTCTCCACCGAAAGATATTTGCAGCTTGTTTCGATCTGTCAAAACTTTGGACGCAAGTACTACCAGTTTATCAACCTCTATGTGTGTGGCCTTGCGTGCCTTCGGGCCCATCACCGAAGCGTACTCTAACGCTCCCATGCCTCGTGTGCCCGTATAGCACAATCGCTCCACGGCATTAAAGGAATCAGGGCTTCTGCCCTGTGTTGCCAGCCAGGCATTGACCAGGACGTTTCCGAATTTGTCCGGTAACGAGTCGGCAAGCAAGCCGGGCAGCCCATGAAAGGCATATCTTCCCAAGCCAGAAAACGAATAGACCCTGCGAGCAAGAGGCATAGTCAATGGTGCGATTTCTATACCGCTACGGACAAAGGCCGGGTCATATTCAAAGGAAGCTATCTCAGCACCGTCTTCCAAGGAAACCGCGCCTATAGTACGTCCCCACAACCTTACTTCAGATACTGTGCTCATGTTTCATCATCCCATGACCACTCATCACCGGCCTGATCCATATTGTTTTTCGACGAGGCTCGTTGCCGTTCTTTTCCTCGCAACTTCAGAAGGTCCATGGGGCGAGGTCCTGTCTCCGGCAGCGCCGCATCGAGGGCTTCGAGTAGTCCCAGGACTCTCATGATACGAACCAGTGAAGAGGTTTGGGTCGGCTCCCCAGCTTCGATTCGTTCTACGGTGCGCTTGGAGAGGCCAGCCTCCTTTGACAGCCTGGCCTGGGTGAATTCCTGCTGTACTCGATGGCGGTTTAAACGATGGCCAATTTCTTCCAGTACGGCTTTGTCGCTCATTAGGCTTTCTATGTTCAATGTCGTCTCCTTTGGCGAATTATTAGCTGTATTATAGGCTAATTCGACAATTATTTCGAGATAAAATATATTTAAAGTTATGATAAGTCGAATAAGGAGACGAATAAGGAGACGAATAAGGCACGGTGCTGAATGTTGTGGCTGTCGTGTTCAGCAGCAGACATCAGGGTGGACACTATAGAATGCCTCCATTTTCCATACAACTCCGTTGCTACAAGAAAGTGGTGCCGGGTTAAAAAACGACTAAGGCCACCCTCGGAGGAGAGTAGCCTTTTCTGTTTTTTTATTTCAGAACCAGAGTTAAACCTGGCTTTTTCGCTTATTTATCAGTTAAACATCTTGGCACCGAGGTAGGACAGTGCCGGCCAGGCGATCAGGGTGGCGGAGACAAAGGCGAAGACGCCGAGCACGCTCATGATGGTAATTGTGTAACTGGCTTTTACGGTATTGATGATGTTGGCTGCGTTTTTCATGGCGTTGCTCCTAATACTTATTTCGCTTGGCGAAAAGGTTTGTTGTTGAAGTTTCGATCCTGGTTAAAAAGTCCGGGCCTAGTTAAAAAGTTTGGCACCGAGATAAGCAAGTGCCGGCCAAGCGATCAGTACTGCTGAGATGAAAGCAAAGGCGCCGAGAGCGGCAATGATCAGAACCAGGTAACTGCTTTTTACGGTATCCATAAAGTTAGTTTGAGTTTTCATGACGACCTCCTGTTGATTTGTTTGTAATTTGTTCCTTCCTCTTGATTAAAGTTTTAACATTAAGAGAATCTCATGTCAACAATAAAAGTTAAAAATTTCTCATATTTATTTAATTATCTGTAACCTATTGTTTTAGAGGTTCTTTTTGTTGATGTTTTTTATTGAAGTCTTTTGCTGAGGAATCGTCTTAAAGTTTAATCCTACGCGCTTATTAATAAATAGCTGCGCTCGCCTGTGAAATATTAAGAGAATACAGCTTTGTTTTGGGTGCTTTTTAACCACAGAGGAGCTTCAGTTGATATTTGAAATGCAAGGATAGGTTATGAAATGAGGATAGCCATACCGGGTCGACGCCGAAGAGAAAAAAGGGCCAGCCGTTCAGCTGACCCTCTAATCAGTTCTCCCCTGGTAGGGTCTTAAACCCGTGACGGCGAGATTATTGATTCCACTACTCAAGCAAACTCACCCCATCCGTACCCCCCTCGGTGGCCGATCCATATAAACCTGCTGCAACTTCACTTCGGCACCGGCAACGACTTCACCTAGCGCTTCAATGATACCTTTAGCCCGCTGCCTGACGGCCGGATCGTCCTGCTCCTCAATTGTCACAGTGAACGTGAGTTTGTACTTGTTCATATCTTTTCTCCGTATCGCCTCAGACCAACTTCCTGGGCGTTGTTTACAAGAGCGACAATAGGTAAACGAGAACCTTGGTTCCCAGAATCATGCCGATCAGCCCGACCGGATAAACCGTTGCGTAAGCTGAAGAGGGGTAAGATGAACTGGTGTACGAGTTTATGGCCGCGAGTCCGGGTGTGCTGGTCATGCCGCCGGTCAAAACACCGAGCATTCTCAAGAATGGAATTTTCAGGACATACTTGCACATCGCGACGCAAGCCATCATCGGCGTTAAAGTGACGAGAAGCCCGGCCACGATAAGTTCAGCTCCTTGAGAGCTTACCGTTTCAACGATTGTGGCACCAGTTTTGGTGCCGACCGTCGCCAGGAAGAACATGAGGCCAAACTCCCTCAAAAAGCCATTGGCGGTGGCTGGCATTTCCCAGATAAATGGACCGGTTTTGTAGAGATAGCCAAGAATGAGTCCTGAGACCAAAACCCCGCCGGTAACACCCAGTGAGAATTTGCCGAGCAAGGGAAGGTTAAAGGGGATCTGGCCGATGATAAACCCGGCGACCAGGCCTATCAGGATGGGTAGAAGGCTGACCTTGTATGTTTGTTTAACATCGTTGCCGAGGATCCGGCTGACGTTTTTCAAGGCATCCTCTTCACCGACGGCATGAATAACGTCACCGAGATGGAGTTTGATGGTGGACGATGCGGGGAGATCCATGTCGTTTCTCGTGATACGGGTCGCCTGGACACCGAAGGTTTCCCTCAGGTTCAGAAAGCCCAGAGTGTGACCTGCTGCGCTTGGCTTAGAAACAATAATGCTTTTTTTGGTCAGCACTTTGTTGAAGGCGATTTCTCCATCGATGGGTTTGCCTAAAAAGAGTTCAATCCGTTCCAGGTCATTTTTGCGGCCAGCGATCCTTAGTTTGTCTCCTGCCTGAAGAGTGGTTTCACCCGTCACCAGGATGGGTTCCCCCGCGTCTTTACGGAGAAGACGAGTTAAGACCACAGGTGCGATCTCTTTGAGCTTCAGATCAATGATTTTTTTGCCGAATAAATTAGTATTAGTGACTTCGATATGGTGAAAGGTGAAGGGGGGATTGTTCTCAGTTCGCTCCCGATCAATGTTCACCTCTTCATCCTTGATATTGACACGGAGGATTTTGGGCAGGAGATTTACAAAGACAATCACACTGATGATACCTCCAGCGTAAGTGACACCGTAGGCGGCCGCGGCATTGCCTTCCACAGCCTCAACGGCAACCGCAAGGCCGGGTGAACTGGTCAAAGCTCCGGCGAACAGACCTGCGCCGGTGGAAATATCAAAATTGAACAGCCAACAACTCAGCACCGTCATCAGTGCGGCAACGGCGATAATAATAACGGCTCCGACAGCGAGAGAGATCCCCTGCTTTTTGAATGAGGTGAAAAAGCCTGGTCCGGCAGTCACCGCGACAGCATAGATAAAAAGAACCAGTCCGAGAGTCTGAAATTCGGACGGTAACATATAGCCGAAGTGACCAAAGGCCATGGCGACAAAGATGATTGCCGCTGAGCCGAAGGAAAATGACTTGATCCGGATGCGGCCGAGACCTTCACCGATAATGATAATTGCGAAGAGCAGAAAAACCGAATTTGATAATAACGATGACATGATGCTTCCAGAAATAGGTCTAGGCGCTTGGCCGACAATAAGGGCCGAAGCGAAAAGCCTGAAGTTTGAGAACAGATTTTAGCTCGTTTGAGAGTAATAGCCATAGCTAATGGTCAAAAAGGAGCTGAAATATGGGCCAAACAGCTGGGTTTGCAGCCGAGCATGGATTGTCGGACAAGCTCCTAGTGTCCCGTGCGGCTAATCCTATCCTTTAATTATAGCCCTTTTGCCCGCTGTCTGCGTTGCGCCTCTTTGGCTTAACGCACGCTAGGCCTTCATCAGCACGCCTTGACAGCAACCAAAATGTCTCAGAATTATACGTCATGATTAACCGCATGGGACACTAGTTGTTGATATGACTGCCAACACTCCACAAAAGTTTCAGTATAGACGCCTGTTCTTCTCAATAAAAACAAAAAGGCCGACCTTTCAGCCGACCCTCAAAATTTACACCACCTCAAGAAGAGCTACGCCAGCAACGTCTTGATCTTGCCCACGAGCTGTTCTGCGGTGAAAGGCTTACACAGATAATCCTCTACCATAGCCTCTTCCGCCAGGCCCTTGAGTTCCTCTTCTTCCTTGGAAGACATCAGAATGATTGGGATGTGGGCACTCTTTTCGCGTTGCTTGAGAATCTTGGCTTTCTTGACACCGGACATGAGCGGCATGATTACGTCGAGTACGATCAGATTCGGCGGATTATTGCCGTAGATGATGTTGTTGGAGTAAATACCGCAGTCAGCAGCCGAGACCTTGTAACCGGCATCTTTGAGGTAATCACCGACCATGGCCAGCAGGACGGAGTCGTCGTCGATCACTAAAATGTGTTTACTCATGGCCACCTGAGCTGATCCTTCCGGGTTGTCTGGAGATTAAAGTTTAGCACGGACCGAAGGAATAAAAAGAGGCCTATAGCAAAAATGCTGTAGACCCCCTTCATTTGGCTCCGCCTGCTGGGCTCGAACCAGCGACAAGCGGATTAACAGTCCGCTGCTCTACCAACTGAGCTAAGGCGGAATAAACAGAGCCAAACTCTAATATCACATTCCACCGTCTCTTCAAAACCAAGCTACAAAAACCTAGTGCCGTGCCGAGACAGGGCGTTTTTATACACCTTGGTAGTTTTTATGTCAAGAACGTTTGTAGCGCTCTACATGGCAACGTTGAGAGGTTTTTCCCGACTATCCTACTCCTTGGCCAGTTTGGCCCAGGTATCGCGCAAAGTTACGCTACGATTGAAAACCAGCTTTCCCGGCTGCGAATCTTCACTGTCAACACAGAAATAACCCAGGCGCTCGAACTGAAAAGTTGCTCCGGGAGCTGCATCGGCGAGGCTTGGCTCCACAAACGCCTGTGGAAGGATTTCACAGGAGGCTTCGTTGAGCAGTTCACGATAATCACGACCCTTTTCTGCCGCCGGGTCAGCAACGCTGAGCAGGCGGTCGTAAAGGCACACTTCAACTGGGACAGCATGCGCAGCAGAGACCCAGTGGATTATCCCCTTAACCTTCTTGCGCCCTTCCGGCAAATTGCCGCCGCTGGTTTCCGCATCATATGTGCAGCGCAGCTCTGTCACTTCGCCGGAGACCGGATCCTTGATTACTTCATCGCAACGAATGATATAACCGTAGCGCAGACGAACTTCGCGGCCCGGGCCTAAACGGAAGAATTTCTTGGGTGGGTCCTCCATGAAGTCATCCCGCTCTACATAGATCTCACGACTGAATGGGATGGTGCGCATTCCCATGGAGGGGTCCTTGGGGTGTCTGGCCACAACAAACTCTTCAGCCTGACCTTCAGGATAATTGGTAATCGTCACTTTTAGCGGATGTAAGACACCCATGGCACGCGGTGCCACCTGGTCGAGATCTTCCCGGACACAGTCTTCGAGGACGCTCATATCGATAACGCTGTCGCTCTTGCCGACGCCGATCCGGGTGCAGAAAGTGCGAATTGCCGCAGCAGAGAAACCACGGCGGCGCATTCCCGAAAGGGTAGGCATACGTGGGTCGTCCCAGCCGGAAACATGCTTTTCATTGACCAGTTCCAGCAGCCGGCGCTTGCTCATGAGCGTGTAGGTAAGATTCAGTCTGGCAAACTCGATCTGCTGTGGATGGTAAATCTCCAGCGCTTCACAGAGCCAGTCGTAAAGGGGGCGATGATCCTGAAATTCGAGCGTGCAGAGAGAATGAGTAATTTTTTCGATGGAATCCGACTGACCATGGGCGAAATCGTACATCGGATAAATGCACCAGTCATCCCCGGTGCGTGGATGACTGGCACGCAGAATTCGGTATAGTATTGGATCACGCAGGTTCAGATTGGGCGAAGCCATATCGATCTTGGCACGCAGAACCCGTGAACCGGTGTCAAACTCGCCAGAGCGCATACGTTGCAACAGGTCGAGGTTTTCCTCCCTGCTGCGACTGCGATAAGGGCTCTCCTTGCCGGGTTCAGTCAAGGTGCCGCGATACTCACGCATATCCTCAGGACTCAGATCACAGACATAGGCCAAGCCCTTTACAACCAGTTTTTCCGCATAAGCATACAAAGTCGCAAAATAGTCCGAAGCGTGATATTCGTGCTCGCCCCAGTCAAAACCGAGCCAGCTCAGGTCGGTTTTAATGGCGTCTATATATTCCTGCTCCTCCTTAACCGGGTTGGTGTCATCAAAGCGCAGGTGGCACTGCCCCTGGTAGTGACTGGCCAGGCCGAAATTGAGACAAATTGATTTAGCGTGACCGATATGCAGATAACCATTAGGCTCCGGCGGAAAGCGCGTAATGACAGTCTTATGTTTACCGCTGGCAAGATCCTCATCGACGATATTGCGGATAAAATTGGGGCCCAACTGTGTCGCGGGTTGACTCATCTGGCGATTACTCCTCGTGGGTTGTAACTAGCTACAAATCTATTTATCGTTTGTTTCCATCAGGACCACTGCATGTGCGGAGATCCCCTCACCACGACCGGTATAACCCAGCTCTTCGGTGGTTGTCGCCTTGACATTGATGCAGCCACTTGGCACCTGACAGACTTTAGCCAGGGTGGTGATCATCTGGGCGACGTAGGGCGCCAGCTTGGGACGTTGGGCGACGATCGTGGTATCAAGATTGCTGACCCTGTATTTCTTGGTCTGCGCCAGGCCAATAACATGTTCAAGCAGCAACAGGCTGTTGATCCCCTTGAAAGCCAGGTCAGTATCGGGAAAATACCGACCGATATCACCAAGGCCGAGAGCACCAAGAATGGCATCGGAAACGGCATGTAGCAGGACATCCGCGTCCGAATGACCCAAAAGCCCGTATTCGTAGGGAATCGTCACACCACCCAGAACCAGAGGACGGTCGAGAACCAGTCGATGAACGTCAAAACCGTGGCCAATACGCATCATGTCAGACTCACTTCTCCTGTTGCCAGCAGAGCCCTGGCCAGAGCCAGATCCGCCGGTGTCGTTATCTTAAGATTGTGGGGATGGCCGGGTAAAACTGCAACCGGCCAACCGCACCATTCTATCAATGAGGCGTCATCGGTGCCAGGATAACCCTTGGCGTAAGCCCGCTGATGAGCCTCACTAAGCCATTCACAGCGAAAAGCCTGAGGCGTTTGTACCTGCCAGAGCAGGCGGCGGTCAAGCGTTGAGCGGACCCGACCGTCAAAAACCTCTTTGATGGTGTCCTGTACCGGGATAGCCAGCAGAGCCGCCCCCTCAACTGCGGCTAATTGCACCAGAGGGTCGATCTGTTCTTGCGGGAAAAAGGGCCGAACTCCATCATGAACCAGAATGACATCATGGCTCTCTGCGCCACAAGCTTCCAGACCCTTACGTACCGAATCCTGACGTTCATCCCCACCGGTGATCACACCACCAATCTTCTCCAGATGATGGCGATCTACCAGCTCGGTTTGACAGAAGGCCACATCCGACTCCGGGACAATCAGATGAATGGCCGTAATTTGGGGCTGTGCGGCAAGGCGCAACAGGGTCTGCACCAGAACCGGCTGGCCACCCAGCTCAAGATACTGTTTCCTGGTATCGCCGCCAATTCTGCTACCTCTGCCGGCAGCAGGGACCAGAACGTGAACATTCATAAAGTCATCCTAACTGGCTGTCTCGCTAAATTAACCTGACTGTTATTTCTATCGTATTTATCACCGTTTGAAAATCATTATTAACGATTCGCAAACAAAACGGACTTATTACCCAAACAAAGACAAAACAATACCTTAAGCAATCAACTAACGCAAAGGCGCGGCGACGCAGAAAGTAATAGCTGAGATTTAAGAGCTTTTCCTCTGCGTTCTTAGCGTCTTTACGTTAAACCTTCTTGGGGTTTAGAACCGAAATAAAAAGGCCGGGTGCACATCAGCACCCGGCCAGAAATCAGCATTTGAAGCCATCAGAATCAGTTGACCATCTTTTCAAGACGTTCGGTAACCATTTCTTCGGCGATACCCTCGGCAAGGGCAAGTTCCTTGACCAGCAGTCTGCGCGCCAGCTCAAGAACCTTCTTCTCACCGTAAGAGAGCTCTTTGCCTTCTTTGATCAGGTAGAGTTCGCGCAACACCTCGGCCACATCTTTAGGGTCGCCAGTCCTGATCTTGTCGTTGTACTCCCGTTGACGTCTGCTCCAGGAAGCGATTGCCAGAGAGCCAACTTGCTTTTCTTCGAGGACATTGTATATTGTCTCAACCTTGTCTTTACTGATCAGGGTTCGCAGGCCAACCTGATGGGCATTGCCCACTGGAACCATGATGGTCATATCGTTGTCGATAATACGCAGGATATAAAAATCGTTAGTTTGGCCACAAAATTCTCGAGATTCAATCTTTTCAACAACACCTACACCCTGTGCAGGATATACAGCTCGGTCACCAATTTTAAACATTTATGTTTCTCCCTATGGAAGTCACCAGAATACCATAGAAAACCTCTTTGGTCAAGGAAGGCCTTGACTATTCAAGGGGTTATCTCCATAAAGATTTATTCACAGAGAACCATAATCTCCGGGAGAGCAAAATGCGTATTGGCGTAATTGGTTCAGGTGCCTTGGGCCTCTACTACGGGGCGCTGCTGCAACGGGCAGGACATGCCCTGCACTTTTTGCTGCGCCGCGACTTCGAGGCGATTTCCCGAAGCGGGCTGTCAGTGACGTCCCCCCAGGGCGATTTCCATCTTGCTGACGTCCAAGGCTATAAAAACAGTAGCGAAATCGGACCGGTAGACCTGGTGCTGGTCGGTCTCAAAGCTTATGCCAATGAACACCTGGTAGAGCTGACTCGGCCACTGGTTGCTGCCGAGACCACCATCCTGACTCTGCAGAATGGACTTGGCAACGAAGATCTCCTGGCTGGAGCCTTTGGGGATGACTCTATTGTTGGCGGTGTCGCCTTTCTCTGCTGCAATCGCGGTGAGCCCGGTAGTGTTCATCATCTCGACCAGGGCTTTATCCGTATCGCTGAATTCGGCAAAGGTCTCAGTACAAGAGTCGAGCAGCTTGCCGAAACCTTCAACCAGGCTGGCATCCCTTGCGAGGCCTGCTCTGATCTCACCAGAGTCCGTTGGGAAAAACTGGTCTGGAACATTCCCTTCAACGGCCTCTGTGCCTTGACTGACCGGCCAACTGATCGCCTGCTGAATTGCCCGAAAACCCGGCAACTGATCATGGAGATGATGCAGGAAGTCGTTGCGGCTGCCAACTGTCAGGGTTTGTCGGAACTGATCGAAGGGCCGGATTTTATCGAGCAGCTGTTACATGTGACTGTCGGCATGGGGGCTTATTGCCCGAGCATGATGATCGATCGCCAGCAGGGCTCACCACTGGAGCTGGCTGCGATCTACGGCATTCCCCTTAAACGTGCCGCCGAAGCAAACGCAGCGATGACTCGCGTGGCCATGCTCCACGCCCTTCTGGAAGCAACCGAATAGAATATTACCGTACAGCAATGTTACGTAGCCCCTGTGGCCGCCATGCGGGAGAAATGACGTGGCTGCCTTTGCCCTTCTGCTCAAGCAGGCTGGCGGACATGATGGTAAAGTCACCATAGCGGTCGTTGACATGATCCCGGGCTTCAGTCAGCAGGTACTGCCGCCGCTCTGCCGGGAAAAGTGGCAGCTGTGCCGTCTTGAAACGCAGACTGGACAGCCTCACTCCCAACAGACGCACCGGCTGATCAAGGCTCAGCCGGTCGAGAATTTGTGTTGCGGCTTGATAAATTTCCTCACTGCCATTCAGGTAATCCTCCTGAGCCTGTTGCCGGCTGATAGTGGTAAAATCCGTATAACGCAAGGTCAGAGTGACAACCTTGCCGGAAACCTGATAGCGCCGCGCGCGGCGACCGACCATCTCGGCTAGTTGTAGCAGGAACGCGCAAATTGCCTGCCGATCGTCCAGGTCATGTCGCAGTGTTCGGCTGTGTCCTACCGACTTGACTAGGGAACTCTCTTCGGCTGGCACCACCGGTGACGAATCGATACCAAGAGCCATTGAGTGCAGTTTGTCACCGATCACGCCGTACTTCTTCCTGAGAATTGTCAAAGGGAAGCGACTCAACTGACCGCAGGTGAAGATTCCGACTTCATGCAACTGACGGCCAAGTTGACGGCCGATACCGCAGAGCTCCTGAATCGGCATGTTTTCCAGAAGGGCAGGGATCTCTTCCGGTCGGAAGATTGTCAGGCCGTCCGGCTTGCGCTGTTCCGAAGCCAGCTTGGCCAGCAGCTTGTTCGGTGCAACGCCGATCGAGCAGGTGATGCCGAGGCGGGTCTTGATACGCGATTTGATCAGATAAGCGATACGCTCAACGCCACCAAAGAGTTTGAGCGAACCGCTGAGATCGAGGAACGCCTCGTCGACAGAAAAGACTTCCACCAGAGGCGTGTAGTCCTGAAACAATGCCATAATCTCCGTCGACACATGGGTATAGAGCCGGTTGTTAGCTGATACCAGAGTTAGTTGCGGACAACGCTGAAACGCTGCAAACCGGGTCATACCGGTTTTGACCCCGAAGGCACGCGCCTCGTAGGAGGCGGTCAGGATAATTGAACGTTTCTCGCTGCCGGTCACCGCAATCGGCCGTCCCCGCAAAGCCGGATTTGACTGCTGTTCAACTGCGGCAAAAAACGCGTTCATGTCGACGTGCATGATGGTTTTCATAAAGGTGCGAGACGCGGGACGAGGGACGCGGAAGTCAAAACCACTTAACACTCGTTCGCATCGTTCACTCAAAGCGCCAAAGATATAAAAGAGAAAAAGGCTGGGCTCGGTCTTTTATGTTTAGTTTTAGGTTTTTGCGTCCCTCGTCCCTAAAGAGACTCCACTCTCTCCACCGTCCAACACGTATTTCCCAAATCATAAACCAACTCATAAAGTGCGCCATCATCGGTCACATGAAAGTGGATACGCACCGCTTCACCCTGGCGATCACGCCAGCGGTTGGTGATTTCGCGCACTGTATGTTTACGGTGCTTAAGGTCGAACCAGACGGGGGTGATTCGGTTGCCAGGCCCATGAATAACGCCGACTCGGAGGTTCGATTCACAGCTTTTCATCTGTTACCCAAGGGGACGGCAAAGCCCGGTGACCTTGCCGATAATCTGCACCTCGGCGTCGTCCTCGCGGTAGATCAGAGCTTTCATGGTAGAGTTTTCTGGTTTCAGACGAATCTCTTCCCGTTCGCGATAAAAACGTTTTAGGGTCGCCTCGCCGTCGATCAGGGCCACTACGATCTCACCGTTCTCCGCAGCTGGCTGCGGCTGTACCACAACCAGATCACCAGGCATAATGTGCACCTCAATCATCGAATCACCCCGCACCCGTAACAGAAAGGAACCCTTGCCTTTGACCAGGGAAGTGTCGACAGCAAGGTATGCCTCAATCTCTTCGTCAGCCAGTTGCGGCAGGCCGGCGCGTACCGTACCAACCAGTGGCAGGGTTACGGAATCGCTTTTGGCCTGCCCCAGTAGAGCAATGGAACGGGAACTCCCCGGGCTACGGGTAATCATCCCCTTACGCTCCAGTGCCTTAAGGTGGCGCAGCACACCGAGGTTGCCGGAGACATGCAGATGCTGTGCAATCTCCTGCAAGGTCGGTGGGTAGCCGCTTGTGGAGATATACACTCCCAGGAAATCGTAAACTTGCTGTTGGCGTGCCGTAAGTTGTGCCATACGATTAAGAAACCTTTGACATTCTAGGGGACTGAGGGAAATGGGCTCAGTAATTTCAGTTACCATAAAGTAACTATCATGATAAAAGCGGCAAGTCAAGAAATCAGAGAGTGACCTGGTGGCAACAATTTGCGATGATAGGCACATCATGTCCGAGACACCCATTGACATAATGCCTCTGGAACAAAATCCTGAAGAGTGGCAACCACTGCCATCACGGCTGGAGGAGTCACCGGCGATAACCCTGTCAAAGCGGCAAATGCGGAACTGGTCGCTGGTTCTGGAGTCACGCCACATTCCCTGGCGAGCCGAACGGCGCGGCTTTGGCTGGCAGTTACTGGTTCCTGCAGACACGCTGGCGCAAGCAAGCAGGGAACTGCGCCTGTACGAGAGCGAAAACCGCGGCTGGCCACCGCCACCACCGCAGGACACGCCACTGATTGACAATCGTACAACAACCATCTGGGTGTTGATTGCTATCGCCATTTTTTACAACCTCACCCTGCACAAGATCACCCTGGCCGGGCACCATCCGGTCGACTGGTCCGCTCTCGGCAATGCCCATGCTGGCAAGATCATGGCTGGCCAATGGTGGCGACTGATTACTGCCCTCACCCTGCACACCGACTGGCAGCACCTGCTCGGCAACCTGCTGATCGGCGGGGTCTTCATCTCTCGCCTTTGCCGCGACCTGCGCTCCGGTCCGGCCTGGCTGCTGCTGATCATCTCCGGCCTGCTTGGCAATCTGCTCAATGCCTGGCTGCAGAACCCCGCCCATCGCGCGGTCGGTGCCTCCACGGCCATCTTCGGTGCCGTCGGCATACTCGCCGCCATAAGCATGGTGCGTTACCGTCACAACCTGCGCTCACGTCGTCGCTGGACCGTGCCGATTGCTGCAGCCCTCGGCCTGCTCGCCATGCTTGGTGCCGGTGGTGAAAATACAGATTTGGGTGCGCACCTGTTCGGATTTCTCTTCGGCCTGCCGCTTGGCGTCGGTGCAGAACTGATGGTGGAGCGCTGGGGGCGGCCTGACAGAAGGATGAATGCCCTGCTGGCGACAGCAAGTATAGTAATTGTGACTGGTGCCTGGTGGGCGGCCCTGATGTGGGGAGGTTGACGGACTGCCGATTGACGGTATTGTTCTAGAGGATTACTGATAACTGATGGCTTGAAACCAAGAACTGGAGACTGAAACTATGAAAAGTTGGCCATTTTGGATTGGATTTGTTGTTATCGGCATGATTATCGCCATCGTTTACTGGCAGTTTTATCGCCCGGAGCAGCAGATTCCGGTGCAGGTTATTGAACCACCCCAAGTCAGCCAACAGCAAGCGGAACCGGTGATCCAACACCCGGTTACCACGGCACCGGAAGAACTTAAAGCGGCCAAACCGATCATCGACCTGGAAAAGCCCTTGCCCGAGCTCAAGCAGAGCGATACGTCAATGGCAGAGATTCTTGCTAAACTCTTCGCTGACCAGAAGCTGGATCGTTTCTTTATCCTCGAACATTTCATAGAGCGCTTTGTGGTCATGGTCGACAACTTGCCTCGCCCGCAGTTGCCTGTAACCCATCTACCACTCAAGAAAACTCCCGGAAAGTTTCTGGCCAATGGCGAACGCGACCATTTGACAATTGATCCGGCCAACTATCGGCGCTACACACCGTTGGTTAAAATGCTCTCCGCCCTCGATACCGAACAGGTGTTGGCTGTCTATAAGGTCCTTTACCCCCTCTTCCAGAGAGCCTACCAGGAACTCGGCTACCCGGACGCTTACTTCAACGACCGGTTAGTTGCAGTCATCGACCACCTGCTGACCACACCGCCAGTCTCTGGCCCGATTTATCTGGTTCAGCCCAAAGTTCGCTATCTCTACGCCGACCCGGCTCTGGAGGAATTCTCGGCTGGCCGTAAGATCCTGCTCCGCTGTGGGCCGGAGAATGCCGCACAGATCAAGGCGATGCTGCATAAATACCGCCGAGGTTTGACTGCCGGTCAATAACCGACTCATCACTTACAGCTTTTCATTGATACAAGGCTCTATAGCTCCGCACCAATCGACTCCAGTGATGGTGAGAACTGCGCTCCCGACAATAGATCTACGCCCTTAAGATTGAAATCATGATTCGTAACATCTGCAAATTTCGGGACGCCTTGGGAGTTATTGTTTCCTGGCAGAAGCTGACTGTCACAAAGGCTGTTGGAAATTTCGATGGTTGACAATGAATCGGCTGAAACTGAAGTTTTTTGACTGAGAGCAATGATGGAAGAATCAATTTTGGCATAACCACCGCCGCGCCCGGCAACCTTTTCGTAGGCCTTCACCGCATAGTCATTTCGATAAAATGTGGTTTTTGTTATGGTCACCCGGGCACTGTCCTTGACGCCGACACCTATGGCACAATCAGTAATAACATTATTGTTAATGAAGGCTTCAGCCCCCTCACCAACCGAAATGGCCTTGTCAGCAAAGCCGACAATCAGGTTGTTCTCAATCACAATATTACGACTACCATGACCAATGTCTATCGCGTCTGAGTTTTCACAATTGCCGCCGAAGAAGCGGTTTCCCCGAATGATTGCACGGCTCACGTAGTCCGCATCAATACCATCCACTTTGTAATCTGAATCTGGACAGAAAAATTCGCAGTCTTCAATTTGAGCGAACCCCTTGAAGAACTTCATGACATTGATATTCCCATGGCCTGCGTAACCACGATAGTCAAAGAGACAAGCTTTAAAGGAGAGGTCCGACTTGTAACCCGAACAGATCTCGCGTACATTTTTAAAGGTGCAATGCTCCCAGGAGGCGGAGGCGAAAACCAGGCGAGCACCATAACTGCTGTTCTCAAAATTGACATATTTAAACTCAGAGGGTTCGTCACTACGGATAAAAATCCCCGCCCACGCATCGGCTTGATCATCAGACCAGGCCTGTAATCGAATCGGCTGATCTTTACTTCCCGAAGCCAGGATGCGCCCGTAAACCTGGATGTCCGCACTCGGGGCGATATAAATTTCAACACCGGGTTCGATGGATAGAGTCACACCTTCCGGAATAATTACGTGCGAACTAATAACCCAGGGAGACTGAGCTAAACTCAGAGATTGATCCTGCGTGATCTTCTCAGGAACTTGCTTTGCGTGACTAAGCTCTGGAAGATTCGCCTTCACTGGCACGTCAACCCGGTCAGCCCATTTTTCATGCCATTTCCGGGTTTCACTGCGGATCTCAACAGCTTTTTTAACATGAGGAAAGGCCATGCCCACGACTGCTATTATGATCAAGGCGATAATGATGCGAGTCTGTGATTTTTTCATCTGTAGTGATATTCCTTCTTTAGAAAGCCAGGATTGCTTGAAGATGCATAAGATTTGCCAATGAGGTATAGTGTCACTTTAATCTCTCTGCATACAGATGTAAATGAGTCTGATCACCATGATCAAAAACGTAACCTGGACTGTTACCGAACCCTGGCGAGACACTATCGCAGGCGAGGCTTTCTCATCATTCGAGAAAGTTTTTGCCCTCTCCGGGGAACCTGTTTCCAGAGACAAAGAAAGCCTGGTTTTCTGTCTGGAAATAGAGAGCCAACGTTACTATATCAAGCAGTACCACAAGACCAGCGGCATACGCAGCTGGTTTGGTCTCTCCAGGATTCGCCAGGAAGCCCGTAACCAGCTCTGGTTCAGCCAGATCGGACTGCCCGCAGCACAGGTTGTGGCCTTCGGCGAGGAGCATATCTTAAGCCGCACCATGCGCGGTGCCCTGATCACTGCATCTCTCGATAATACCAGGGATCTGGCCTGGACGGCCAAAAACCGACCGAAGCTCTTTCGCAAGCGAAAATGGGTGGACCAGGTGATTATTCAGGTTGCTGAAATTACGCGCACCCTGCATCAGCATAGATTCTGTCATAACGACTTGAAATGGCGTAATATTCTGGTCTCGCAGGATATTGACCATCCCCAGGTCTACCTGATCGACTGCCCGGTCGGACAGCGCCTGTTCGGTCCATTTCTTAAACGGCGCTTTATCAAAGACCTGGCATGCCTCGACAAAGTGGGCAAGCGAACTTTAAGTCGTACGCAACGACTGCGGTTTTACAAAGAATATCGCCAAGGTGTCTCTCTAACCGAGGAAGACCTGGAGATCATACAAAAAATTCTCGTATATTTCAAAGGGCGGGATTGAATAAAACCAGAGCCCCCGGAACAGACTCAGCGCCCCCCATGCAGATTATCCACGACGAAATCATCAGACACCTGCCACGCTCCGGCGAGGCCCGTCGCCTCTTTCACGGTCGAGGGCAATGTTTTGCCGGTTACGACGATCTGCTGATTGACTATTACCCACCGGTCGTCATGGTGATTCTTTACCGTCAAAGGCCGCAAGTCTGGCTGGATGAACTGACACAACTTCTGGGGACAGTACTGTCGGAGACAATGCTGCATGACGGGCCTCTAGCTATTCTATTACAGGAGCGCTTTTTAACCAACAGCCCAAGCCGACTGCTACAGGGAACTTTGCCGGAAGCGACCGACGCCATGGAAGCGGGGCTTCTCTACAGATTGCGCCTCGGCGAAGCACAGAACATTGGTTTCTTTCCGGATATGGCGGTGGGAAGAAGGCTGGTTGGGGAGCGGGCAGCAGACAAACGGATTCTCAACCTCTTTGCCTACAGCTGCAGTTTTTCAGTTGCGGCCCTGGTCGGCGGTGCGACTCAGGTTGTCAATCTCGACATGAACCGCGGTGCCTTGAAGCTCGGCAAGCTCAATCATCGCATTAACCATATAGATCTGCGCCAGGCCAGCTTTCTAGCACTGGAGCTCTTCCGCAGTCTCAGCAAACTAAGGAAGTTAGGTCCTTTCGATCTGGTTATATGCGATCCACCAGCATCTCAGGGCAAAAGCTTTACCGCCGAGCGCCACTGGCCAAAGCTGATACGCAGCCTACCGAGCCTGGTCAATCCTGGTGGAGAAGTGCTCACCTGCCTTAATGCTCCGAATCTTGGTCCCGACTTTCTCGATGGACTTTTTACAACTCATATCCCTGCCGCCGAGAAAATCGGTCTTTTTACCCCGGGAGACGACTTCCCTGAAGCAAATGTAGCAAGCAGCGTCAGTCTGCACCTTTATCGCCTGCCTTAAGCTGGTTCAACAGAAACGGTTGTTATTTTTTCTCCTGACCGTTGTTTTTCCTTCTGACTATTGTTATTTTGGTGGTCTTATAAGGATGACAGCATTTCTCATGCCTCTCAAGAAATCCCCATACAACAAACTTGCCCACACGATCTTAACCCTGCTCATCATGGTGACGATTCTGATCGGCTGCAGCACGCCATCAATACAGAAGAGAGTTACTTCAAGTTCCTCCGGAGACGACCAGATTGCTGCGATGCTAAAAAACACTCCCAAGCAACAACAAGCGGCACCTCTGCAGAAGATGGGCTACTCGATTCAGGTCGGCGCTTTTTTTAACCTCGACAATGCCGTACGCTTGGAACAACGCCTTGAAGCACTAGGCATCGATGCCTATTACTTCCGTCATGAAACCGGGCTCTACAAGGTTCGCTTTGGCAACTATGCCACTTACCAACCGGCACGCAGCAAAGCGGAGCGCCTGCAGTCCCAGGGCTTGATCGGTAAGTTCTTTATCGTCTATCCTGGGGATTACACTGCCGCACGCATTAAACAGAGCGGTAAAGGAGACTTGCGATCCGAACTGGTCAAGACCGCCAAACGATTCATCGGCATCCCTTACCGTTGGGGCGGCACCACCGCCGAAAACGGCTTCGACTGCAGCGGCTTGACCATGGTCAGCTATCGTCTCAACGGTTTGAATCTGCCTCGGGTCTCGCGCAATCAGTTCAAAGCTGGCAAGTGGGTGCCCAAGGCAAAACTGCGTCAGGGTGATCTGGTCTTTTTCGCCACCAAAGGTGGCACACGGGTCACCCACGTTGGTATGTATGTCGGCAATGGTAACTTTATCCATGCGCCCAGCACCGGCAAAGATGTGCGCATTGCAAAGCTCTCGAATAGTTTTTTTACCAAAACCTATGTGGGTGGGAGGACGTATTTGTGAGGAGCTGGAAGCTGGTAAAATCTAAGGGACATGATGTTTCCTGACTGTTTTTTTCGCGCCACGTGCCACGCGCTTCGAGGTTTTAAATGACCCAGAAGGTTTCTCGATCTGCAACTCTTATGGTCGTCTGCACTGCCCACTTCCTCATGCCCTTCATGATGTCGGCGGTCGGGGTGGCCCTGCCTGCCATAGGTCGTGACTTTAATGCCAGTGCCATGCAGTTGGGGTTGGTGGAAACTACCTATGTGCTGTCTGCCTCGATCTTCCTGCTGGCTATGGGACGCATGGGGGATATCTACGGACGCCGGCGGATTTTTCAGTACGGTATCGTCGTTTTTACCATCGCTGGCGGGTTACTCTCGCAGGCCTGGTCGATCGAATCGATGATCGCCATGCGTTTTCTGCAGGGGATGGGTGGTTCCATGGTCATGGCAACCACCTTTGCCATCGTGGTTTCAGTCTTCCCCCCCGCAGAGCGTGGCAAAGCTCTCGGCATCGCCGTTGCCAGCGTCTATGCTGGCATCTCCTGCGGGCCCTTTTTCGGCGGTGCTCTGGTCACTGCTTTCGGCTGGCGTTCCATTTTCTATCTGGCTGTGCCTCTCGGTATGATTACCTTTGCTGTCACCTGTGCCAAACTACGTGGTGAGTGGGCTGAAGCCAAGGGGGAGCCTTTCGACTGGCGCGGCAGTCTGGTTTACGCTGGAGCCATTCTGCTGCTGATCACCGGAGCCTCCAACCTGGATCAGGGCCTATGGGCCTGGCTGCTCACGACGGCTGGCACGGCCGGGCTGGTTCTTTTTCTGGTGCTGGAATCGCGCACCGAGTACCCGGTCCTCAACGTCGCTTTGTTGCGCAGCAACCGGGTATTTGCCTTCTCCAACCTGGCGGCCCTGCTCAACTACGCCGCTACCTTCGGTGTCACCTTTTTCCTCAGCCTCTATCTGCAATATGTCAAGGGCATGAACCCGCGCGAGGCTGGCACCATCCTCATAATTCAGCCAATCATACAAGCGGCCTTCTCACCACTGTGCGGACGACTCGCCGACCGCTTTTCCGCAGCGGGTGTGGCAACCATAGGTATGGGGCTTTGCGCCGCCGGTCTCGGTATTGCCGCCAGCATTACTGCGGTCACTCCGATTGCCCTGATCATGGTCATGCTGGCAATCCTCGGCCTTGGCTTTGCCCTTTTTTCCTCACCGAACATCAGCGTTATCATGGGCAGCGTGCCCACCCGCTATCTCGGTGTGGCTTCAGGGCTCAACAGCACCATGCGTACTCTTGGTATGCTGGCCAGCATGACGATCATCACCATCATCTTTTCAATCTTTATGGGTGAACACGCAATCACGACAGAAACCCAGCCAGCGTTTCTTTTCAGTATGCATACTGCGCTGCTGACCTTCTCTGTGCTTTGTTTCGTCGGCATCTTCTTCTCTGTTGCCAGAATCCGCAAGCAACCTAACAAGGAGTAGCCATATTTGATACACTCATAAATAGCTGTAAGACAGGCAAGGTTAAAAAATTGTCATTTTAGTAAAAATACAGGTTGTGCTCAACAGTTACTTATAACTACTGGATGGTAGATGAAAGATAAATGCTCCAACATATCACCACTTTTTCTCAGTCAGTTCGAAGTCGATGAGACCGTCCCTTTCCAGCGACACCTGAATCGCCTTGAGGTCGAAATCGGCAAAGAAGATTACAGCCAGCTGAAACGTGTTGAACTCCTTGCCACCATACCTGGTGAGGAGGCTTTCGTCGCCATGGTGGAAATCACCAATCGTCTGCTGGAAACCACCCAGAACAACTACAACCGGGAGCTGCTCAAACGCCTGCAGGCCCGTATCTATCTTGATCCTGTTCACTATTCCATCTATTACCGCCTGCCTGACCGTTGCCTGCGTTTTGTTGCCACCTGGCGCCAGGCGGTGCTGCAGCGCTTCTTTACCGAAACTCCCACTGAAGATTCCGGATGGCAGCCCTGCAGTAAAGCCTTGCCGGGATTCGAAGGCCGCTACTTGCCGGATGCAGCAGGTGGTGCTTTGCTGCTACGCCATATGCAGGATGACAACCTGCGGCAGCGACCGTTGATCACCGCCAGTCACGGACCATACGATCCGCACACTCTGGAAGTAACCCTTTATTTTCTGCGCACCGGCAAGGGCGGGTCGGCGATCATCAATCTGGGCTTCGCCGGACGTGAGCCGCTGACCGATGAAAACGTGGCGCAATTGAAGTCCTGGGGAGTGCCGCTCAATCCCAGCAACATTGACATAATCTATCCCTATGTCGATGAGTATGGTCACCCCTACTGCTACAAACTTGAAGAGGGTTTGCCAAACTATATGACAACACTGGAGCTATCTCTTCCGGAGCTGGTGATTGATATTCACGGTTGTGTGGGAACCTTCAGCGATGATCATCGCGTCGTGGTAGGTCTCGGTGGTCTGCCACCATACCGGGCACCGAATGACATCGGGGTTTTTCTCAAAGAGGAAGATGTGCTTTTCCTACAGCCGAACGACACGGTAAAAGAGGGTTTGAACTTGATCCGGAACCTCTCCGACGAGATGTACGTGCAGTTCTGCGCCGGGACCCACATCTGTTACAATTTTGCTCTACTTGGTGGTATGCAACTGCTCGGCTTCCAGGTGGATCCAAAAACCGATATAGACAGCCTGATCGATGGCGAAGAACGCACCTTTCTGACGAAAGAAAATCTACGCTGGATTCCCGGCGCAGGAGCCAATGCCCTGCAAAGGATTGCTGCGCACAAACTCAACCCACAGACACAGTGCCTGCATGTTGAAATCCCCACGGCAATTCGTCGTAAGATGGTGCTCAAACTGCGCTCTCTGGAGATTGAATCTTCACTTGATGCGAGTGGGTTGTAATTGAGGAGTGAAGGGCTGGGGACTGTAAATCAGTAGATCACAATATAACCGTGATCCGTAGCAATCTTGGATATTTCCAGAACATCATCGATCTGGTAGGGGGTGCCGTCAAGCATGAAGGTATAACCACCTTCCGGGTTCTTTTCGGCAAGGTCCACCAAGTATTCAAAGCTGGCTGTTTTAATTGTTTCCATGCCATCATCTCC
>Ga0256834_1000705_pt1 | contig 23740 bp, 21 predicted proteins | sample 4281140metaG_FD_190536 | JGI IMG/M metagenome (GOLD analysis project Ga0256834, IMG submission 190536) | Hydrothermal vent microbial communities from East Pacific Rise, Pacific Ocean - 4281-140 | ecosystem: Environmental > Aquatic > Marine > Hydrothermal vents | place: Pacific Ocean: East...
GGTTTTGTCATAAGTGCTTAAACCGTAGCGTTCCAATTCGCGCCGATAGGTATCAATCTGGACGTTCCAAATCCGGTAATCGGTAATATAAATCGCCAATGTATCATTAACCATATTGATTAAATTACCGACCTTTTGCGACGCCGGAACATGAAACCGGATACGCAAATGAAAATCGGGGTCGTTGTAACGAATAAAAAACCATTGGTCTATGATTTTTTGTTCCAAAAAATAACGAACAAGTTCCCGTATTTCGAAAACCAACAACTGTTCGGCAATGGTTTTGCCGGTATATATTTTGAAATAAACCCACTCATGTGCCGGCAAAAAATAACGTTTATCATTCATCTGTTTTTGTTTTTTTGTAATAACCCAAAATAATTTCATTGGTAAAATATTGGTGATTTCGAGTAACCGGCGTTGCACCGGTATGCAAAAACTCCTCAATCCAAAACTCTTGTTGGTTACGCGTTTCGTGTAAGCACAAATTGAGATGAACGGGATTGTATAAATTTAACAGCAGTTTATTGTCTCCTTTGGGCAACAAAATCCATTGGGGTATTTGCTTGGTTCTCAACCACTGTTTAAAAGTTTGAGGGACGGTTTCAATGTGTTTTTTCGACAACAAAGTTTCCATATCGGTTCGAATAATTTTCCACTTTGCCGGATGCAATATATTTTTTTTGTAACAAACACGAGGTAAAAAATCGAGTATTTTTTCGACATCGCCCCATTGAAAACTCCAATTGCTGATTTGAAACTGATTTTGATACAAGGTTAAAAAATGATATACGGGCAAAGCATCATTATGGTAATTGTGAGCATTGGTCAATTTCGGTACAATTTCTTTGCCGTGTTTGTTCGAATACAATTTTACCGTTCCATCATGATTGGCTTTGATATATAAATCGGTTAAGCCGATTTGACGTGAAATCGGCACCGAAGCCTGTGCCAAATACGGAATTTCGTAGTTTCTAAAACGAGGACGCAACAATATGTTTCCGACACGTGACTCGGGTAAGTGCACTATTTCGGCTAAAATTTTATCGGATTGTAACCGAGCTTCTTTTTGGGCAATTTGTTTTAAATAAATTTTTAATTTGGGGTGTAAAAAGCCGAAACGGGCAAGGAGATTGCCGGCGCTGTTGTTACCGACGTTTACGATATAAGGTTTTGTTTCGCCATCTTCACGAACCAATTGTATCATAACCGAAAAAGTATCGGGAAATTTGTAATTGTTTTGCGGTATTTCTTTAAAATCGCTACGCGACAAATTGATACTTAGCCGGTTATTACGAGCCGCTTCTTTGGCTTTTTGCCACAAAATTTTTTGAACGGCATTCAATTTAATTTCTTGTGCTTCATTGTTTGAAAGACGTGGAAAAGGCAAATCGTCAATTAACGGATTAATACCTTCCGACCCGATAGCCGTATCAATCGGAATACCCAACTCGGTGTCCAAAGCCAAACTTAAAGGTATTAACTGATTTTCAAACCGTTGATAAATCTTTTGTCCAAATTTTTTTAATGTTTCCGAAGTGGTTTCGCCTGTTATGAAAGCCAAAAAATCAACACTTTCGGTTATTCTGTCAATACAAGAATATGAAATGGTATTGTATTGCAATCGGATAAACGAATCGGTTTGAAATAAATATTTTTCGTTAAAGGCAACACCTGTTTTGGCAATTTCATTTTTTAGTTCATTGTAGGCTGTTTGGCTATTGGTGAGTTTTTTATCCAACAAAATCAATTTTTGTTGAATGCTTTTTAATAAACCTGTATAGTCAGGCGACTTATTTTCGGGTAATTTTTTAATCAATTGCTTCAAAAGTTCAACACCTGTCAATTGCGGTTCGAGTTCGCTTACAATAACTTGGTTTGCAATAAGTTGTGTTACAAAATCGACTGCTTCGTTTTCCGAAATTTCATCCGAAACCAAAATTTGGGAAAGTTGATTAATAGTGGCTCCCGAACGGGCTTGACGCAAGATTTTATCGATATACTCATTATTTTCGATAGAGACCGTTTCGTGTATGCGTTGATTATTTTCGTAGTAATACTCTATATATCTCAATTCGTTTCCAATTTGATACAAACCGGTATTGGGATAAAACTTCAATTGTTTTTGTATGTTTGTATCCGTGCCGAGTTTTTGACTTAATTGCACCAAAAAGTGCATATCCAAACGGGTTTGTCGCTTAAAATAGTTATCCGGTTGCACCTCAATACGGGTATGGTTATCAAGCGTAAGTAAGCCGATACCCGAAAACATACCAAAGGGTGTAGCACGACTTTGAATACGCAACAGGTATTTTAACAACGCATAACCTATTTTGTTTATTTTATTGTGGTCTTGTAAAACAGATTTTATTTTTATAACTTCGCCGTGCAATTCGGGAGAAGCCAAATATAAGGCTTCCATAAAAAAAGCGTCCTTTGACAATCGGCTTATCAATTTGTGCAAGTTACTGATTTCGAGTGCTTTTAAATCAACCGGATAAGCAGGTATCCGTAATACGGCTTGCTCAAAAGTTGCATAGTTTTTTTTTATTTTCATAAGGTAAAAATAATAAACTCGGACGGTATAAAAAATTTTAGGGCAATGTTCTCTTGAACACTGCCCTAAAAAATAGAGAAATATAAAAAATAGAGAGAAAAATATAAAAAATGAGAATTTAAAATGTTTGTTTGTGTGTTAACCTCATTTTTTTGCTATGAAGTTAAGATTAACCTATGGAAACTTAACTCTCTCTATTTTTATCATCATAATTACATTGCTAATTGAGTCGTTTGCTGTTTGTTTGTGCATTATGATGATTTTTTAGAAACAAATCAATTAATGAACGCTTTCCTACTTGTTTCTAATACAAATATCAACCGAAAAATACCCCGATGCAAATTAAAGATGCGTCGATTGAAAAACGGTAACTCCTTTTTTTGAAATTTTTGAATTATCCTTATATTTTAGACTAACACGATAAATATTTTGCAAAAAATGAGTAAAATTCGAGGTATAAATTATCATATTAATATGCCTATTTTTTCAATTTTTCGTCATTTTTGCTCTTTTCAAGGTAATTTCAGAAGTTTTTTGAGCCGATTTTTTGCCCAAAAACGACATTTTTTTGTCAAACTGCGTTCAAAACCTTTCAAAAACATATTTTAAGAGAATGTCGTATTTTGAGTTTGTTTGTGTAAAACGACATTCTCTTAAAACAAATGTCAAATTGCATAATAAATAAATTAAAGAGTTCCAGACATTGTTTGATAATATGTTTTTTGTTGGTTTTGGTTTTGGTTGTTTTGAAATTTTGAAATTCTGTTTTTCTTGATTTGAAGTTTGGCTGTGTTTTTCATTTTTTTATTTTTTAATGATTAATAACAGCACAAATGTATAACCGGTTTGGTGTGATTTGCTTACAGTTTTTCAATGGTAAGACTTGGAGCGATTACAGATTGTATAATTATCGATAATTTCGCTATTTTATTAATAAATTTACATAAGGTTTATACAGACTCCTCCAATTTCAATATACAACATATATATTTGGCTTTAAAAACCGTTTTTCAACGGGACGCAAAAAAACAGGTGTTTTTTAATTATTTATTAACGAAACGAACCTTTCTTTGTCATCTTGATATATTCAGAAGGATAAAATCCGGTAAACTTTTTGAAGGCAACACCGAAAGTTTTGGCGGTTCGAAAGCCAAATTCTTCTGCCATACCCTTAATGTTGTAGTTATAAATAACATCGGAATTGCTGATATACTCCTTTGCATATTTTATTCGCAGTCGGTTTACGTAGTCTTTTAAGTTCATTTCATAGTAGTCGTTGATCACCGCCGACACGTAACTTTTGTTATAGCCGACGTAATCGACCATAAAATTCAAATCGATATTGTTTTGCAAATACAGGTAAGCGTTTTCAAATTCTTCGAGGCGTTTGATTATATCGTTGTATATTTTATCGGGCGGCAAGTTAGCCGGACGTCCCGATCTGTTTTTTTTCTTATCGAGTGCGGATAATTTTTTGCTCATTTCATCAATGGCTTTCAAGAAATTTCGTTCTTGTACCTTGCGCCGGTAAACGGTCCACACCAAAAACATAAAAAACAATAGCAAACCGAATAGCAAATAGTTGTTGGTTCGGCTTTCTTTTACAACTCGTTCTTGCAACTCGCGTATGCGACGGTTGATGGTTTTGTAGTCGTATTGGTCGCGCAGCACCTTGTCAACCAATATACGTTGCTGCTCTTTTGCTTGCAACAATTGATTGAGTTCCATGGTTTTATCCAGAGCTTTTCGGGTCATGCCCAGCTCTTTGTAAACCTTGGCATACAAAGCGTCAATCTGGTCTTTATACATCAGTTTGATACCGCCTGCTTTAACCGTTTGATCGATGAGTTGCAAATAGTGTAAGGCTTTTTGGTATTGTTTGCGGTTGTAATAGTAACGGGCTTTGTAAAAGTAAGTAGGTGCATCGACATAATGAATGTCTTGCTGCCATAAGTGCCCCAAGATACTGTCTATTTTGACTATTAGTTGTTCTCCTTTTTGGGGGTACTCGCCGAGTGCGATACGTAGTCGGGTCAAATTGACCAAATCTTTGGTATGCGTGTTTCCTATATCAATATTTTGTGCAATTTGTATATATTTATGAATGGAATCATTGTATTCGGGGTGGTCTTTATACCGGTCGTTATAGTCCAAATAACTGTTTACAATGTCTATTAGGTTTACCAAACGCAATCTGTCGTACCCTTTGGCGTGTTCATAACTGTAATATATTTTTTTGTAAATATCTATTGCACCCAAATAATCACCCAAGTCTTTTTTGATAAAAGCATAGTTGCGTAAAATATTGGTTTTGACAATTTCATTGTTACTCAATGAATCGCCTTTGGTAAAATATTTAATGGAAGTTAAATAATCTTTTTGGTAAAAATGTATGGCTGCTTTGGTTATATAGCTGAGTCCCAACAGCGAATCGCTTTTGATTTGGGCGGACATTTTTATGGCGTCATCTATTGTTTTGACGGCTACATCCAATTTTCCGGTTATGGTATATATGTAACTGATTCGGTTTTTTAGGATAATCAGGTTTTTAGTGTCATTTTGTTTTTCGTAGTAGTTTTTTAGTTTATCGGCATATATTAAATATTTGTTATTGTCTCTATTGTAAAATTTTTGTAAGCTGTCCCGCCAAGCTTTAACTTGATCGGGTTTGCCATTGCTTTGTCCGTGCAGAAATGACACTGCAAGCAGAAAACATAATAAAATGAGATAATACTTTTTCATAAATACGTTAGGATCCCAAAAAAACTTAAAACTTTAATTTTGCTTTTGCCCGATAGATTTCTTTGTTAAAAAATTTTCCTGTATTTTGATCGATTATTTCAAAAATCATAAAAATATTAAATTTCATTTCTTGTATGGGTATTCGTCTTTTTTCATTGACCACAAAAAAATTGGTAACTTTACGGTAAGCCAATATTTTGCCGTCTTTTTTTACGATTCGGTCAAATTTGTTCCAATTGGCATTGGGATTATAACCGAAATATTGAAAAAACTCTTCATTGATTTTTAATTCCTTATACGGATTAAATTTGTGTTCGGAATAGACCTTTTGAGGCAAGTAGTTTAAGTCTTTTATGGTTTCGGAAGGTTCCAAATTGTAGTAATCTTTTAAAAATGAAGTATTTATATACACACCGTTAAATTTTTCCGGTTGATTATATACTATTATTAAGGTAAAAGGTTCTTTCTTTAATTTTACGGTGTTGTTATTGAGTTTGATGCTGTCATTTCCCTGTTTCAGATATATTTCGATAGGTTCATTACTTTGAGCCTGTAATGAAAACTGCCAAAAAACAAGAATAACCCACAAATACTTTTGCATACAAAATAATTATGATGTGTAAAAATACAAAAAATTAAACACATGTGCCCAAAAAAAATATACGGCAAAGTCTTTTTTTTGCTATATATAGATGTTAATGGTTTGGCAATTGGGACAATACCCCTAAAAATCAGTTGCAAATTATTGTCCATACAATTTTTCGAACGGATAAGAGACAATATGGAAGCCAAAACAAAACCCGACCAAAACAGCCGGCGTTAGTTTTGTATTTACTCGAAAGTTTTTAAAAAACTTCGAGTTATTAGTTTAAGTGCGGATTTAACGGTGCGTTTTTCCAAATAATATTTTTAGGATCGACCTCTACAATTTTTTCTTTCCAAATGTTTTTGGGATTTAAAGTGAATAAGTCCAAATTATTATCGGTTACAAACCAAGCTTTGTCTATTACTTCATTATCCAACTGTCTTTTGCGCCAACCGCTGTAACCCAAAAAGAACTTAATATTTCGGTCATCGATAATCCTATCTTTGAGCAGCTGTTTAATTTGATTAAAGTCTCCTCCTATATACAAATCTCTGTCGGCATCAAAAGGAACGGAACCTTGTATCAAATGTGCAACATTGTGCAGATAAAACATATTACCGGGTTCTACCGGTCCGCCGTTCCACAATTGCAAATTAACAGGCACATCGTCAAACACATCGTTTAACCGCAAAATTAATGGTTTGTTGATGATAAACCCCATACTTCCGTTTGCATTGTGCTCGGTCAGTAAAATTACCGACTGATTAAAAACGTGGTCTAAAAGCAACTCGGGAGTCGAAACCAATAATTTTCCGGCTTGTATTTTCATGATAACTTATTTTAATGCATTATACCAAACGACCTATCAATCAATTTGATTTTATCAGCTCAAAAATAATACCATTGAATGTAAAAATAAAAAAAATGACATAAAAAAAAAGCCGTTTCCTAAAAAACGGCTTTTAAATGATTTAAAAGTGTTTCTTAGTTTACAGATTTTGCTAAGTCAGATCCGGCTTTAAATTTAACAACTTTTTTAGCAGGAATTTTAATGGTAGCACCTGTTGCAGGGTTTCTACCGTCACGAGCTTTGCGGGTTTGAACCGAAAAAGTTCCAAATCCGATCAAAGATACTTTTCCTCCTTTTTTAAGAGTGCCTTCCACACTGTTTAAGAAAGACTCCAATGCTTTTTTTGCAGCTGCTTTTGAGATGCCGGCATCTTGTGCCATAGCCTCAACTAATTGTGATTTGTTCATAATCGTGAAATTTTAATATTTACTGTTTAACATTGCAAATATAATATTTTTTTTTAATTATTTTCAATACATCTTAAAAAAGACGGCATAAAAGGGGTTTTTTAGAAGTTTTTTGTCTTTTTTTAGTACGTTTAAACACAATATTTTTTCTTTTTGTTCTTTGAAAAACACTTATACCAAAAGCACTCTTGTATATATATCAAGTTGATTATCAATTGTTTATAAAACAATTAAAGAAGTCAATCGATTTTTGTTTTTCGACATCGTAATAAAAACGGTGTAACAAAACCAAATTATTTTCTTTATATGTAAAATGTTAAAAATAAACTATTTTCGTATTTTAGTTAAAAAATAAAAGTATTTTTGAAGGAGTAAATCAGCTAAATTTCAATCGAAAAACATTAAAAAAACTATTTATGAGACAAATTTTTTCATTTTTTTTGTTATTAATCGTTACGCAATTGGCGGCACAAAGGGTCATTAAAGGAAAAATAACCGATGCACAAACCGGCGAAGCTTTGGCTTTTGCAAGTGTCATGATAAACGACAACGACGGTACCATTTCGGACTTTGAAGGAAATTTTGAATTGAAAATTCCACCGTCATTAGCCTTGGTAACCGTTTCGTATATGGGATACGAAACCCGAAAAATAACATTGACACCCGAAAAAAAATACTATCATATAAAACTTAAACCGACAACCGAAAGTTTAGACGCCGTTATTATAGACGGCAAATACGAAAATCCGGCTGTTAAATTGATGAAACGCGCCGTAGCCCGCAAGTACAGTAATAATTATCGCAATCAGTTTGACAAGGCTCAATACAACAAATATCTGAAATTTGTCATCAGCGCCGAAACCGAACGTATTAAAAACGAATTTGATACCATATATATTAATAATCGTATTCATACAATAGATTCAAGTCTTTACAAATTTAAAAAAGAATTATCCGACAAACACGCTTGGTTGTTTGAAACCATTTCGGAAGTTTACTTACAAAACGGACAAGAAAAAAACAAAGTAATTGCCACCCGCACAGCCGGACTAAAACAACCTTTGTATGAGTTTGTCGCCTTGCAGTTTAGCGAACAAAGTGTTTATGACGATTATTACAAGATGCTTTTTCAAGAATATTTGGGCCCTTTTTCGCCAAAATCATTCAAACAATACCGCTACGAAATAAGCGATTCGACCTACATACAAGGGCGTCCTGTCATAGTAGTCGATTACAGAAACACCCGCAAACCACTAATTTCGGGCAAAATATACCTCGATGCCAAGCGTTTGGCTATTGCCAAATTAACCTTAAATACTTATAAAGACTATCAAATTAACGCCGTGTATAATTTTAAATACATACAACCTTCAAAATACCATCGCGTATGGTTTCCCGACTCGGTACACATAAAAATTAAAAAAGCCGAAAAAAAAGACGGCATCAATATCGGCGATAGAATAAAATTGACCGAAGGACAAAAAGATACCCTAAGAATCAACCAAAAAGGAGACACAATTGTGCATACCAATACCCGATCGGAATTAGATTATATGTATGCCGACTACCGGTTAAAATTTTTCGGATTTAAACCTTTTATCAATCGCAAACCACCCAAATACGATTTGGAAATAGCACCCGATGCCCATCAAAAAAATGAAACTTTTTGGCAACAAATTACCGGAAAAAAACATACCGAAAAAGAAATGAATACCTATCAATATATCGACTCAATAGCTCAAAAAGAAAATATTGAAGCCAAAATTTACAAATACAAAATACTATTGGAAGGATATTATCCTGTACACAAATATTTCGATTTCGATTTGCACAATTTTATTGACTACAACCGATACGAAGGTTTTAGAATAAAACTTGGTGGTAGAACTTCTCGCACCGTATCCGACAAATGGCAAGTATCGGGTTATGCCGCTTACGGTTTTAAAGATAAAGAAATCAAATATGCCGGAAGTTTTCAATACAAATTGATACACCGTTTGCAAACATATATAAAATTTACCTACCAAAAAGACCTCCAAAAATCCGCCGGATTTTACAATTGGCACCAACACGGTTTAATGGTTTTACCCCAACATTTAAACGACGATAAATTTTATAGAAATCAAGGTTTTGAGATAAGTTTATCCGATCTTTTAACCCCTCAATTGGAACTGGTTGCAAGTTACAATCAATACGACCATAGCACTTTATATCCCATACCTTATCACAACGGTCGTTTTGAATTTGTCAAAAAAGATTTTAGATTTGTCCGATTTTCAGCCATTTATACTCCTTTCTCCAAATATTATTTGGCACCCGAAGGACGCAAAACCCTCAAAGAAGCTTATCCCAAGTTTTATTTCGGTTTTGAAAAAAATTTCCCCGAATTACAAATCAACCCTTCCGATTATATTCGTATAGAAGTACAAGCTTGGCTCAAACAAACATGGAAAAACAAAAATATCACACAACTGTTTTTACAAACCGGCTTTGCTTCATATCAAGCAAGTATCGACAAATTGTTTATCCCCAATACCAATAATTATACGGGCAGCAATCCTTTGAAACGTTTCAGTTTGAAAAAAGAATTTGCTTTTGAAACCATGAAAGACATGGAATTTGCCGATAATTTTGTTTTTGCCGCCTATTTTTATCACCAACTAACCGATGTTAAACTTACATCTACGCACAGTATTGATATACAATGGCAAGGAAAAGTCGCTTACGGTTTGAGTTATTCGTCAAACAGCTACGTCGGTATTCATTCTTTGGATAAATTATATTTAGAATCCGGCATTGAACTTAACAGGCTTTGGGGCAGTTTGGGTTTGGGATTTTACTACCGCTTTGGACACTACGCCTACCCTGATGCCATGGATAATCTGTCTATACGTTTGACCTTAAAACCTTGGAAATTGCTCAAATAAAAATTAATGACACAATTTTTTTGGTTCTATCACGAGTTTAATGAAAATTGTTGTTAGTTGAAAGAGGTGATTTGTATTGCCATACATAATATATTAAGTAGTCGCAGGCATATAATATTCAATCGTGGCTTTACTGTGCATCATTTTCAATAACATCAATTGGCGTTCCAAAGGAGTGCAACGACTGAGGAAATTTTTACCAAAGAGAAAAAGATTTCTCACTGCGTTCGAAATGACACTGTTTATTACGTAACTGTTTGATTAATAACACGTTGTCATTGCGAGGTGCGAGATACGAGCGCCGTGGCAATCTTTGGTTTTCGGGTTGGTTTATTAAATTAGATTATTCTCTTCGCTGTCGCTTCGCTCAGGATGACAGGTGTCAAATGACGGGTATCGGATATAAAATGCTGAGGGGTAAATATCATCGTTTCATCTCCCGAAACATCGGGACAACCTAAATTATCCGCTAAAATATCATAGAGCCCAAGCATAAAAACTAAAAAATATTAGTTTCTCTTACACGTATATCAAACTAATAAAAGACATGAGTTTTTTGTGTTTTTTAAAAGTATCGTTTTCTGTTTTAAAAGTAAACATTTTGTTAAGATGTCAAGACAAATGGATAAATTTTATGTTTTATCTCGGTTTATTGTCTCAAAAACAAGGCTTTTAAATTCAAACTGTTAAAAGTTTAAAGTCTCGGTTATTTACAATTATTTTACCTAAATTTGTGTAATTTTTATGACCAAAGTCATATTTAGCCGTTATAAAGGGCTTAAATTTGTTTTGATTTTTTTAACACAGATATATGGGAACAGTAGCAATATTGATTTTTCTATTGGCAGGTATCGCTTTGATATTGATAGCCAATAATTTATCAAATTTAATTTCGCACAAATCCGACAATCCCGCCAAACGTGAGCCTTACGAATCGGGAGTTAAAACCATTGGACCTACCTGGGTTCGATTTAAGATAGGATACTATTTATTCGCTTTGATTTTTCTCATCTTTGATGTTGAGATTGTATTTTTGGTTCCTTGGTCAGTCGTTTTTAAAAAGATGGGAGGTGTTGCTTTGATTGACATTATCATCTTTTTGGCCATTCTCGGATTAGGTTTAATTTATGCATTGAAAAAACGCGCTTTAAAATGGGTTTAGATAATAAAATGAATTGGATAGGGGACACACCCGAAAAACCCTATTCACACAATCAGATTGTTAATGATTTTCCAGGGCAAATTATCCCTGCGGGAAACGGTGGAAATATATTGATTACGTCATTGGACAAAATCATCAATTGGGGACGCAGCAATTCGTTGTGGCCCTTGTACTTCGGAACCAGTTGTTGTGCTATTGAAATGATGCAAACCGGTGCGGCACGCCACGATTGGTCGCGCTTCGGATTTGAAGTAGCCCGCCCTACCCCGCGTCAAGCCGACTTAATCATTATTGCCGGAACCATTACCATGAAAATGGCACCGGTTTTACGCCGTTTATACGATCAAATGGCTGAACCCAAATACGTAATTGCCATGGGAGCTTGTGCTATTTCGGGCGGTCCGTTCTTTTACAATACCTATTCGGTGGTAAAAGGTGCCGACCATGTGATACCCGTCGATGTATATGTGCCGGGCTGTCCGCCCAGACCCGAAGCTTTGCTGGATGGAATGATGCTCCTGCAAAAGAAAATAAAAACAGAAGGAATGAAAACCCGCAAAAATCCGATTGTCGGGTTTGATGAGGGGAAATAGTGAAGTTAGAAATTAGATTTTAGAAGTTAGAAGTGGTGAAAGTGCAAAAATTTGAAATTTCAATTCTTAAAAATTATGAAAAAAAACGATTTAAGAAACAGGACTTTTCAATTTGCACTTATGATTATAAAATTAGCAGAACAAACTTCCAAAATCTAAAACAACAGACATAATACATATCAAATTGTAAAAGCAGGAACATCTGTTGGAGCAAATTATAGAGCGGCATTAAGAGCAAGAGTAATAAGGAATTTATTTCCAAAGTAAATATAATACTCGAAGAAGTGGATGAAGGTTAGAAATCATAAAAGAACTTAATTATTTGAAAGATGAAATATTAAGTCCGGCAATGAAAGAAGCAAATAAATTAACAGCCATATTTACGAGTTCATTAAAAACGATGAATAACAAAATGAAAGGAAATTAGGTTGAATTAATAAACAAAATTGGATTTTAGCATTTTCAATAAATCTAAAATCTAATTTCTATAATCCAATTTCTAAAATCTAAAATCTAATTTTAGTATGGAAAATTTAATCAATAAAATACAATCCAAATTCCCCGAAGCCACCATAGAAACCGAAGGCGTTCAGTTTCCGGTTATCAATGTATCGCCGGCAGATTATTACCCGCTGATGGAAGCAGTGCGTGAGGCGGGCTTCGATTACCTGTTTTCAATGACCGGTATGGACTGGGGTAAAGAATTGGGCGTTACCAATCACTTGGAAAACACGAAAACACGTGAAATGATTGTAGTAAAAGTAAAACTCGAAGATCGCGAAAATCCGGAACTCGAAACTTTGGAAAATATTTGGAAAACCGCCCATTTGCACGAACGGGAAATCTACGATTTGTTCGGTATCAATTTTAAAGGACACAGCGTGATGAAACGTTTGCTGCTGCCCGATGATTGGGAAGGCTATCCGATGCGTAAGGATTGGATGGACGAAACAAAAATGATTATCAGATAACTATGGATACAGTTACTTTAAATACAGGAGACTTAAAATCACAAGAATATTTCTTAAATATGGGACCGCAACACCCTGCTACACACGGGGTATTGCGATTGATATTGACCATGGACGGCGAAGTCGTCAAAAATATCGAACCCGATTTGGGATTTATTCATCGAAGTATCGAAAAACAATGCGAATACGAAGGATACAAACAAATCATTCATCTGACCGACCGAATGGATTATCTTTCGGCACACATCAACAACGAAGCCGTCGCTTTAGCCATCGAACAAGCTTTGGAAATTGAAGTGCCCGAACGGGTCAAAGTTATTCGCACTATTATGGGTGAACTCACCCGCATCGCTTCACACTTGCTTTGGTGGGGTGTAATGGGTATGGACGTAGGGGCGCTTACCACTTTTATGTATGCCTTTCGCGACCGTGAAATGATCAACGATATTATGGAAGAAACTTGTGGAGCACGCCTAACAATGAGCTATAGCACACCCGGAGGCGTTATGTTCGATTTGCACCCGAATTTTGTTAAACGGGTCAAAGAATTTATTCCGCACTTGCGTAGTGTCATTCCTAAATACGATGAACTCTTGACCGGAAATGTAATTTTTCAAAAACGAATGAAAGGAATAGGAATTTTGTCTTATGAAGACGCCATATCACACGGTGCAAGCGGACCGGTAGCGCGTGGTTCGGGTGTGAGTTGCGACCGTCGTAAAATTGCCCCTTACAGTGCTTTGGATAAAGTCGATTTTAAAGAAATCATTTATACCGAAGGCGATAACCTGGCAAGATATAATGTAAGAATGAAAGAGATGTTGGAGTCACTGAATATTATCGAACAACTTATTGACAATATTCCCGATGACGGTATTCAAGCCAAAACCAAAGCTTTGATTAAACTACCCAAAGGTGAATTTTTGCAAAGAGTTGAAACCGCTCGAGGTGATTTGGGCGTATATATTGTAAGTGACGGTAAGAAAAATCCGTATCGGGTAAAGTTCCGCAGCCCCGGATTTTCCAATTTAAATGCGTTGATTGAAATGGGCAAAGGACACTTAATTGCCGATGTGGTAGCCATAATGTCCACTTTGGACTTTGTGGTACCGGATATTGACAGGTGATGCTTGTGCCGGGTGTCATTCCGAAGCGGGGAACGAACGAGGAAGCTATTGTAATTTAGATAAAGATTTCTCACTACGTTCGAAATGACAATCTGCGGTCAAAATGACCATGAAAAAGTAAACAAAAAATATCGATTAATCAAATACTCAATTCAAAGGTTCATCAATTAATCGATTAAACGGTTAAACGAATAAAAAATAAACAATGATACTGACAAATACAACCAATTACTTCGCTCAACTGATTGATTATCTGTTCGAACAAATGGGTTTGGGCGGACAAATTCTCGGCTATGTGATTGTAGCGGCTATTTACCTGACCTTTTTTGCAGTAGCCGGATTGCTCTTGGTTTATGTCGAACGAAGAGTAGCCGCTTTTTTTCAATTGCGATTGGGTCCCAACCGCGTAGGACCTTGGGGACTGCTACAAACCATTGCCGATGCGTTAAAACTTTTGGCAAAAGAAATTACCGGTACGGAACGCAAAGATAAACTATTGTATCATGCAGCCTATTTTTTGGTTATTCCAGCCGCTTTAATAGGTTTATCGGTTATTCCCTTTTCCAACGGAGTGCAAGCTTATGATTTAAACATCGGCGTGTTCTTTATTTCGGCGGTTTCGTCGGTAGGTGTACTCGGTATCTTGTTTGGAGGCTGGGGAAGTAACAACAAATATTCGTTGATAGGCGGTATGCGAAGCGGTTTGCAAATGATTAGTTACGAACTGTCTGCCGGATTGGCGATTTTAACCATTATATTAATGGCGGGTTCGTTACAAATGAGCGAAATCATTAACCAACAAAAAGACCTTTGGTTTATCGTTAAAGGGCATATTCCGGCACTGATTGCTTTTGTGATTTTTGTTATTGCCGGAACTGCCGAAAGTAACAGGACACCTTTTGATTTGCCCGAAGGTGAAGCGGAATTAGGCGCCGGTTTCCACTCCGAGTATTCGGGTATGGGCTTTGCCTACTTCTTTTTGGCGGAATTTATCAATATGTTTATCATCTCTGCCGTAGCCGTTACCTTGTTTTTTGGCGGTTGGTTGGCACCGTTTGGCATAACCGACAGCTTGCCCTGGCAACCGCTTTGGGGTGCCGTGTGGTTTTTTGTCAAAGTATCGGGTATGATTTTCTTATTGATGTGGTTTCGTTGGACCTTTCCGCGCTTGCGAATAGACCAATTATTAACCTTGGAATGGAAATACCTGTTACCGGTCGGATTGTTGAACATCGTGTTAATGGCAATTTTGGTTTACTATAATATAATATTGTAAAGAAACAGATATGAGTTATATAGGAAATATTTTGGGAGGTATCAAAACATTATTGACCGGTATGAAAGTTACCGGCGGATACTTCTTTCCGTCCGTTATAGGACGAAAATATACCATTACCCGTCAATATCCCGATGAACCGGCTATCGTAGCCGACAGGTTCAAAGGTGAAGTGGTAATGTGGCACAACGAAAATAACGAACACCGTTGCACCGGTTGTCAGGCTTGCGAAATTGCTTGTCCCAACGGTTCTATCGAAATTATTTGGGACAGGGTGCTCAATGAAGAAACCGGCAAAAAAGTGAAGGTGATTGACCAACATATTTATCATTTGGGCATGTGTACCATGTGCAACTTGTGTATTCAAGCTTGTCCTACCAATGCTATTATGTGGTCAACCAATTTTCACAATTCCACTTATGACCGTTCGCAATTAACCAAAGTATTAAACAAACCCGGCTCTAAACTGATGGCGGGTGTAGAAGAATAAAATGACTATGGAAAAAATAATGTTTTATCTCTTGGCGGCTATCATTGTCATATTTGCTTATATGAGTGTTACCAGTCGCAAATTATATAGAGCTACCATGTATCTGCTGTTTGTTTTATTGGCAGTTTCGGGCTTGTATTTTATGATGGAATACAACTTTATGGGGGCGGTTCAACTTTCGGTTTATGCCGGTGGTATTATGGTTCTGTTTGTATATGCCGTGATGCTGACCGACAAAATAGGAGAACCCTTGCGAAGCATACCCGCCAAATGGAAAATTTTGCCTGTTGTAGTTACCGTAGGAACGGCTTTGTTGGCAATTTATGCCATTTATTCGTATCAAGGTATCAGTGCCGATAACGAAGCAACCGTTACAACAGTCGAACAGGTGGGAGAAAAATTGTTGAGCTACGAAGACGGTGGTTTTGTACTGCCCTTTGAAGTAATTTCAATCCTGTTGCTAGCAGCAATGATTGGAGCAATTGTGATTGCCAAAGCAAAAAAATTAGTTAATCAAGAAAAAAATTAAGTTATGATTGAAGGTGTAACGCTATTTGAAATAATGTCATTGACTACTATATTGTTCTTTATCGGAATATACGGTTTTTTGACCCGCACAAACTTAATTGCCATGTTGATGTCGCTTGAATTAATGGTAAACGCCGAAGCGATTAATTTCGTCGCCATTAATAAATATTTATCGCCGACAGTTATGCAAGGACAAATATTTTCGCTGTTTATCATTGCTTTGGCTGCCGCCGAAACCGCTTTGGCACTGGCAATTATCTTACACTTATACCGCTTGACCAAAACGGTTGATGTGAAAGAAGTAAAAGAATTAAAATATTAAAAAATTTTTACGATGAACGAATTCAGTTATATATATCTCATTCCGCTTATTCCCATTCTGACTTTTCTTTTTTTGGGTTTTACCGCCAAAAAAATTAAAGAACCCGTTTCGGGATATATCGGTACGGCTTCATTGGCTGCCGTATTTGCCTTGTCGGTTTACACCGCCTATAAATATTTCTTTGAAGTAGGCATGGTAAACGGCAAATACGAACCTGTTTTGGTTATGATTAAAAAAGGCTGGGTCAATTTTACCGATAAACTCGCCATCGATTTGGGTATTCTACTCGACCCGATTTCGGCAATGATGCTTATTGTGGTATCGACCATTTCGTTGATGGTGCATATTTACTCTTTGGGTTATATGCACAGCGATACCGGATTTAGCCGTTTTTACGCTTATCTTTCGCTCTTTACCTTTTCCATGTTGGGATTGGTCTTGTCGTCCAACTTATTTTTGATTTATATCTTTTGGGAATTGGTAGGGGTTTCATCCTTTTTGCTCATCGGATTTTATTTTGAAAAACCTTCCGCCGTGGCTGCGAGCAAAAAAGCCTTTATCGTTACCCGTTTTGCCGATATGTTTTTCCTTATCGGTATTTTGATGGTCGGCTACTTCGGACAAAGCTTCGATTTTGAAACTTTGAACAGCGAAAGCACCATACACATGATTACCGGCTGGATTGCCAATCATCAAATTTTCAGTTTTATGGGCTTGTCTATTTTTACATGGGCATTGATATTGATTTATATCGGCGGTATGGGAAAATCGGCAATGTTCCCGCTACATATTTGGTTGCCCGACGCCATGGAAGGTCCCACGCCCGTTTCGGCATTAATCCACGCCGCCACTATGGTTGTTGCCGGTGTATATTTGGTAGCCCGTTTGTTTCCTTTGTTTTATCATATTGACAACGGAGCGGCACTGGGAGTTGTAGCGGTTGTCGGAGCTTTTTCGGCACTATTTGCCGCCATTATTGCCTTTACACAAGAAGATATCAAACGGGTATTGGCATTTTCCACCATGTCGCAAATCGGTTATATGATGATGGCACTCGGAGTATCGGGCTACGAAGGACACGAAGGTTTGGGATATATGGCGGGAATGTTTCACTTGTTTACACACGCCATGTTCAAAGCCTTGTTGTTCTTGACTGCCGGTGCAATTATCCATGCGGTACACAGCAACTTTATGAAAGATATGGGGGGCTTGCACAAATATATGCCTATTTCAAGATGGGTATTTTTGATTGCCGCTTTGGCAATCTCGGGAATTCCGCCTTTTGCAGGTTTCTTCAGTAAAGATGAAATTTTAACCGCCGCTTTTGAATACAATAAATTTATTTGGTTTATCGGATTTTTAGTAGCCGGTATGACCGCTTTTTATATGTTCCGTTTGTATTTCCGTATTTTCCACAACAAAGATACGGATTACGGCGACCATAAACCGCATGAAGCTCCATTTACTATGGCATTTGCTTTGGTCTTTTTAGGCATTATGACCATAATAGCCGGATTTATTCCGTTTAGTGAATTGGTATCGGCAGATCGAATGCCTTTCCATAGCGAAATTCATTGGACTAGTCCTTTGGTGATCGGTTCAATTTTGATAGCGGCAAGTGGCATCGGTATTGCTTACTTGATGTATTACAAAGAAACCGATTATCCGCAAAAATTTGCTTCCGGTATGGGAGCCGGTTACAAATGGGCAAAGAACAAATTTTATATGGACGAGCTATACATTTTTGTTACTCACAAAATTATTTTTGATAAAATATCCAAACCTATAGCTTGGTTTGACCGAAATGTCATCGACGGTTTTATGAATTTGTTGGGAGTTACCACCGAAAAAGCCGCCGAAAAAATCAAATTTATTCAAACCGGACGTATGCAAGATTATGCAATGTATTTCGTTTCGGGTGTGATTGCTATTGTGATGTTGATTGTTTACTTTAGAAATTAGATTTTAGAAGTTAGAATTGGCTCGCAAAGGTGCGAAGACGCAAAGAAAGATTGAAATAAAAAAAAACATCGATTTATCGATTAAACGGTTCAACGATTTAACAGTTACCGTTTTAACGGTTCATCAAAATTAAAGAATAAACAAAAAAAGAAATGGATATATTAACCTTATTTGTAGTAGTTCCGGTTATCATCACCTTGGTATTGGTATTGTTTACCAAAACCTTGGAACAAGCCCGTATGGTAACCTTAATCGGTATGTTGGTGCAACTCGGCATGTCTATCAATCTGATTTACAAGTATTTGGAAACTAGAAATTCCGGAGACCATTCTATTATGTTGTTCCAAAAGAACATACCTTGGTTTTCGGAATTCAACGCACACTACCATATCGGTGTGGACGGCGTTTCGGTATTGATGATATTGCTCACTACCTTAATCGTTATCGCCGGAACCTTTGTGTCGTGGAAAATTACGCCCCTATCCAAGGAGTTCTTTATCTCGCTTATCGTATTGGCAACCGGCGTTTACGGATTTTTTATTTCGTTGGACTTGTTTACCATGTTCGTATTTTATGAAATTGCCGTAATTCCGATGTATTTGCTGATTGGTATTTGGGGTAGCGGACCACGCGAATATGCCGCCATGAAACTGACCTTGATGCTGATGGGCGCTTCTGCCCTGCTCTTGGTTGCCCTATTGGGAATTTACTTTACCGGCAGTGCAGGCGGACAAACACCGACTTTTGATATTTTGGAACTCTCACAAAGAGAAATGCCTTTTGAATGGCAAAAAATCTTTTATCCCCTAGCCTTTATCGGCTTTGGAACTATCGGAGCCTTATTTCCGTTTCACACTTGGTCGCCCGACGGGCACGCTTCGGCACCTACCGCCGTGTCTATGTTGCACGCCGGTGTATTAATGAAATTGGGTGGATACGGTATATTCCGTTTCGCCATGTTCTTGATGCCCGAAGGAGCCTTGTTCTGGCAAGATTTCTTTTTAATCTTAGCCGTAACCGGTGTAACATACGGAGCTTTATCGGCTATCCAACAAACCGATTTAAAATATATCAATGCTTATTCGTCGGTTAGTCATTTGGGTTTGGTGCTCTTTGCCTTGCTGATGATTAACAAAACCGCTTGGAACGGTGCCATGTTGCAATCGCTTTCACACGGATTTATCACCGCTTTGTTCTTTGCCTTAATCGGAATGATTTACGGCAGAACCCACGTGCGAGACATCACCAAAATGCAAGGAATGATGCGAATTGTTCCACTGTTGAGTGTAGCTTATGTCGTAGCGGCACTGGCAAACTTGGGACTACCCGGATTTAGTGGTTTTGTAGCGGAAATGAACATATTTGTCGGCGGTTTCTTGAACAATGATTTATACAAACAAGCCTTGACCGTATTTGCCGTAACATCAATTGTCGTTACAGCAGTTTACATGCTCCGATTAACCGGTCGAATGGTTTTTGGACCTACCACCAAAGTTTATACCGGACTACCCAAAGCTTTTTGGTATGAAAAAGTAGCCATTGGTATTTTGGTAGGTTTCATCACCTTGATTGGTACCCTGCCGTTTTGGTGGTTGCAATTTATAGAAGACAGTGTAAACAATTTTATACAACCGTTGGTCAGTAAATAGTAGAGACAAGGCATGCCTTGTCTCTCACTCTCAATGTAAATGTTGAAATTATAAGAATATTACACGGAAGAGTAGATTTGAAAAACAGATTATTATAAATTAACAATATCAATTCATCGATTTATCAAATAATCGATTTATCAAAAAATAGAAAAAATGGATTTAGACAATTTTATGTTAATGAGAGACGAAATACTGCTGACAGTCATTATCTTAATGATGCTGGTAGCCGAAGTCTTGTTATCACAAAAAAATAAAAAATATGTAATCCAACTCGGATTGGTTTTGTTTGCAGGCTACACCTTTCAATCCTTTATACCTAACGAAACAGGAGAATTGTTTGGCGGAAGCTACAAAACCTACCCTTTGGTTCATTTGTTTAAAGCCATATTGGCTTTCGGCGTAATGATGATTTTATTACAATCCGTTACTTGGATTAAAGAAAAACTATTACCTTATGATTTTGCCGCCGAATTTTTTATCTTGATATTTTCGTCCTTGATCGGATTGAATTTTATGGTTTCAGCCGGCGATTTCTTGATGTTCTATCTCGGATTGGAATTATCAACCATGCCCATTATTGCGCTGACTGCTTTTGAATTTTGGAACCACCGTTCGGTTGAAGCGGGTGTAAAATACATTATGTTGGCTTCCGTTTCTTCGGCAATTTTGTTGTTCGGGGTTTCGCTGGTATATGCTACGGCAGGCAGCATTCAATTTGATGTTATAACAGGTGCCATGCACTTGCCTTTATTGGAAATTATCGGATTGATTATGATATTTATCGGAGTAGGTTTCAAAATTTCTTTGGTACCATTTCACTTCTGGGCGGCAGACGTTTACGAAGGAGCCCCTACGGTTATTTCCAATTATTTATCCGTTATTTCCAAAGGCGGTGCCGTTTACGTATTGATGACTTTGTTATTCATCGTTTTCAAAGCTTTCCAAACCGAATGGAATTGGATTATGTACGGCATTTCCATTTTGACGATGCTCATCGGTAACTTGTTTGCACTGCGTCAACAAAATATGAAGCGTTTCTTGGCCTTTTCATCCGTGGCTCAAGCAGGTTTCATCTTGTTGGCTATGCTTTCCAACAACGAATTGGGTGTAAAAGCTATCATTTATTTCTTGTTGATTTACATCTTTTCAAACGTTGCGGCATTTGGCGTTGTACAAGTAATTTCATTAAAAACAGGCAAAGAAAACATCGACGATTACACCGGATTGTATCGCACCAATCCCAAGTTGAGTTTGGTATTGATGATTGCCTTATTCTCATTGGCAGGTATTCCGCCGGTAGCAGGATTTTTTGCTAAATTTTTCTTATACGCAGCCGCCGCCAGCAAGGGCTATTATCTGTTGATTTTCATTGCTGTATTGAACGTAACCATTTCGCTTTATTATTATCTTTTGCCGGTAAGAGCGGCATTTTTACGAACGAGCGAAAATCCCATTCCCTATTTCAAGTCGGATATTTACAGCAAAATGGCTTTTGTTATCGCTATGGTTGGTTTATTGGTATTGGGATTGTATAGCGGTGTATTTGAATATATTTCAGGAATGAGTAATATTTTATAAAAAAGGAAACTATGGCACTAGCAGGAAAACATCAATTTGGCGAAATAGACGGAACAAGAGTAACTTTTGTAGAAAAAGGTATCGATGAAAACCGTATGAAATTCTTAAAAGAACTCTTGGAATACAATGGTTATACTGTTCTTACCACCGAAAAGAAAAAGAAAAACGAAGAAGACCCCACTCTATACGATTTGGGGGTAACCGATATGGTTTTTAATCCGACTATCTGGATTTTTGAACGCAAACTTCGTACGCCCGACGGACGCATCGTAACTCAAGTCTATTGGGAACAAAAAGCAGATGACACAAAACCGCAATATTGGCAATTTTAAAATGTAAAATTTAAACCAATTAGCTTGGTTTGAAGTATATAATAAATTACGAATCATGGGGTTAGATAATATAATGAAGAGAAGAGGGATTTAGGGTAAAAAAAAACAAAAATTTTAAAAAAAATATTTTTGTAAAATACAAAAAAGGTTTTATCTTTGCACTCGCAAGAGATAAGCGAAAGTAGCTCAGTTGGTAGAGCACCACCTTGCCAAGGTGGATGTCGCGGGTTCGAGTCCCGTCTTTCGCTCTTTTTTTATTTATATAGTCTAACGGGCTCGGGTGGTGGAATTGGTAGACACGTTGGACTTAAAATCCAATGGACAGTAATGTCCGTGCGGGTTCAAGTCCCGCCCCGAGTACTTAAAAAACCGCAATAGTTTATTTGATTATTGCGGTTTTTTGTCAAATAGTTTTGTAGAATTAAAAATTATTTTTATTTTTGCAGTCCGAAAAGGAAATGGTCCGTTCGTCTAGGGGTTAGGACGCCAGGTTTTCATCCTGGTAACAGGGGTTCGATTCCCCTACGGACTACTAATTTTTGAAATATTTAAAAGTAAACATTGTTTACAATTTGGTCCGTTCGTCTAGGGGTTAGGACGCCAGGTTTTCATCCTGGTAACAGGGGTTCGATTCCCCTACGGACTACTATTTTAAAACTGTTTTTTAGGAACAAAAAGGTTCCGTTAATAAATTAAACCAATTATTATGGCACATCATAAGTCAGCATTAAAAAGAATAAGACAAGATCAAAAGAAAAGATTGCATAACAGATTTTATCACAAATCTACTCGTACTGCTATCAAAAGATTGAGAAGCATGTCTGATAAGGCAACTGCTGAAAAGTTTTTGCCTACCGTAATTTCCATGATTGACAGATTGGCAAAAAGAAACATTATTCACAATAATAAAGCTGCCAATTTGAAATCAAAATTAATGAAACACGTAAATAAGTTAGGATAATAAAATTTACATTTAAAAATATTAATAGGCTCCTAACGGAGCCTTTTTTGTTTGCATACTGTTTAAGTGAATTTTGAGTATTGATTAGTTTACAAACATTAAAAAATCGCAACCGTAGTGTTAGCGATTTTTTATTTTACATACAGGCATTTGTAACATATACCTAATATTGTTCGTTATGTTAATACTAATCATTTCAAAATTTTGTTATTTATGACAGGAGGAAGCGGTCACATAATGGATATGAATAATCGTATCAAACAAAACAGGGCTTTAAAAAAGGCTCGAAAGAAAAAATTTTCACCGGGTTTTTCACGTTTTCATAAATATACCCAAACATTTCGTAAAAAACCCGAAGCAAAAAAAATGTCAGAAGCAGAATTTCAAATGGTTAAAAAACGTATTGAAATACGAGCTCGTAAAGAACAACGCAAAAATCTCTTGATAAATTTTGTTTTATTGTTAATTGCAGTTTTAACTGTAACTTATGTATATCTGCTTTTGATTAGTTGAAAATTAAATCTTATTCCTAATTTATCGTAGCCCCGAAGCCTCGGGGGAACTGCGGACACAAAGCTTCTTATATATCGTATAAAAATTGATGGTTATCAATAATTTTCTTGATAAATTTTCGGCTTTTCATTCTCTTGATAAAATTTTCGGCTTTTAGTGCTTGCCCTCGATTTTGAAAGGGAATTGCTTTGACGAGTTCCCAAT
>Ga0256834_1000706_pt1 | contig 23717 bp, 36 predicted proteins | sample 4281140metaG_FD_190536 | JGI IMG/M metagenome (GOLD analysis project Ga0256834, IMG submission 190536) | Hydrothermal vent microbial communities from East Pacific Rise, Pacific Ocean - 4281-140 | ecosystem: Environmental > Aquatic > Marine > Hydrothermal vents | place: Pacific Ocean: East...
AACTGCAGAATTGCACAAATTGAATGAAAAAAATAACGAATTGCGGAAAAACAACAAAGTAGTTAGGGATTTCGAGGAATATTTCCCTCCAATTTTATTTGCAAAGGAATATATAAAAGGCCTAAAGGATCTGTGGCATGCGAGAAATAAAGCGAACGAGTGGTTTGCAAATACAAGAGTTGGGAAATGGTTAGTCTCGCATGGAGAGGAAAGCGTAGAATCAGGGCGCAAGGAATTTGAAGAAGGGCATGGCTTGAGAAAAGCAGAAGGATTTTTAAAGCAAGGTGTTGGATATCTCGCTGAGGGATTTGGTTCGCACATGGCCGATCAGATCGTTTTGGCTCCTTTAGCTCTTTTCACTGGCGGTTCTGATGAATTAGCCGCTGTGGGTGGAGAAGGTGCAGCCGCTGCTTTGGAAGGAGCAGAAGGCGGAGAAGAATTAGCAGACATAGGCGAGGAAGCGGGAGAAACCGCGCTTAAAAGTGGAGCAAAGGAGTATTTAAAAAGTATTGGCAGGGCTGGGAAAGCAGTTTATGATAAATTAGGCCCGTGGAACACTTTATTTTTAACAGGTAGTGCGGCAAATTTGGCGTTGAATCCTGATAAAGAGGCGGCTGCTGCTGAAACCTTGGGCGGATTAATGTTTTTAGGAGCGGCGAATGCTTTAGCTGGTGGAGTATCTACAGCATTCAATAAATTAGTTCCCAATTATGAAATTGTTGGCGCAGACATCAATCCAGAAATGGAATACGATGTTAAAAGCGGCGAATACAACTTAAATGCGGAAGGAAACATCTTGGCGAAAGTGAGAAAGCCGTTTTTCAGGTGGAAAGAGGTCAAAGTTCCCTTTTCAACTGATTTAACAGGTTATTTGGATCAAGACACTGGGCAATTTGAGTTGGTCGGAAGGAAAATAATTGGAGAAACAGAAACTCCAATAAGGTTGAGCGGAGAAACAAGCAAAATTGCGGAAGAGAAAAATGTTTTGGCAAGCGTGGAAGGTGGAGAATACAATCTCGGCAAAGTGGGCGATGTTTCTCTGGGCGTTAGTAGGAATTATGAAGGAGAGGAAGCAGGACTGAGGAAATTCATGACAAATGCAAAATTAGAGGAGTTTGATGATTCTGGAAAAGCGGCAAGAGTTTCGCAAAGGGACATCCTTGAAGCGCAAGCATTCAAGAAATATGACAGGTTGCTTGATAAAAACCCATTCACTGTTGACACTTTCGGATTGGATGAGCATGAAGGAATTCTTAACGATATTTTTGGATTGGGCGAAACGAAAGGAAGCACTGTTCAAATGGGCAATTTGGTGAAAGGATCGTCCAGCATTCATTATGAATTTTTAGAGAAACCGCCCGAACCTGAAAATCTTGAGTTGAAAACAACTGATGAATTGATTAGCGGGCAGAAAAAAGCAAGCACTCCGTGGAATTTTGAAGAGAAAGAAATTGAAACCAAAGCGCCAAAAGAAATAACGGAAGAGAAGCCGAGCAAAGCAATCCCAGAGGGCGAAGTTGCTTTAAGGATGGAAGTTCCTGAAGCGCAATTAAAGGGGACAGACATTGATTACCTTTCCCATTTATCCACTGCAATTCCTGATGTTATTGTGAAAGACATTCTGGAAAATGACATCGGTTTGGAGATCCCAACCGCAAGCATTGACACAGGAAACATCGGAAGAATTGCGGCGACAGGGATCGATGCATTGTTAGGGCATGACATTGCGGAAATCGCTAAAAACAAAACGGATGTAAGGGCCGATCGCATTACTCCTGACGAGATCTTGAAAAGCAAATCCTTAACAACAGAAATTCCTAAATTTGATATTCTGGAAATGCAAGTCCCAAAAATGGACATTGTGCCTGTCGAGAAATTGGCAATGGTTACTCCTAACAAATTAATCGTTGAATCTCCAACTCAGGAAATAACAAACAGCGAATTCGATGTTAAAAATGTTTTGGACACTGTTACTTTAACGGAGCCAATCCTTAATGTGCATACGGATATTCCATTCATGCCGCTCATCGATTTCAATAGAGAGGTGAGGATAGGGCCACACATTCCACACCATAAAGCAACAAAAGGAAAGAAAAAAGACAAGTTTTCCAAATATTTCGGGAAGAAAATTAAAAATCCGATCGCTAGCAGTGAAGAGTTTTTCAACAATTTACTCAATAATGATTTATTCAGCGAAGTCGCAACACCTTCGAAAAAGAGAGGCAGAAGACGAAGAAAGTAGTAGATTTAAAAAACTTATTGTCTAAAAATGAATATGTTTGATGAAACTATGGATTTCATAGTGGGTTTGCTCATTCTTTCGCTTTTTGGGATAGTCGCAACAGTCCTAATTTCTGCGTACATCAAACCTGCATTCATCACTATGTATTATCAAGTCCCATATCATGGCATCAATTACTCAACTTATTCCTCTATTGCTAACAGATTAGGGGATCTCATGAAAATCATAATGGCGATAATCATTGGAGGAGTGTTTTTATATTTCATATTGAGATTGTTGTTCAAAGAAGAAGTTGTCGTTTATGAAGAATATTAGGTGAGTCAATGAGCATGTTCAAGGGCGCAATGGCTGTCGCATGCATACTAATAACCGCATTAGTTTGGACAATAGGACAGCATGCAATCGGTCAAGTAGTGAATGCGGTTCCATCAATGGTTCCAACAGCCATAGGCAACCAAACAATTAATGAAGTTGCAATACAATCCCAAATTAACATGTATTATGAGGTCTTTAAATTTGCGCTCCTATTCGTTACCTTAGTCGTGGTGGCGTGGGCAATCAAAGAACCAAAACCTCAGGCGGTGATGTATGAAGATTAAATATGTGTTTGCCACATTCGTGTTTGTACTTTTGTTCATGATTAGTGTCGGGCATGCTTTCAATCCTGCTTTGTTTAATTACCGAGTTCCAATTAAGCTAACAACTTCTCCTGCGAATGTGACGAACATAAACATTTGGCTGAATGTGACATACAGAACAGGGATGGATGCTGATTTTAACAATTTGAGATTTACATGGTTGAACACAACAAGCGGACAAGAGCAAGAAATCCCCTTCTGGAAAGAAAGTTATGTCGCTGGAAAATATGCAATTATTTGGTTGAAGGTTCCGCAAATCAACGGCACGGTTTATATGTATTATGACAATGTTACAACTCTCCCTGCGGATGTTTTAGCGAACAACGGAAGCGAGACATTTATTGTTTACAGCAAACTTGACAGTTTGACGGGATGGACAACATACATCGGAACAAATTGCAAAGCGTTGGATATAAATTCAGTTCGATTTGGATACCCAGTTGTGGAAATGAATGTGAGTTACGGAACAGGAACAGCAAGCGAATGGTGTATTATCTCAAAAGATGTTCCTTTGCCTTCTTCATTCAAAATAGATGTTGATACTTATTCCAACAACATCGCCGACACATTGCCATATTACAATGGTTATTCAGGGCCGTTTTATGTTACAAGGTTTGACATGAGAGGAGCAGGGTTTTATGATAAGTTAGGATATTATCCTTATGGAGCAACATCCACATCTGCAATAGCAACAACAACAATCAGCAGTCCTGCGGACACATGGCTACACATGCAGGTCATACGCTTCGCAAATGGAACATGGCAGTTGAGAAAAGGAGGCGGCCTGACAACATTAGGAACATTGGAGGCTACAGGAACGAACACAAGCACAACGAGTGGAGGGATTGCTTTGACGGGCGATGGAGCGACTGGAAGCACATATTTCAAAAATTTGTTTGTGGAAGCAATCACAAGCCAACAGGTTGTTAAAACATTGTTGACTGCACAGCAAATTGGGATTATTGTAGCAACAAATGTAGAAAATAGAACATACTACGGTAGCAACATTCTAATATCATTCAACGCAACAAGCGGTGTAGATTACAACTGCACTTTATACCTCAACGGCAACGAGATAGCAGAAATAAACCAAAGCACAAACTACACAGCAACGAAAGTTTTGCCTGGCGGCTTTTACAATTTCACTTATTACTGTATTAACACGCTTGGAGTGACGAACACAAAAAGCATATATTTTTATGTCTGGGACGGCGTAAACCTCACGGCAATTTTAAATGACACGGGCGAAAGGTTGGCATGGTTTAACCTATCCGCAACGAACGGCACCGATACGGTTTCCTTTACGAACACAACTGGCTTGATTGAATATAACAAACTGCCACAAGGGAATGTCCAATTTACGCTTGACGATGCCCACGCTAATCTTTACTATTATCCGGCGGTGTTCAACCTCACAATCAACGCAACGGAGTTTTACAATAAAGATGTTTACTTGAAGCCGAAGCCGAGCAACATAATAACGTTATGGTCTTCGGCAGGTTGGAGTATTACGCAAGGACAAGCGACAAGCGTAAGCTGTGATGTCGCTCAAGGAACACCTTCATTGTTTGTGGACAAAGTGTTAGTGCCAAATCCATATGCATTCTATCCAAGCTTAGGATCTCACTATGTTGTTTGTTCCGTTGGAGAAACTCCGTTGTATAGGCCAACGAACAAAACGCAAGTTTTGTTGGTTAATCCGCCGTTCAGATGCTTAACTAATGATACTTACGCTTTTGAAAAAACAATATCCGTCTCTGCAACTGGGATATACACCATAAACATGACTGCATTAGTGAAAGAGCATTATGTAAAGAAGGATCTCAGCGATGTTAAAGTCGTGAATGTAAGCAACGTCTGGGTAAATACTACAAACGGATATTATGTAATAGTAAATGCTACTAATTTAAGCTTTTCCGTATATTTCGGGAATTATCTGGCGAATACCACTTATAAATCGCATGCTTTGACTTCCAATGTTCTTCAAATAAGCCTTTTCGAGCAAATCCATCCAATCATTGAAGTGAGGCTGAAAGACGAAATGACAGGGGAGCCGTTGTATCCAGAGAACGCAACAGTTTACATGATCGTGGATTGTCCTGCTGGAGAGAACTACATTCCTATTCACAACGGAGACACTCACTTCATAATTCCTGAGTTGCAATATGCAACAAAAGCAACGATAAGGGTTCAGTACACTGCAGATGCATATTATTCGAGATCGCTGTTCTTAAAGCCTTATGATCATGCTCTTGCTAACTTTTACGTTGTCGATGCATTCAAGCATGCCCTCGATCGCATTACTTTCGTTATCACAGATATCAATCACTATGACAGCACATTGGTTGTTTACAAAATCATGGACAATCAAACGATCATCATCACTGAGGGAAAATTTGACCAATCCCACGAATTTTCCGCATATTTGGTCGAGGATACAACTTACCACTTAGAATTGTTGAATCCTGACGGAACAGTTACGCAATTAGGAATTATAACAGTTTTCCAGCCAGGAACAAAGGAAATTGGAGCCAATACCTTTACATTTGCTCCAAACAGCGTGACAATAGCGAAAACGATAACTATGAATGCTTATACTAAAGATAACCGAACAGATTTAGTGATTTATTACAAAGATGCGAAAAATGAAACCGAAAAATTGAATATCAAAGTGTTTTTCGAAAATGGAACATTGTTCAAAGAGTTTAATTATGCAAATGCAAGCGATGTTGAGCTTAATGTGAACATAAGCAATTTCAGTAACGAAAGCTTTACCGTGCTGTTCAACGCAACCACAAAGCTGTTTGACATTGTTTCGCAAAGCGTGGACGTGTTGGCTCCATTCACAGTAATGCCTGGTACGACAAATCCATTGTGGCTTAATCTGTTTGCATTGACTATTGTACTATTCGTCGCTGGGTTAACCACAAAGTTTAACTTCATCGAGGGAAGCGTAATTGGGCTAATTGTGATTTTGTTGTTGAAAGCGATAGGATGGTTGACATTGTCAGGTACTGCGATAGCATTTATAATTATGCTGATAATTATAGGAATAGCATATCATTTGAGGCAAAATGAGATTCAGGGTGGTTATTAAATGAGGATGGTCCAGATAGCGTTGTTTTTGCTTGCATTGAATCTTGGCATGTATTTTGTAACTTCTACTGGTTTATTCGGTGTTATGCCCTACTCATCATCGATTATTTCAACCGCTCAGTCTTATTCCTCGTTAACTGTACATGCAAACAGCGAATTAGAGCAGTTCCAAATGATATGGAAAATTCTGACAACTGCCAAAAATATATTGACATGGGACTGGATCGCAAATCTGTTTATGCCTTGGTATGCAACCGATCCAGGCGTGAAACATGTAGTGGATGGTATGCGGTTCATGCTTTCAACATTGATGCTGTTCGGCATTGCATGGATGTTTGTTGAGATTGTGAGAAACAGAACAACAAGCTTTTAGGTGAGAACATGGCGACGGATTTGGCTTTCAATTACATGATAAACGGCAACTGGTATAATTACTTTGTTTATTTGTTAAACTCTTACATGCCGTATGGCTTGTTTTTCTGGATAATTGGATTCATGTTTTTCCTCATATTGCATAGAAAAACGCAAAATCTGGCATTTTCGGCAGCATTTGGAAGCGTTTATTTTATCGCTATCAGTGAAAGCGGACTGGTAATCAATACATTTGCCAATTTAGCGATGAAATACTTTGGCATAATGCTGGGAGCAATAGTTGGATATTATGTGTATCGGTTGATAAGGAGTTAAGGCGGTCGGCATGGCAAGGGACAAACTGTTGTTAATGACTAAAGATGGCAAAGTTTTGAAGTTTGATTTAAATGAAATCGCTTGCTTGAGTTTGCCCAGGACGCATAAAGGGAAAAAAACAGCGGTAAAAGTAAGCTTTGAGGTTGAGGATGTGGAGAAAGAGTTTAGGCGCATGTATAGGGCTTTAAAAAAGGATGCGAAACGATATAAAAAGATACAGCTGAAGATTTTGAGGCAAACCAGCCAATTGTTTTAAATATTTGAAAAGTAAAATATAAGGCATGGCGAGGGATTGGGTCACAAAAGTTGCTGCCGAAATCAAGAAGGGGGCGCTCCATCGACAGCTTGGAATACCTGAAGGGGTAAAAATACCTGTTTCTTTACTTGAAAAAATAGACAGAGCGGAAATCGGCAGCACAATAACGAATCCGACCAAAGTCGGGAAAAAGAGGATAAAAGTGACAAGGTTGTTGAAGAGAAGGGCTGTTTTGGCTTTGACATTTAAAAGAATGCACAAAAGGTGAGATTGTGGCAAGGAGAAGGTCCCATAAAAGGCGTAAAAAAGCCCACCGAAGAAGATCCCACAAGAGAAGGGATGAATGCGGATTGGTGAGAATGGGCAGGCGTTTGTCCAAAGGATTTTTAGGCAAAGAAGTTTATTGAGGTGATTGGCCATGGCAGATGGGCGAAATTGGTCTCTAAGGAGAGAGCTGGACATTCCTGAGACAAAGCCGATTCCGAAGACTTTGCTCAGGAAAATCGCAGAGGCGAAGGTCGGGTCAACAATCCACAACCCGACAAAAACAGGAAAGAGAAGGATCCATGTAACAAGGAAATTGAGAGACAAAGCGATATGGACTTTGGTTTTGGAGCATGTGAGGGAAAGAGTGCATCACAAAAGACATCACAGGAAACATCACAAGAAAAGGAAAAAGAAAAGCCATAAAAGGAAAAAAAGAAAACACCACCACAGGAGAGAGGAAGGAATATTGGAAAAGGCTGTTAGAATGGTGAGGTGAAGAGAAGGGCTTTATTGCCCTTCTCCTCTTATTAGCTGTTCTCTCTCTTCCACTACTTCTTTGATGTATCTCCTGGTTATCGGAATTCCTTTAACTCCGTAATGAGTTAAGATCCAATTCTGAGCCATTATTGGAATCTTGCTTTTCTCGAATCCTGCAATTTCCAAGCTCTCTTTTGCCATGCGGTATTTTTCATAAACCTCTTCTGCTGGAGCGTTGTTTATCTCTCCTCTCACTAGCTCGAAGCTTCCCTCTCTGCCGCATTTAGGGCATCTAAGGAATAACAGCTCGTTCATCTCCATCTCATTGATGTTGATGCAGCTCCCTGTTTTTGCCATTAGTTTTAACTGATCAGTACTTATCTTAAATCCACATTCTGGGCATCTGGCAACGAACAAATTGCATCACCTTTCTGTTTCCGCCAATACTTGTCTCCTCAACAGGTCCAGTTCATACAAATCTATGCGCTCTTTATCCACTTCGTATTCGAAAAAGCGGATCAAATAATAAAAAACAAGATCCGCCGTCTCCAATGCCAGAAGGGCTTTCAAAACCCTTATTTTCCGTTCAAGTTTTTTCTTCCACTCCATGACATCACCTCACACCAATCTTAATTTTCCTTCATTATCTCGGAAAATTATGTGTTGCGAAATGTAATAAGCGATCAATTCTTCTGGCTTTTTGAAACCGCAATATCTCAAAAACTCAATAAGCACGATTTCCTCAACAGCTTCGTATTTTTCCAAAAAGCATTTTACTGCATAATCCGGAATTATATGTTTTTTGCCCTCTTTTCCTTCAATTTCCGACTCTTTTTTGATCTCCTCGAAATTGTATTTTTCAGCCAAATCGTTAACATCTGATTCTTTGAATGTATACCAATATGGGTAATATTTACCATCTTTTTGTTTGATTAATGAATATTTTTCCAAATGCTGCAATATTTCGTCTAAATTCTCGATGTTGAACGCATCTGTCAAATCTTTGAGATCTACGCCTCTAAATTTTTCAATAAACTCATAGACCAATGATTGTTGGTAATCCAAATAATATTTTCTTTGCCTGACGGGAACTGCATCTATATTAATATCTTTCCAGCTCATAACAATTCTCATCATTAGTTCTTTTGCTTCTTCATAATCCTCTTCTTTTGCTTCATTTGGGACTTCTTTGCGAATGAATGCGTTTAGTTTGGCGAGTCCATCAATCAATAAATGGATGTGATGCAAATATCGCATATTGTACTGTTCCAATGCTGATGTTATCACATGAGTTTTAACTTCATTGAAAATTTCCCTCACTTTGTTAACATCTATCTTTACAGTGAATCTGTTCATATAGTCGCATAGTCTTATAAATTCAAAATTTGGTCTATCCGGTAGTTTTCTATAGATATCTTTGAGTTTGCTGGTGTATTCTACAAATTGCCGATCATGCCAAACAGTCAAAAATCGAGAGATAAATGTGTCCTCGATAGATTCAAAAACCTCTGCAATGCTTTCATGTTTGGTAATTGGATTTGTAATGAATAATGCTTTTGCGCTCATTTTTAAATCGTGCAATGCTCCGTTACCGCTTATATAACTCCTGCGCTTATGATCTAGCAATTCATTAAGAGTAGCCAATTCTATTATTTCACTTCCTGTTCTCCTGCTTACTCGTGCAAGCATCTTGAAAAATTCGTCGACTATAGCTACTCTTTTACTCAATACCAAACTTCCTGGAGAAGGGGGACTACTTTTAAACGAGGGAATCAATCCTGTTAAAGTTGTTGATGTTCCCGATACTACTTTCTCATGCAATACTGTTGATAATGCATCGGCAAATGCAGATTTCAAAGTCCCGCCAGGTCCACATATAAATAAATGTAACGGATAGCCTTGCCAGTCTCCGCTAAATAACCATGCAAGAATTAATTTCTCATACCACGCTGGCAGTTCTAATTCTCCCCGTAATATTTTCCTTAAATCATCAAATGTCCATTTTTTGCACAATTGTAAATATTCTTCATTCGAAATGGGCGATAATAAATCTTTAACCTGAGATACAAAAAATAAGGGAGTTTTAGAGGGTAATTTTGCAGATTCGCCTACAGATTTATATTCTTTCAATGAAAAAGATACTCCGTAAACTTCCGCAAAGGTTTGTGGCAATTTTTTAGTACTTATAAGCACATATTCCTTATCGTCATCTGATTTAAAATAATATGCATATACTTCGATATTAAACTCATCAATTTTTTCAATAGATTTCTTGCGAATTAGTGGATCATCAATAAAGTTCATGATTATTGTTTCATTTGACTCGTCCGCATACATATTCGCCAAAGTAAAACATAATTTATATGGAAACATTAACGCAAGAATTTGCCCTGATATGCGTTCGCTACACGGAACGATAAATATTTTCTTACCGATGTCTTTATAAACTGACTTGCTGATTCTTTTCAAATCATCCCAACGCAATGTTACGTCTATTGATATGGTTGAGACCACATTATCAATATTTTGTTTGCTCAATATCTCCACTGCTTTTCTTCGTAACTGAGCGATCGCAATTTCCATTTTATTATTCTGGGTTTCATTAGAATATTGGATCTCTAAAGATAAGTTGGCTGTTAATAATTGTTTCGCATCTTGAAGATTCAAACCAGATTCTTGTTCAATTTGTTTAATAATGTTTAATAATGCTTCTGCATCTTGAGATTTTGACGCTTCGGTAATTTTTGTTGCATATTTTTTGAACAAATCCAGATGCTCATCAATTAAGGATTGGGAAAGGGCTTTCAACACTTCATCGTAAATGTTCATCATCTTCCACCTCATCTTCGCTTTCCAAATCTAAGACAGATGATATTAATTTAACGGTTTTTTCGTCTCCTTCTGCTTTTGCTTTAATATATATGTATGCTAATCGACCTCTGTCATATCTAGTGTCGAACCCTTCTTTCTCTAACGCTTTTATCACTGAGATTATGCGTTTTGCCACTATGTAGTATTTCCCATCATTCCCATTCATAGACTCCCCTCATATTGATTTAAGAACGATCACTTTTTCCTTTGTCTCTGGATTTTCTATCATATTTAACTCTATATATTGTCCTTTTTCAATGCCCATTTCTCGTGTCATTTTTCTAGGCAACACAACTAACAAATTCCCGCCAATTTTCACGACTTTACCAATATGTCTCAACTTCATCTCTCATCACCTGTTTAATATAATGACCCTAAAAATATTTAAATTTATTGATAATAGTTTCTTAAATTTATTTAATCCTAATTTTTTGAAAAAATCAATATGCGTAAAGCAAGTTTTTACATTTTTATTTAAATTATATATATAATATTTAATTCCCCCCACACACCTGGGCGAAAAACACTTTAATTTTCAGCCAGGTGTGTGGGGGGAATTTAAAATCTATAAGTTATTTAAAGATATGCCCGATGCATTGCGATTTTCTCAAAATTAAATAAGTTTAAAATAATTTAGTTATATTAATTAATTCACATCCCCCCGACACCTCTATAATTTTAACATAAAAAATAACGAGGTCACGGGGGGAGACAATAGAAAAAGAAAGAGAAAAACAATTAAATAATATAAAAAGCTCAAGCTAATTTGAGCTTTGGCTTCGCCACTAGTCCTTTGCTAGTTGCCACTTTCACAACATCTATGATAATGTTCCTACCTATTAATTCTGAAACGCTGTTAATGTTGTTTTCCTCAAAAAGATCTTTCGTAAAGATCTTTCCCAAAAGCATTGTCTTCTTTTCCCCATCGCTGAATTCGATGTCTATCGCAAGTTTTCGCCCGTATTTTGTATCGCTCCATCTTATTTTCAAGATCTTCCCTTGTTTGCCTACATCGTTCACATCCACGAACGGAAGCAACTCCGTTGTGGACAACCACTCTTGGATTTCCTCATCCGTTGGTATATTCTTATCCGTTTCCATAACCACCACCTACTTGACTAATAGACATGAACATTTAAATATTTTACCTACTACTAATATAGCATGGGCAAAAAATTGAAATGCTACAAATGTGGTCATGAATGGGAGTATAAAGGTCACAGCAGGAAATATGTATCATGTCCATCCTGCTTGGCAAAGATTAGAATTGAAAAGGCTGAGGCGAGATAAATGCAAGAACTAACCACAATCGAAAAAATAGAAAATAAGATCGCTTTGATCACCGTTGCCGTAGGAACATATTTTTTGATAATGTTCATTTATTATCATTATCTCCCTCTCGTCGCTCTTGCCGGATATGTGATGGGGATGGCTACAATTATGTACAACACCGCACCCAAACAATCGATAATTTCAGCTCTTGCTATAATTTGGCTCTCCCTGTTCGCATTTTGGTCTTTCCACTTTCCACATTTTACCAAATACTTAATAGCAATGGCATTTTACAATTGCGTTTATTCATTAATCGCAATTAAAGAATTGAAGAGGTGATCCAATGCCCAAATTAAGCCAAATAACTAAATGGATAATGAGAATATGTGGAAGCATAGGCCTGGCGGCGTTCATCGCAGGCGTTTTGAAGAATGTTCCGCAGGCAGCGGTTAGCGGAGCAGTGCTGACATCCATTGCGATATGTTCCACAACAAAAAGCAGATTGACAAAAGCGCTCAGCTATGCGACGCTCTGGCTGTCCATCCCAGCAGGCATCGTTGTCCACATGCCGAGCATGTGGTTCCTCACTTTATGCATAGGAGCGTACTTTTTCACCGACTACCTGCTTGGAGAACATCCAAAGAGGAAGTGGATATGAGGTGTAGAATATGCCAGGATGGTTGATAATTGAAGACGGAAAAAGAACAACATGGCTAAATGCGAAACACATAGTAGCAATTTCGGTATGTGTGGACAACAATGAAATGTGTGTTGAGATAACAATGGATACGGACGACACTTACGAATATTGGACAAAAGACGAGGACATGGTTAAAGCAGGCAGGGAACAACCATGTCTGATGAACGAAGTGATACACGATTTGAATGAAGGGTTAATTGTTGATTTGGAGCGGTATTTGAGATACGAGGCGAGTAAATGCTACTGACAACAAAAGCGGTTGAAATGCTGGGAATTGGAGTAATGTTCAGCATTACGGCATGGCTATTGTCATTTTCGGACAACTCTACTTGTGAAGATCTGGAGTGGATATTTTGGATGGCATCCCTTTCATGTTACTTTGCCTCATTAATACTATTCATCCAGCAAGTTATCCAACAACTATGGAGGTGAGATTACGGAATTTTGCAAATACAGACACGGCAAAAAGTGTTGGTGCGAAGGCCACTATCAGTTTGGGCGAACATGTGACGATTTTACGGCTTCCGTTTGTCCGAGAAAGGAAAATCCATTTGTGGAGAACATCATGAACATGGACAGATTGAGCGAGATTTACAAAAATGCGAGGAAATACGGTGACTTATGATGGGCTTCACATTGGAACAGAAGATATATTTCCTGCAAGAGGATGTGGATTGGGAGTATTTTTACCATTTAGACAGGTTGATTGATGCATTGTTTTGGGCAAATGACGAGGAGAGAAAGGAAATGCTGGAGCGATTGGATGAATGCATGGTATACATAACAGGAAAAGGCGATGAATGATGCCGGAAACTGAAGGACAGAAAGAGGAATCGAAGGCGGAGCAAATGGCAAAGAGGATATGGGATTGGTTGTTAAGACAGAACATATTAATCCAGGGATTAGTGTTTCCGGCGGTGTTATGTATATGCGTAATATTAATGCTGTTGGAAATTATGAATGAAAGAATTATGCATGTGAGTAAGCAATATAACTCCCTTTCCGAACAGGAGAAGGGGTTTGCAAAGTTGGTTTTGTCAATGTTGGCTTGGAGCATAGTTTGTCAAGCCATCCTTCATTTTTTTCCAAACTTGCCAAACCTCATTAAATCAGCGTTGCGGATATTCATATACATTACCTTTCCGCTCGGAGCATTGCTAACCGCTATCGTTTGGGGAATATTGATATTTGAAGAGATAGGTGATTAAATGGGATACATAGAGAAGTTAGCAATATTTTATGCGATTGTCCTTATCCCGTTATGGATTTATCTTGAAGTAGTGAGTGGAACATGCAGTCCGGCCACTATTTCAGTTATGGCCTTCGGCGGATTTATCGGCGAAATGTTTGCGATTTGGCTAATCGGCAGGAGTTCCAAAGAAAAGGAGTGGATGGAGGCTTGTGTCGTTATAGCGATGTTGTTTTGGGTGTATGCTGGCCTATACGAATACACAAATCCAGCCACTTTCCTGTCCACGACAAATTTCACATATCAGTTCCTCGGTTTGGGCATAGTTGCGATAGGTTTTTTGACATATTTGCTGGGAGAATTTGTGAAATATATGCATGCGGGGGATGAATGATGAAATGGATGGACATCCTAACATTGATGTTAGGAGCCAGCACGGTTGGGGCAATAATCTCGCTAACCGTATCAATATTCCTATTGCCCAGCAAACTGACAGATGCGCTTCAATCGTTCGGTATTTGTTGCGCTACGATAGCTGTGATATGTTTCGCTATCGCAATAATATTGTCTATTTTAGGAAAAGACGAGGCGATGTGAATGGTAAAATATTTAAATGAAAATTACCTACTAATACATGAGATGGCGATGCGAGGACGTCCAAAAGACGATGACGCTAAAAAACAACTTGCCAAAAGATTGCTCAGGATCAAATGTCCCCATTGCGGCAAAGAATATTATTTAATTAGGCCTGCTTGCCCTTTCTGTGGAAATAATGGAGTCAACAAAAAACTCCTGGAAAAACAATTCTTGAAATATTCTACAGAGATCAACCGTTTGCCAATAAGTTGCAAATTAAAGATCCAAAGAGCGATCAATCGAGGAAACCGATTTGAATATGTTGCAGCAGTAAGGTCGATTAGTGAAACAGTTTACAGAGACATTCTTCGACTGATTCGTAAAGGTTTAGATTTCAAGCAGAGGTGGTGAAATGCGCATATCCAAATCTCGTAAAAGAGAGCTTAAAAAAATGAAAGAGAAAATAGACAAATTAGAGACAAAAATAAGAGAATATACAGATGAGATGGAGAAAATTAAAAAAATGGCCCACGAAGCAATAAAAAAGAGAGATGAAAAGGAGTATATGCGATTAATTCACAAAGCGCAAGAAATCAGAAAATCCATAACTGTTTTGCAATCCGTTCGTTTATCGATGAAAGAGGAATATGAAAAAGCATATTGGCAATTAACAAATCAGCAAAACACATAATTTTAAAAAAGTTAAAAACAAGTGGTAATCATGGAGACAGGAACTGCTTTAGTATTGATATTTCTCACTTTATTTAATTACGGACTTCTTTATCACAGCGAAGGCGAAATCTTAGGAGAATTGCTTATCGCCACATTAACATCGTTCTTTACATTGTTTCTATTAATGTCTTATGCAGGCGTTGTAATAACAACCGCCACTGCATTGGTGTTTTTAGCCGTTAACATGTTCGCTTTCTTCACAGGATTAACTCATTTGATAAAGAGAGCATTCAAAGAAGGAATGTAAAAAAAGAAAAAATCAGCGAAATCCTAAAATAACATCTAAATTGAAAATATGGTCTCTTTGTTTCACTGTTTCCAGCAACCCGTCCCATATCCGATTTCCTGGGGTAGTGATTATTTTAAATACCTCTTTTGGGATGGGGATTATGTCCACCCATCCGTCCGCTATTATGGTTAATGCGTACTCGCTCCCTGTAAATTCTGCCTTTATTGCTGTAATGCGGTCAGTGTTTATAAATACCCTTTCATCTTCGTCTTTCGAATAAGCCAGCCATGCCATCGAATCACCTCATTCTATTTCTATCTCAATTTCCCTTGAATCTTCCGCTTTTTGGAGCAAATCGTCACTCGCTATTTTTACGCAAAATTCTGCCAATTCCCTCAAATTCTCCACAAATTTATCAATGTTGTCTGCTGGAACCAAATCTGCAACTTCCAACGGATCGGCTGAAACGCTGGTTTCCATGTTCACTAATCTCACGTTGTTTTTGAAGATCATCATTTTGTACTTTCTGTTCACTAAATAAAGAACTCGATTCATCAAATACACTACATCATCCCATTCCCTTATGAAAACCACAGATTTTCCAGAAAAAGTCCCATCGTTGTATTTTATCCAGACCCGATAATCTGCAGGCCCAACCTTTTCGATAGTCAGATTTATTTTTCTTGTCTTTTCTCCAGTCATATCTACCACCATAAAGACATTGGTTAAAAAAGTTTAAATAATTATTGGTAGTATGTAAAATAAGCCCTTGAAAATCAAGCCGATAGAGGCAAGATTTTAAGCATGTGAATGTTATAACATTCGGTTAAAAAATCTCGCCTCAAAACGCTTAATTTTGGCTCTTTTTCAAAAAATCGCTATCCGCTAACTCTTCCTCATCCTCTTCTAATGGGATGTCTCGACTTTCCTCCTTAATTTTCTCGATCGCTTTGTCCAGAAGCATTGTATCATCTAACTCTTCCTCAACTCCTTCTGCATCGAACGGCTCCGTTCTTATAGTCATGCTCTCTATCGCTGCCCTTATCCTATCTTTACTCCACAATCTGTTGCCCCATTTATCCGTTAACATACTCTCCAATTGCGCATAAGTGTATCCTGCTTTAACTTTCAAATTATACAGCATTGTTTGGAGAGCATACAACAATCGGTCATATTTTGTTTTACTCACTACTCTCCTTCTCCGCCTTGTTTTCATGATTAAAGGATCCTTCACCAACCTATCATATAATTCATATAGCCCTGGTTTCAGCGGCCCATAAACAAAGTGTCCCACATACGATTGCAATCTCCTGATCCTGTTAATATATTGCTCCGTTGACACATGCTTCGATTTTTTCAACAAATTGTGGACATGCAAAATGCCGAATGGCTGACTTTCCCTTACTGCTTGAACATCGCTGTTCCTCAACAGCAAAGCAATGTTTAATTTCCCTTTTCTTGGCTCTTTCGGTACAACGGCCAAATAATGCGCCTCTGCAAGAAATTGTTTTCTTAAAAGTGAAATGCTTGGAGTTACAAAAATAGTGAATAGACCTTTTTTACCAGCTTTCAGGATCAATTCAACCAGGTCAATTTGGCCAGATTCCATCATGTGTTGCCAACTGCCTATATCAATACCTTCATCAATAAATACAAAAGACCCAGACGGAAGTTTCCTTATCTTTTTCACCAGATCCTCAGGGGATGCGGCGAAATGATTGTTAAACAATTGTTTCCAAGAGTTCGGCGGTTTCCAATTGTAATTTTTCTTATAGTTTCTCCAAGAATCAGTTAATTCATCTTCAGGAAGTTGCGCCAATTTATCGGCGATTTTACGCTTTAATTTCAAGTATCTTCTCAATAACTGCATTCCTAAAGTAGATTTCCCTGTTCTCCTAGCTCCATAAATAATCATGAATGTATCGCTGCTTTTTTCCATTTGTCGTTTGATGATTATTTTCACGAAATCGTCCATTTTAACGATATCGCTAGTTCTGACCACTGGAATGTCATCAACCACTAATTCGTACATGCTATCCCTCTAACAATTTGTCAATATCCAGTTCTTCTTCATCAAATCCTTCCTTTTCCAAGATTTTTTCAAATCCCGCCATCTTTTGTTCGGCAAATCTGAACCTTAAACCTGCAGTATAAGCAATTGCACCTAACAATTCATAAATCTCATTGAGCAAAAGCGCTATTTTATGAGGATTGACTAATTGCCATTTGCTCCCTGTGTTTGTTTCAACTTTTGTGAACCTCAATCCGTATTTTTTAGCCAATTTCGCAACATCTTTGTTCAATTCGCTGGAAATTATTAAATAAAGCTCCCGCAAAGTCTTCAAAATCATGAATTTGTGATAAAGAACGCTGGATTTTTTCAAAAGATTCCGAACTTTTGCTTTTTCCGCTTCGCTCAGATTTTTACTCTGCAATTTCGTCAATGCTTTTTTAAAATAAGAGTATGTCGATAGCGAGCAAGGAATACTTTCAGTATATTCCAATAATGCCGAAATTGTCGCTTTTAGGAGATCCTCATTATCAGGATTAGTCAAGCAAGCAAAGACATATTTTCCGCATCTGTGATATTTCCTGATCAAGATTTTCTTTTCATAATCCACATACCAGTCTTCAGTTAATTTATCTTGCCCTCTCGAATATGTCATACCAATCGACCCCCTTATCCTCTACATTAATCATTGTTTCCTCGACAAATTTTTCAATTTCATCCGTATAATTCTCCACCAAGATTCCAAACCCTTCCTCTCTCGCCTTTTCCTGCATCCATTCCCGCACATACCTCATTGTTGTGTTGATGCTCCTATGCCCTAGCACTTCTTTCGCTTTGAAGATATCTCCTGTTCTCTTGAGGATGTACATCGCTACTGCTCTTCTCCAATTGTGCGTTTTCTTGAGCATCCATTTATATTTTTCTGGCAAATTGCTTTTTTGGATGTAATATCGATAAGCGTTGTAAGCATAATTCCTGTCTTGGATGTCCTCGAAAAAACAATATTCGTTGTCCAAAAGTCCTTTTTCCTCAAGCACATAAGTAAAAAAGTCATCGAAAACTTTTGGCACTCGGATTTTTTGCCTAATGTTCCTTTTTCCTACTATTATAATAGATCGTTCCTCTTTGTTGAGATGCTTCACTTTCAACTTTAAGATTTCACTTATTCGCCTTCCGGTGAAAACGCCCAAAAGGATGATCCATTTGACATCTTTGACTCTTTCTGGTTTATGCGCCTCTATTTCGAGCTTTTGCAAGGCATCTAAGAACTCCTGCCACTCAAATTCGTAATCCAGCGGCTTCCTGTCTTCATATTTAATACGAGGTATCTCGATATTGAGGCCTTTGAACTGCACGTACTTTTTCAAAGCGAACACGTAAAGAGGATTTCTGCGTTTTTTCAAAAAGCGCTTTATTGTAAATTCGCTTATGGTTTTAAATTCGCTCCTGAATTTCCGAACAGCGTTAACATAATCTTTAATTGTCTTTTGAGAATTAATATTCAATTCATTTTCTAGATACTCTCTAAATTCTTTCATTTCACTTTCAATTTTCGAATCGGCCATTTGCCACCCTCCATGTTTTTGGGAAATTCGTTTCACAAATCATAACTAATTTAAGATTAGTCATGAATGAAAATGGGAAGAATTTCCTATAAACCAAAAAATTTTTAAATTTTTCGGTCGGGCGGGATGAAAAAGTTCGCATAAAGTGAAGATTTGTTATTTTATGCGAACTTGCGTTTTCACAAAATAGTGATGAAAAAAAAGTTCGCATAAAATCAAGATCTATGACATTATGCGAACTTACCTTATCAGCTCTTGTAAACCTCATCATTGAAATCTCAGAAGCGCATCTCATCATTATAGTAGTTAGTAGGTAATCTTTAAAAAATTATAGGGGAAATTAATAAGCATGGATGAAGAAATTGAAGAGTATGAGGATTATCCAGAGGAAGATTTAGAGATCCCTGCGGGCGTTGAAAACACTCCTCTGAAACATCGGGAAGATCCAACGACCTTATTAGAATACTTGCTTTCTCACCCTTCAGTAGATATAAATTTAAAGAAGGAATTTATCGCTTTCTGGGAACTCGTTCCTTTGGGCAATTATTCTGAATTGGATTTCGCAAAACTGTATAATATGTTTGAGATTTATGTGAATCATATGTTGATGGATTTACCTGACGATCAGTGGAATGCCATGCTAGAATACAGAAATGGAGAAATGTCAATGAACCAATTGATAAGCATTCTCAAGCAGGCGTTTTATATTCAATTGACGAGAGGCAGAAAAGGATTTTTGACTAAAGAGTTAGGAACAATAAGGATGGGAAAAGTAGAGCCGAACAAAGTAGTTAAAAAGAAACATGTGTTTTGGCCGTTTGGTAAAAATGAGGAAGAGGTAGAATAATATGCTGCCGTTGTTGAAATACGCTATTTATGTGGCATTGTTGGGCATTGCGTTCGTGGTAGGGGTTTATTACGACTACAGAGTGTTAAACAAAGATGACCTTTATTTGTACATCAAGAAAGCGAAAAATAAACGCTATCCTTTGCTCCTTTTGTACGATGGGGCGATGTATCATATAAGGCATGTGATTAATTGCGATAAAGGAGTAAAATCACTTCTACAAACGGATGCAGGAGAATGGTTATATTGTCCTGATGGCTCTTTCGCTCCTTTGTCTGGTCATGGCGTTATTTTAGCAATTGCTGACAAACACAGAGCGGTAACAACTCCTATTGACATAGTTTACGCCATCGAGGATCTCAAAAGCAGAGGGGTGAGTGAGCATGAATTAGCAGCATTTTTATATGATGTTGCGCATTGTAAAGATTACGAATCATTTAAGAAGAAAACAATAGAGAAATTCAACAAGTTGATTGAGGAAGTCAAACAAGATAACAAGCTAATGGATGCGCTGAAGAAAAAAGCCAAAGCGATCGCAAAGGAGAAAGGGATAAGTGAAGAATTAGTTTTAAATGAGCTTGTGAAAAGCGAGGCAAGGGCGAGAATGGAAGCTCCTTATAGTGTAAGTTTGTTTATGCATGTTAAACCTGAACTCGTTAAATATGTGAGAACTGGCATTAACAGGCTTACAATTTGTCAAGAGATAGAATTGGCAAGAAGAGCCGGAGAATTGGAGAAAAAGAAAGCATTTGGATTTGATCCGATGTGGCTAATCTATGCAGCGATTGCAGTGTTGATCATCTTCATTGCTTTGGGAATGAGGCACACCAATGTTATACATTTAGCACATTCAGTGATGCCATCTACAACTATCCACAAACCAGTGGTCATCCATCCAAAGCCGGCAGGGCATGTAACACATGCAACAGCAAAACAGACAACACAAACAACCAAATCAACCAGCCAACAAACAATTAAACCACAACTGAAGAAATGAGGGGGTTTAATGGGGCTAAGTAGGAAAGAGGAGTATGCGTTTATTCTCGCGGTCCTCACTTTATTTTTAATGCTTACTCTATACTATGCGGCAATGGCTGAACATTATTGTAGAATCGCATGCAATGCTTTAAATATGGATGTGCGATATTACAACGGGATCACGGCGAAATGTGAATGTTGGATATCTCCTGAACGAGTAACTAAATTAATAACGGACGTGGATAAAGAATTAGGGTTTAACATTACTCAAGGACTCAACACTTCTCCAACTCCAAAGTAGTATAACTTTATAAAATTATGTGTTCAATAAAAAAGTATGTTTGAGAAAATAAAAAGCGCATTTGAGAAAGTGAAGAACTCATTTGTGGAAGCAGTAGCACAAGCAAAGAAATGCGCAGTGGAAAACACAGCGAAACAAGCATTCAAAAGCTATTTCGCTGCACTCCCAGCTAGCGGAATAGCAGAAACAGCAGTTGACTATATAATATACCTCTTCGTCGGCCTGTTCGTTTTGTCCATATTGGTCGGCGCATTGGCAATAAGCAACACATCAGCATTGTATCCAGTATATACCACATTGGTTGGCAAGATACCACAGCTATTCGAGATATTGGTAACAGTGATAATATTGATAGTAGTGTTCTTCATCGTCCAAATAATCAGAAAAAGATGACGGTGAAGACACTCGTGAAGGCTGGGGCCTTTGCGCCCAGCATTTTTATTTTATTTGAGGGATGGACATGGATGCCCTGATATACATATATGCGGCTTTTTTGACAATTCTTGCGTATTATGATTTATACCACCACAAAGTCCATAAAATAACATTTTACATTCTTTCGTTTCTCGCTGGATTTTTGACCATCTCTTTTATCAGATCTTTTGCGCTTTACTTTCCATTTAGCGTTATTGCTCTTATTTTCCTGGCAGGCATGTATTTAATGATTTTCTGGAGAATCAAACCGAAAAATAAAACAGTTGAAATAATGTATTTCCTGAATTCGTTTTTTCTGCTTTATTATGTTTGCTCCTATTCCAATGTCTTAGCTGCCAGCTTGTTTTTAATCGTTTTGTATTTCCTCAATTTCTTGCTTGTCGGCAAATACATCAATTGGCTCAAGAACGATGAGGGCGAATTGCCTGTTTTCCCTTTGATTTTCTCATGCTTCATCCCTGGCTCCATTGCTTATTTTGCATATCTTTCGCATGATCTGCAAAAACGTAATAAGCATTTATAAAATTTATTGCCAAACAATGAAGCATGAGAGGGCTAGATTTGCAAACAATTGTCTATGGCGTAGCAATGTTGGCAGCGGGACTGTTTGTTATGAGTATGCTCTATAATTCTATGAGTCCCGCAACACTGTATAAGTATAACTACGCTACTTCTGCAGTGTCTGGCGTACAAGTGGTTAACTCAACAGCGAATGCAACATACACCGTTACAGCGAATTTGGTGACCGTTAATGGATTGCCGTATAATGTGACTTTGAAAGCAGTGATCGATAACAGCGGATCGGTTGCGCATTCAGTAGATATCTACCTGAATGGGCAAAAAGTGGCAACTGTGAATGCAATTTCTGGGAATAACACATATACAGTGATTTTGCCAAATGCCCAGTTGCCATCTAGCAATAACATTGTGTTGGCAAGCCCAACAACAGCTGGGAACAACATAACAGGGCAAATCGTGGCTTTGACATACCCAGGAAGCGTTGCTACAACTGAGATTGGTGCAGCAGTAAGCAACGTTACACACAACACAGAAGAAGCTTATTATATAGTAATAGTGGCATTCATCATTGCAGCCGTTGCACTAATTCTTAGGCTCATGCACAGGTGAAGGCTGGGTCTTCCCTTACCCAGCATTTTTTTATATTTTTCTGTTAAAAAATTCACATGGGCATTTTTGGCGATCTCGAGGAGAAAATAGTTGGCGGTCTTAAGAAAGCAGAGCGAAGTGTTGAGGATATTGGACATTCGCTTGCGAATGCGTTTTCTCATCCCAAAGAAAGCATTGAACATGTAGGGCATGAAATAGAAAGCCACTTGGAAAACATAGCGCATGTTATTTCTCATACTGAGACAACTCATACAAGCGTAACAAGCCCTAGCGAAAACATAGTGGTCTCTCATCCTTCTCCAGTAACCGTTCATAACACTAGCGTATCATCCGAGCCAAGCCATGTTTACACTCCTGCCATGCCAGTCCGAACATTAGGAGCTTCGCATCCAGATTTGGATGAGCATCCAGTTGAACATCACGAAAGCAAACCAAAAAAGACGAGCAAAGCCAAGCTTGCTGGCGTTTTAGTAGTTAATAAAGAAGTGGCATCTCATCCAGATGCCATTGCTCATGAGTTGAGCGAAACAATAAACAAAACCGAGCAAATACACAAAATGGAGAAGGAGCATGCTGAATATGCGAAATTTGTAGCTAATCTTTTGCACAAAGCGGTCAAAAATCCGTTTTACAGGGAAGAGCTTAAATTAGTTGCTCCTCAGATAATGCAGGAGCCGAAAACAACGATGAATGGTTACGTTGGCAATCCCTTTGAAATATCTCACGTTCTTGCCGAACGGCACGATAAACAACAAATACAACTAATAAACCAGGGATATTCGAAAGCGAAAGCTGAATTAAATTCAGAAATAGTGGCGTTGCAGCACAGCAATGCAAAAGCTGTTAAAATAAATGGGCAAGTAATGAGTAAAGACCAAGCAATTGATTATTTACAAGAGCAGCACAAAGCATTGGATGCGATGAGGAACAAAATGATTGCTGAGATGCATTTGCAAGACAAAGCGATGGAGCAAAACATTGTTGATAATTTGGCAAGCGGATTAATGAATCAAGCTAAAAATAATCAAGTTATTGTTGCATTCGAGCCGTCTAAAACCGAATCTGCATGGGATAAATTGAGGTATAATTCAATAACTGCAGAATTGCACAAATTGAATGAAAAAAATAACGAATTGCGGAAAAACAACAAAGTAGTTAGGGATTTCGAGGAATATTTCCCTCCAATTTTATTTGCAAAGGAATATATAAAAGGCCTAAAG
>Ga0256834_1000707_pt1 | contig 23717 bp, 21 predicted proteins | sample 4281140metaG_FD_190536 | JGI IMG/M metagenome (GOLD analysis project Ga0256834, IMG submission 190536) | Hydrothermal vent microbial communities from East Pacific Rise, Pacific Ocean - 4281-140 | ecosystem: Environmental > Aquatic > Marine > Hydrothermal vents | place: Pacific Ocean: East...
GTATCATGATTCTCAGTCATGGGCTGGAAGGGGACTCCCACCGGCATTATATAAAACGTTTTGCCAAATACTTTTATCGTAGAGGGTGGGACATTCTCGCATGGAATTACCGCAGTTGTAGTGGAGAAATGAATAGGCTTCCTAAGTTTTACTCCTATGGAGGAACTGAAGATTTAGATGAAGTAGTACGCCACGTAAGCAAATTAAGGTACCAACAAATAGTGCTTGCCGGCTTTTCAATGGGTGGAGGGTTGGTGTCTAAATATATTGGAGAAGAGAAAGTTACTCCAAAAATTACCCATGCCATTGGATTTTCTGTTTCTTGTAATCTAAAAAACAGTGTAGAGGAAGTAGAAAAAACCAAGCACTTTTTCTACAAAAAACTATTTGTTGGAAAACTAAAAGAAAAGCTAAAATTAAAAGCCCGCTCTTTTGAAGAGTTTAAATCAATTCCAATAAACTCAATAAAAAGTTTTGAAGATTTTCATAATCTATACTCAATCCCATTTCACCAATTTAATAACGTTGCCGATTTTTACAAACAGTCGTCATCAAAACCATATTATCATAATATTTCGATTCCAACATTGATTATTAATGCTTTAAACGACCCTATCTTAGGAGACAAATGCTACCCATATAAGGAAGCAGAGGAAAACCCCAATTTGTTTTTAGAAACCCCAAAGCACGGAGGGCATTTAGGTTTCACCCTAAGAGGGAAAGAATATAGCTACATGGAGCTAAGAGCCGAAAGATTTTTAAGCGAAGCCTCCTAACCACTAACTCTCCTTGTTAATTGCTATTCACAAAGAAAAACTAAGCATTCACAAAGTTTTTAGGGTTGTTCACAAAAAACTCATTGCATCTTATTATTTAATAAATTCTATTTGTGTAGAATTAAATGCAGGAATTATGAAGCAATATTTAAGAACAACGAAAAACCTACTTTTGCTTGTAATTACAATCTGGGTATTAAATTCTTGTACTGAGCCAGAACTTGCAGGGGTAAACTTTAATTCTGTTGAAAAGGTAGGATATGAAGGAGATGGTGCACAGTCGTTCGAAATTACCTTATCAAAATCATTGGCTAGTGAAATTACTCTTGATATTGAATTTTCAGGTACTGCCGCAAGTTCCGATTACAGTTATTCAGCTACTGCAATCACCATTCCTGCGGGTGATACAAAAGCCGAAATTAAATTCGAACTAATTGACAACGATAATTATGACCCTGATGTTGAAAAAACCATTATTATAGAACTGGTTAGCATAAGTGGCCCAGGCGTGGAGGATGCTACGTTTGGAGAAAACAGGACTTATACTTACACTATTAAAGAAGACGATATGGAGATTGAATTAACATGGGTAGATGCAAATTTTGATATGAGGTTAATGCTTAAGCAAGGAGAATCAATCATTAGAGAGTCTCCTGCAAATTTTTCTACTACTAAAGAGTTAATGTTATTGGGCTCCGATTCTGATGGAAAATACCAAACAGAATCGCTTATGTGGCGAGGTAGCTTGGATGAGAATTCAAGCATTCCATATTCCATAACTTTAAAATTCCCTGATGGTTCAACTGAAACGAATAGTGACAACCTTATATTAGATCGATTTTTTAATGTTCGTCACTTATTTGAAATTACTAAATCAGGCTCAACTTATACGTCAGTTAAAGACCCTTTTGGAACCGATGGATAGTGTTAAAATAGTGTTAAATGTGGGAGGTTATCTCTTATCCCGAACTCAGGTTCTTAATTATTTAACTTTCCTTTTATCTCATTCAATTTTAGAAGCGCCTCAACAGGAGAGATGGTATTGATATCCAATTTTTCAAGCATTTCCTCTACTTCCTTAAATTTAGGATCAGCTTCGAACATAGCCATTTGAAAATTATTCTTAGGCATCTCTTTCAGTATCTTTTGCTCCTTGTTTTTCTTTTTATCCTTTTCTAAAAAGTGCATAATTTCGTTCGCACGTAACACTACAGGGTTTGGCATGCCTGCCATTTGAGCCACATGAATACCAAAACTATGCTCGCTCCCTCCAGGTTTAAGCTTGCGCATAAAAATTACCTTGTCGCCTACTTCTTTTACCGAAACATTAAAGTTTTTAATGCGCTCAAAATCTTCGGTAAGCTGGTTAAGTTCGTGGTAGTGGGTGGCAAATAAAGTCTTAGCCCTCCCATTGGTAGAGTTATGCAAATACTCCACAATAGACCAGGCAATGGAAACACCATCATAGGTGCTGGTACCTCGCCCAATTTCATCCATCAGTATCAGGCTTTTGTCGGATAGGTTATTAAGAATACTGGCTGTCTCGGTCATTTCTACCATAAAAGTAGATTCGCCTTGCGAAAGGTTATCCGAAGCACCCACACGAGTAAACACTTTATCAACCAAGCCAATATTGGCACTTTCAGCTGGCACAAACGAGCCCATTTGCGCCATTAGCACAATAAGTGCCACTTGCCTCAGCAAAGCTGATTTACCAGCCATATTAGGACCAGTTACAATAATTATCTGTTGGGTAGAGTTATCCAGATAAATATCATTAGGAATATAAGGTTCGCCTAAAGGCAATTGTTTTTCAATAACAGGGTGGCGGCCCTCCTTAATTTCTATGATATCAGAATCTGATATAACAGGAGCCACATATTTGTTTTTAACGGCAACCGTAGCAAACGAACAAAGACAATCGATAGAAGCTAGCACTTGGGCATTTTGCTGAATTTGCTCGATATAATCATTTGCAAAAAGAACTATGTCCTGAAATAACTGCTGTTCAATCACCAGCAGTTTCCCTTCGGCACTTAAAATTTTCTCTTCGTAAACTTTTAATTCTTCCGTTATGTAACGCTCTGCATTTACCAACGTTTGCTTACGAATCCACTCAGATGGAACTTTGTCCTTGTGTGCATTGCTTACTTCTAAATAGTACCCAAAAACTCTATTATATGCTATTTTAAGAGAGCTAATACCCGTTCGCTCAACTTCTCTTTCCCTAATTTTTTTAAGGTGATCTTTGCCGGAAAAAGCCAAAGAACGCAATTCATCCAGTTCAGGATTAATACCTTCTTTAATAATGCCTCCTTGATGTACCAACATTGGAGCATCGTCCTTAATTTCGTTTTCTATTTTTTGAAGAAGCAACTCACATTTATTAATCAAATCGGCTTTGCGAGCCAGTTCCTCATTTCCTGCTTTTAACAGTTGCTCTTTAATAGGCAATGTATAGCTCAACGACCGCTTTAACATCACCAGTTCTCTCGGATTAATTCGCCCAACCGCCACTTTAGAAATCAGCCGTTCTAAATCACCAATATGGCTCAGGTTATCAAGTACATCTTGCAATAAATCATCCTCGTTTTTAAGAGCCTCCACTACTCTCAATCTCGATTCAATGGCTTCTTTATCTTTTAAAGGAAGCACTACCCATTTTTTCATCATACGGGCTCCCATTGGAGTAACCGTATGATCGAGTACATTTATAAGAGGAACTCCACCTTCTAATTGAGGAAAAATTAATTCGAGATTTCGAATGGTAAACTTATCAAGCCAAACAAATTTCTCTTCGGCAATTCTTGAAATGGAATTAATATGAGAAACTTCTTTATGCTCGGTTTCTTTAAGGTAATTCAATATTGCTCCTGCAGCAGAAATAGCCAGTTTTAACGGCTCAATGCCATAGCCTTTTAAATTGGGTGTTTTAAAATGATTAGTTAACGATTCGTAGCCATAATCTTCACTAAACGCCCAATCGTCCAAAGCAAAACTATGGTAATCAGCTAGTCCTAGCTCTTCAAAATCTGTTCTATTGGGCTTGGCATAAATTATTTCTGTAGGAGCAAACCCCTGAATTAACTTACTAATATGGTCTTCATTGCCTTCGGCAACCATAAACTCTCCGGTTGACAAATCCAAAAAAGCAATTCCTAACGCATTTTTGCTAAACACAACGGAAGCAAGGTAATTATTGCGCCTAGTTTCAAGCACGTTATCACTATACGCCAAGCCTGGAGTTACCAGTTCGGTTACTCCACGCTTTACAATGCCTTTTACTGATTTTGGGTCTTCCAATTGGTCGCAAATAGCAACCCGGTTACCCGCACGAACTAATTTAGGCAAATAAGTTTCAAGTGCATGGTGTGGAAAACCTGCCAGTTCCATATGCGAAGCAGCTCCATTGGCTCTTTTGGTCAATACTATGTCAAGGACTTTACTTGCCTTAATGGCATCTTCTCCAAAAGTTTCGTAAAAATCACCAACTCTAAAAAGCAGCATCGCCCCAGGGTACTTTACCTTTATGGCATTGTATTGCTTCATTAACGGGGTTTCTTTGGGTGCTTTTTCTTTCGCCACTGTTTACAGAATTAAAGATTACTTTAAGAGAACCATTACGGATTTCATGAAAAGTTAATAAATTAACCAATTAATGATTGAATGAGTCAAGGTGTGAATAATAATTAACTTTTTATGACAAAAAAATCATTCTATCATTTAAGCCTTAAATCATTATTGCTGAATTTAATAAATTGACTAATAATAATATTTCCATTAAATGATAACAGTACCACTTTAAGCACAAAGATTGAATTTTTATTACGATTTTAGAAGAGCAAATATCCAAAAAACAATATTTTCAACGCTCAATTTAACCACTTATATGCGCAAACTTAAAAACGAAGAATTAAATCGGCTAACTCCAGAAGAATTTAAGTCTAAAACTAAAATTTCTGTCATCCTCATCCTCGATAATATAAGAAGCATGAATAATGTAGGCTCTGCTTTTAGAACTTCGGATGCTTTTTTGGTGGAGGCCATTTATTTAACGGGCATAACCGCCCAGCCACCCCATAGAGATATTAACAAAACTGCACTAGGTGCAACCGATACCGTGGATTGGGAATACTTTAGCACAACGCAAGAAGCTGTAGAAAAAGCAAAAGCGGATGGATTTACCATTGCCGCCATAGAACAAGCCGATAATAGCACCTATTTAAACAAGTTTGGGCCTAAGCCCGAAGCTAAGTATGCATTTGTTTTTGGTAATGAAGCCTTTGGGGTTGAGGCTGAAATTGTGAAACAAGCTGATATTTGTTTAGAAATACCTCAGTATGGCACCAAGCACTCGTTAAATATATCGGTAAGTATTGGAGTAGTACTTTGGGATGTAATTAATAAAACCGGGTTTTTGAAGTGATTTTTTTAAAGAATCGGTAGAGTTAAACATATCAAAGTTTCATTTATAAATGAAATTTTGATATGTTTAACTCTATAATTATTGTATAAGTGAAATATATCTATTTCCTTTGAGGCAAAGAATTGTAATTCCAAATGGAATGAATAGTGAAGGTTACAGTTATATACATCGCCTTGGGTATCTAAAAAAAATAGAGCCATTTATTAATAAGAATATTATAAAGGTTCTTATTGGCCAGAGAAGGGTTGGTAAAAGTTATTTATTATACCAGCTAATAGATTGGATTAAAGAAAATTTAGAAAACCCAAATGTTATTTACATAAACAAAGAACACCACAATTTTGATTCATTAAAAACGTACACAGAACTTATAGAATTCGTGGATAAGCATAAAAGTGATTCTGCAAAAAATTACCTGTTTATTGATGAAGTACAAGATATTGTAAAATTTGAAAAAGCAATTCGCCACTTTGCTTTAGACCCCCAAATGGATATTTATATTACAGGAAGTAATGCCAATCTTTTATCAGGAGAACTGGCTACCTACTTAAGTGGCAGATATATTGAATTTAAGATTTACAGTTTGTCTTTTAACGAGTTTTTAGAATTTCATAGTTTTAACAACACGAATGATGCATTAAAAAAATACATGTTGTGGGGTGGGCTGCCATTTTTAATAAATTTAGAAAAGCGAGATGATGTTATTTCAGAATACCTTAAAAGCATTTATACAACCATAATTTATAAGGATATTATATCTCGGTTTAAAATCAGAAACACTGCTTTTTTAGAAAACCTAATTCACTATCTGGCGAGTAATACAGGTAATGTTATTTCTGCAAAAAAGATTAGTGATTATTTAAAATCTCAGCGTATTAATATGTCTCCTCAAATTGTTTTAAACTATTTGCACTATTTAAAACAAGCTATGTTAATTTATCATGTTAAAAGAAAAGAGATTGGTGGCAAGAAGGTATTTGAAATAAACGAAAAGTTTTATTTTGAAGATTGGGGTATATTAAATTCGATCATTGGGTTTTCAAATTTTGATGTTGGAAAAATAATTGAGAACATTGTTTTTATTCATCTTAAAATATGGGGTTATAATGTTGTTGTAGGTAAAAAAGGAAGCAAAGAAATAGATTTTATTGGTGAAAGAGGTGGTGATAAACTCTATATCCAAGCTTGCTATCTTCTTGCTGACGATAGAGTTAAGCAAAGAGAATTTGGGAATTTACTTGAAATAAAAGATAATTACCCAAAGCTTGTTGTGTCTTTAGATGAATATGCTCCATCAAATTTTATGGGTATAAAGCATATACATTTGCGTAAATTTTTATCCCGAAATTTATAAAGGATTTCCAAAATTGCATTGAAAAAAGAAAGGATTTGGCATCCTTTAAACTTAACCTCCTAAGCTTTTAACTAAAAGCATAATAATTCAATTGAGTTATTTTACTTGAACTGATAACCTGACCCCAATCAATAAAAGTTCAAATCATTTATTTTTCCTCCATTTCTAGCTAAATTTGCTTACATATTTTTTAACATCTAAACTTTCCAAAAAAATGGATTTCAGAATAGAAAAAGACACCATGGGTGAAGTAAACGTGCCCGCAGATAAATATTGGGGAGCACAAACAGAACGCTCGAGAAATAATTTTAAAATTGGGGGCGAAAACCACCACATGCCAATCGAATTAATAAGAGGTTTTGCGTATCTAAAAAAAGCTGCAGCTTATACTAATTGTGAGCTAGGTGTTTTGGCAGAAGAAAAACGAGATGCCATTGGGCAAGTGTGTGATGAAATTTTGGAAGGAAAACTGGATGACCAGTTTCCGTTAGTTATTTGGCAAACAGGTTCTGGTACACAATCGAATATGAATGTGAATGAAGTGGTAGCCAACCGAGCTCACGTAATTAACGGAGGTAAGCTTGGAGATGAAACAACTTTCATCCACCCAAACGATGATGTAAATAAATCACAATCATCGAACGATACTTTTCCTACAGGAATGCATATTGCTATTTATAAAATGGTGATGGAAACTACTATTCCTGGAGTTGAAGCATTACGTAACACCTTAGAAATGCTTTCTAAAAAATATATGGATGTGGTTAAAATTGGTAGAACCCATTTAATGGATGCCACCCCTTTAACTCTTGGCCAAGAATTTTCTGGGTATGTTTCACAGCTTAACCATGGGTTAAAAGCACTTAAAAATACACTTCCTCATATGGCTGAGTTAGCACTGGGTGGAACCGCAGTAGGCACTGGCATAAACACACCTAAAGGGTATGCTAAAAATGTGGCTGCAAAAATTGCTAAGTTTACAGGACTCCCATTTGTTTCTGCTGAAAACAAGTTTGAAGCCCTGGCAGCACACGATGCGCTGGTAGAAACACATGGCGCTTTAAAGCAACTGGCGGTAAGTTTAATGAAGATTGCTAATGATATTAGAATGTTGGCCTCTGGGCCAAGAAGCGGTATAGGCGAAATTATTATCCCGGCTAACGAGCCCGGCTCATCCATTATGCCAGGCAAGGTAAATCCCACTCAGGCCGAAGCACTAACCATGGTGTGTGCCCAAATAATTGGCAACGATGTGGCTGTTTCAGTTGGAGGCATGACTGGCCATTATGAACTTAATGTGTTTAAACCTGTAATGGCTTATAATGTATTAACTTCCGCTCGTTTACTTGGCGATGCTTGTCAGTCGTTTAACACTAATTGTGCTGTGGGAATAGAGCCAAACAACGAAATTTTAGAAAAAAATCTAAATAACTCATTGATGTTGGTAACTGCCTTGAATACTCATATAGGATATGAAAAAGCAGCAAAAATTGCAAAAATGGCTTATCAAAATGGAACAACTTTAAAAAAAGAGGCTTTAAACCTTGGTTACCTTACGGCAGATGAATTTGATAAATGGGTGGATCCGAGCAAAATGATTGGCTCCATGGATTAATTAGTAGTGCAATTAAAACTTGGCTGTTTAATTAAATTTTACAATATTTACTACATTATACATTAATTGAAATAATTGAAAATGAAAAAACTTGTATTGGTATCGTTGTTATTAGTGTTTGGCTTCACTTCAATTGCTCAACTTTCGAAGCAAGAAAAGAAAGAGTGGAAATCTAAATACAAAGCTTACAAAAAAGATCTTGAAGGATTTAAAATTCTTGTTGAAGAAAATGGGTCACTCAAGGGACAGCTAAGTAATGCTAAAAATCAACTTGACGAAACTAAATCTAAATTGAGCGATAAAGACGCTCGTATTTCTGATTTACAGGATGAAAATGCACGAATGAAAAGCCAGGTGGCTGCTGCTAATGCTGCTGCCCAAGAAGCTAAAAATGCTTTAAACAGCAAACCTGCTGGTGCTGAACCTGCTCCTATGTCGATGGATGGAGTTGTGTTTAAGGTGCAAGTAGGTGCGTTTGCTAAAAAAGATATGTCGAATTTTTTCGAAAACAACCCAATGTTTAGTGGAGAAAACGAAGAAGGCCTTCAAAAAATCACTCTTGGGTTCTTTAGAGACTACTGGGAAGCAGATACTTTTAAGAAACATTTAAGAGAAATGGGAGTTAAAGATGCATGGATAGTACCTTATAAAGATGGACAAAGAATTGCCATTAAAGATGTGCTTGAAGGCGTAATTTAATTATTTACAACATAAAAAAAGCTGTTTATCTATGATAAACGGCTTTTTTTATGTTCCACTCCAACTAATTCGCTACAAAAACGGGTTCAACATCAAGAACTTTTACAGCTTTTAATATCATTTCCCAGTCCGATGGCATAAGACGCTCAAATTTAAGACCTTCAAGTTTCTCCCATTCGTCTAACATAAAAATCATATTCACTACAAAGTTTTCCTCGTTTAACGCATTATAAAACTCCAGATACCTTTTAGCAAGATCTTTATATCCTATTCTCTTACGAAGCCCACTCTTTTCGTTTATTACAATCATAGTACAAATATATTAAGGACTCAGCCTATAAATAATAAGTAAAAAACCTAACTTACGTATTAGTTAAAATACTTAGATAAACATCTTTATAAGATGATTGTTTACTAATATATTTGTTCCATAGAATAAGGCTTGGCATATTAGTTGAATCCTATTTTATGCTTTTTGTAAGCTAGCAATAACAAATGAAAATAATAATAGCAGGTGCAGGTGACGTTGGGTTTCACCTTGCTAAATTATTAGTTCTCGAGGATCATGAAATTACTATCATCGATCTGCATGAAACAAAGCTTGCTCATCTATCAAAGCATTTAGACGTAGTTACCGTAAAGGGTAACGCCACCTCGTTTAGTGTATTAGAAGAAGCTGATATTTCCAATGCCGATCTTTTTATTGCAGTTACTGAATCTGAAGAAGCTAATATTTCTACATGCATAATCGCAAAACATTTAGGAGTTAAAAAGACAATCGCACGTATTCAAAATATAGAATTTCTGGTTAGAAAGGACAAACTGGATCTATATGATTTAGGTATTGATGAAATAATTTCACCAGAATCTTTAGCTGGCCGTGAGATAAAAAGGTTGCTTAGAGAAATAGCTTTAACCGACTCCTTTGATTTTGATGGAGGGAAGCTTTCATTAATTGGACTGCCTATTAATGAAAAAAGCCCTTTAAGTGGCAAAACATTGCTAGAGGCCTCTAAATTAGACCCGACCAATAGCTTTATAACAGTTGCATTACTTAGAAATAACGAAACTATCATTCCACACGGGCATGATAGGTTTGAGGTAAACGACCACGCCTACTTTATCACTTTGCCGAGTGCCATTGATAAGGTAATTATGCTTTCTACCAGAGAGAAAAAGCAAGGCTTAAAGCGTGTAATGGTGCTGGGAGGAAGCAAGGTGGGTATAAATGCTTCTAAACAACTGAGCAAAAAATATAATGTAAAGCTAATTGAAAGCGACAAAGAGAAATGCTTTGAACTAGCCGATATGCTGCCAAACGTAATGGTTATTCATGGCGATGCTCGCGATGTAGATTTACTCCAAGAAGAAGGTATAGATGAAACTGATGCTTTTATTGCTGTAACCGGCAATTCAGAGACTAATATTATTTCGAGTTTAGTAGCAAAAGACCATAAAGTTAAAAAAACCATTGCCTTGGTTGAAAATGTGGACTACATCCACCTCTCCCAAAACATAGGAGTAGATACGATGATTAACAAAAAGCTGATTGCCGCAAATTTCATATTTAGATATATCCGAAAAGGAGACATCATCAACCTTACGTCTATTCATGGAGTTGATGCAGAAGTGTTAGAATTTGTAATTAAAGTTGAATCTAAAATTACAAGAGATACTTTACGATCTTTAGATATTCCTGACTCGGTAATTGTAGCAGGCGTAATTCGAAAAGGAGAGGCTATTATACCTAAAGGTGATTTTCAATTTAGACCTAAAGATAGGGCGGTAGTTCTCTGCAAACCCGAAGCCATTCAACAGGTTGAAGAATACTTTTCATGAGCCGGTTTAACTTAAAACTCATTGCTTCAATTTTAGGCTTATTATTGGTAATAAGTGGTGTTGGTATGCTTTTATCATTACCATTTAGCATTTATTACAAAGAGAGCCTGTGGCCCATAGTTTCTGCAGCGGCAGTTACGATATTTACCGGCCTCCCTCTTTGGCTTCTACTAAATAAATCAGCTTCCAGAGAGCTTAAAAAAAGAGATGGGTATTTAGTGGTAACGCTAGGATGGGTTGTAATGTCCTTATTTGGAACCTTACCGTATCTTTTTAGTGGGGCAATCCCTAATTTTACAGATGCTTTTTTTGAAACCATGTCTGGTTTTACTACTACTGGAGCTTCCATCCTTAACGATATAGAGTCTCTTCCCAAAGGAATTTTACTTTGGAGAAGCCTTACTCAATGGATTGGTGGAATGGGAATAATTGTACTGGCCGTTGCCATATTACCTATATTAGGCATTGGTGGAATGCAATTATTTATTGCAGAGGCACCTGGTATTTCTGCCGAAAAACTAAAGCCAAGAATAAAAGATACGGCCAAAAGGCTATGGTTACTTTACGTTGGCTTAACATTTATGGAAACTGTTTTGCTTATGTTTGGAGATATGCCATTTTTTGATGCACTCAATCATAGCCTAACGACAATGGCCACAGGAGGGTTTTCCACAAAAAATAATAGCATCACCTTTTACGATTCAGCCTATATTCATTATGTAATAACACTATTTATGTTTTTAGCAGGCACTAGTTTTACGTTAACCTATTTCCTTTTAAAACGAAAGTTTAAAAAAGTACTCGCCAATGAAGAGTTTATTGTTTACTTAATTTTTCTAATCATCGCTACTCTAATTATTACAGGTTTTGTTCACTCATTTACTGATTATTCTTTTGAACGGAATTTTAGAGATACGCTTTTTTCAGTGGTTTCAATTGTTACAACAACGGGGTTTGTTACCGAGGATTATACATCTTGGTCGCCATTAATTACCATGGTCTTTTTTGCTTTACTCTTTATTGGAGGTATGGCAGGAAGCACTGCAGGAGGGATAAAAATTGTAAGACATATTGTTCTATTTAAGAATAGCTTTCTGGAAATGAAACGTCAATTACACCCTAACGCTATTATTCCTGTTAGGCTTAACAGTAGAGCCGTACAAGGAGAGCTAACATACCATGTGCTAGCTTTTATGATGATCTATTTTTTAATATTTTCATTAGGCAGTATTATTATGGCGTGGGTGGGGCTCGATTTTCCTACAGCACTAAGCTCTGTAGCTACCAGCCTTGGTAATGTTGGGCCAGGCATTGGTAACGTAAGCCCTGTTAATAATTTTAGCTCCATACCTGTGGTAGGCAAGTGGGTACTGTCTTTCTTAATGCTCTTGGGCAGGTTAGAGTTGTTTACTGTACTCATCTTATTTACTCCGTTCTTTTGGAGAAGAGAGTAAGGTTAACTTATCAACCTGAGTTCAGAATACTTAGGGCTTGCATAAGTTAGTTAGGGCAACAAAAAAAGCCAGCACTCTTTTGAATGCTGGCTTTTGATTTTTTAACTAGCTAACCTCCTACTTTTTTTTATCCAAATCCAATACAATTGGAGAAGCTATAAAAATAGAAGAGTACGTACCTACTAATACACCAATTACTAAGGCGAAGGAGAAGCCTCTTAGAACAGCTCCACCAAAGATTAATAATACGAGCACTACCACTAATGTGGTTAATGAAGTAATTACCGTACGATTCATTGTACTGTTAATTGCTGCATTAAAAATATCTTCTTTATTAGAAGAGGTGTGAAGGTTTACATTTTCTCTAATTCTATCAAATACAATTACGGTATCGTTTATTGAGTACCCAATAATGGTTAGAATCGCTGCAATAAATACTTGGTCTATTTCAAAACTAAATCCAAATAAACCAGCAATTGCAAAAGCCGATAAAACCAGTAGTGTATCGTGGAAGAGGGCAACAATCGCACCTAAGCCAAACTGCCATTTTCTAAAGCGAACAACGATGTATAAGAAAATTACGACTAATGATAAGAACATCGCTTTCATCGAATCTTTTTTAATATCATCTGCAATGGTAGCACCTACCTTTTCAGAGCTTAAAATAGAGAAATGAGTATCATCTACTTTAGAGCCATCTTCAATAAACATTTGGCCTGTTTTTTCAGTTAGCCCAGCAATCAAAAGAGATTGTACTTTTTCGTCCATTTCAGAAGACTCATCTGAAACCTGATAACTCGTTGTTACTTTAATAACATTATTAGCACCAAAAGTTTTTACTTCCGTACCAGCTCCATCAAATGTTGCTGTTAAACCAGCCTTTATATCCGAGGCAATAACTGGTTGGTTAAAGCTAACAACATACGAGCGGCCACCTTGAAAATCAACCCCCAAGTTTAATCCATTTACAAAAAGTAATACCATTCCAACACTAATTAATATCCCCGAAGCAATATAGGCTCTCACTCTTTTAGACATAAAGTCCACGTTCATGTTTGAAAGCAAACCTGCAGAGAACCTTGTTTTGAAATTAAGATTACTAGCATCTCCTTTTTTGCGTAACCATTGCTCAATTACAACTCTGGTAATGAACACAGCAGAAAAGAATGAACTACCAATACCTATCATAAGTGTAATGGCAAAACCTTTAACAGGTCCTTGACCCAATGAGTACAGAATAGCCGCTGTTAAAAACGTAGTTACGTTTGAATCGATAATAGAGCTAAACGCTTTATTATAACCCGAAGAAACTGCTTCACGTAAAGCCACTCCGTTTCTTAATTCCTCTCTAATTCTCTCAAAAATTAGCACGTTGGCATCAATTGACATACCAATGGTAAGCACAATACCTGCAATACCAGGTAGTGTAAGTGCAGCACTTAACTGAGCTAAAATACCCATGATAAAGAAGATGTTAAACAGTAACGCGAAATTGGCAACAAACCCACCACGTGCATAATAAAACACCATAAATAGTACCACCAAGCCTAAACCTGCTAATATAGATTTAACACCTTGCATTTGTGCTTCTGCACCCAATGTTGGACCAATAATGGCCTCTTGAACAATTCTAGTTGGAGCAGGTAACGTACCTGCTTTAAGCACATTTGCTAAATCTTTGGCTTCTTCAATAGAAAAATTACCAGAAATTTCAGAATTACCATTAGGAATCTCACCATTTACATTTGGAGCAGAATACACGTAACCATCCAATACAATAGCGATACGCTCTCCAATATTAGCTGCGGTAAGCTTTCTCCACTTCTTAGCTCCATTCGCATTCATTTGCATAGAAACTGAAGGGCGTGTAGCTTGATCCAACGACTGACGAGCATCTGTAATCACATCGCCTTCTAATGGAGCTTTTCCACCTCTACCTGTTTTTAAAATATACAATTCAATATGAGGTTCCGCAGTTAAATCATCGTGGTCGTGTGCTTTCACATCCCAAGCAAATTTAAACCCTCTAGGTACAAGTGCTTTTACATCTGCACGTTTGAAAATACGATTGATTTTAAACGTATCTTTTACATTATAAACCAAGCCTTCCTGGCTTGTAATTAAACTAAAAATTGGAGACACCTGTGAATTATAAAGGGAATCCAATTGAGTGTCGGTATTGGCACTATCGGCACTAGCAACAGAAGCGGTATCGGCTCCATCTCCTAATAAGCCTTGTAAACTTTCTGTTTCTTCTGCTGGAGCATCGGCTTCTTCTAATCCTGTAGATTGAGTATTAGTTTTTTGCTCCGCAACCAAAAATGCATTAATTGATTGTAAGAAATTGCCTGACTCCTGAGGAGTAGCCACTTCGAAAAATTCAAGTTTTGCAGCTCCTTGTAAAAGCTTACGAACCCTTGCAGGATTATCTGCTCCAGGAATTTCTACTTGGATTCTACCAGTACCTTGTAGTCTTTGAATATTAGGTTGCGAAGTACCAAACCTATCAATACGAGTTCTAAGAATGTTAAAGGAACGATCCATCGCATCTTCAATCTCATCATTAATGATTTTCATTATTTCCTTATCGGTCGTCTCAAATGAGATTTTACCACGGTTAGCCGCATTCGCAAAAATGGTACTTAGCTTGCCATCAGGCTTAATTTCTTTAAACGACTCGTAAAAAAGACTGCTGTATGACTCCTGACTGGTTTTTTGCTTTTCAATAGCCATATTAATAGCAGCCAAAAAATCAGGGTCTTCATTATTGCCACTAAGTCCTTTTAAAATTTCTACAGGTGAAACCTCTAATACAACGTGCATTCCACCTTGTAAATCGAGGCCAAGGTTAAGTTCTGTATCCTTAATTTCTTTAAACGTGTAATCCATTCCAAATAAGCTATACACAGGCTCATTCCAGATAGAATCTAAATACACTTGTTTTTTTGCTAGGTCAACAACACCTGATTCATTTGTAGAAGCAGCAACCGCTTCTTTCTGTATATTTCTCGACACAAATGTGAAGGATAAATAATACAGACATAATGCTGTAACAATTAATGTTAGTACAACTATTGCACCTTTATTTCTCATGGTTTTATAAAATTAGATTAGTTATATTTTGTAAAATATTAATACATATGTGCTCAAAAGCATTTAAGCAACTAGTATTTTAAAAGAAAGATACCACCATTATAGGGCAGTTGCCTAACTTAGGGGGCGTTGGGGGATATTACCTGTTGAAATAATGTTTTGAAAAACGAGGATACATATTTTGTAACTATATGCGTATGTTTTTCTTTTTTATCATCACCAAAAACAATTTCTTTAATTTGGTGGTAAGCTTGATCTAATTGAATATTTGAAACTGAAAGAAACACATCTTGAGCAGCTACCGTTACTTCTTGAGGGTTCTGACTTTCTGATTTGGAGGGGTCATCTACCTTAACATTGGTAACAATAGTGTTTTGCACATAGCTATGAGCCGTTTGGTACACCAAAACTGACATGCCAAGTAGTATTAGCAATAGCAGAATAGCTGGGTGTTTTTGTGCGTTTTGTTTCTTCATTTTAATCAGGTTGCAAACTTATCCAATCCATTCATTACCAACAAACTATTTATAGATAGAATTCTAATTTACTAAATTTTTGAACGTACGTAGGTAACTACTACATCCAAAGCACTATCGTACTTTTTATGGTTTGGAATTACAATATCAGCCTCAGATTTATAGGGTTTAATATGCTTTTCGTAGGTAGGCATTACATGGTGTTCGTACCTGTATAAGACATCATCTAAATCATACCCTCTTTCTTTATCGTCTCTAACAATCCTACGAATTAGCTTGATATAGTCTTTGGCATCTATGTACAATTTCATATCAAGAATTTGAGCAATTGGCTGGTAGTACAACACAAAAATGCCTTCTACCACTATTACAGGTGCTGGCTTTAAAGTAACAAGGCTTGGTTCCGCTTCGGGGTTATTAAATGTATATTCGGTTCTGGTAACAGTTTTACCAGCTTTAATAGCTTCTATGTCTCTTTTATAGGCCTCAAAATCGATTGACTCAGGCAGATCAAAGTTTTTAACTCCCTTTATATCTACAGGTTGCTCATCTCTTGGCTTGTAGTAGTTGTCTTGCGAGATTAAGCAGACTTCCTCGGGTGTAAACTTGCTTAATAAGCCATTTAAAAAACGGGTTTTTCCCGATCCACTCCCGCCTGTAATACCAATAATAAAAGGTGCTTTACTCAAAATGAGATGCTTAAAGATTTACCAAATAATTTATCAACTTATCAACTGCTTTGCCTCTATGGCTAATACTATTCTTTTCTTCAGCGGCCATCTCTGCAAAGGTACAACTAAAGCCGTTAGGAATAAATATTGGATCGTATCCAAAACCTGCACTACCATTTTGGATTAGTGTTATTATCCCTTCTACGCTTCCTTCAAAAGAAACAGGTTCTTTGTCTTCTAATAATAGAGTAATCACTGTTCTAAATCGAGCTTTTCTATCCTTAACTCCTTTCATGTTTTGAAGCAGAAGCTTTATGTTATTCAATGAATTTATAGGTTCTCCTGCGTATCTTGCACTGTAAACTCCGGGGGCTCCATTTAAGGCATCAACTTCTAACCCTGTATCATCGGCAAAGCAGTTAATATTAAAGTGATTTTTAATATACTGGGCTTTTTCTAAAGAATTAGCTCTTAGCGTGTTTCCTGTTTCAGGAATATCTACTGAACAACCAATGTCTGAGAGGCTTTTTAATTGAATATTATTGCCTACCAATTGCCTTAATTCGCTTAATTTGTGGGCATTATTGGTTGCGAAGCATAGTTGCATTTAGCATTAATTAACTTGGTGCAATTTCATATCGAAAATAAGATTTGAATTAGCAGGGATATCATCTCCTTTTCCAGAAGTTCCATAGGCATAACCAGATGGAATATACATGGTAACAGAATCTCCCTCTTGCATATCTAATAATATTGCCTGCCATCCTGTAATTAAGCCTCCTAATGTAAAATCAACAGTATCATTTTCATCAAATACTACTCCCGTAGATAAAAGCCTTCCTACATAAGACACTTTCACCTTTGTTCCCAAATTGGGTGGAGTAAGACCATCTCCTTCTACATGCTGCACATAGCTAACATAACCTTCGCAGGGTTGCCCAAAAGGGACATCATCAGTTCTGCAATCTTTAAGTACATTTTCGATATTATTATCTACTAAATAAGTATCAATAATTTCTAAGTCTATGGCCAATTGCTCATCAAATGGAATAGATGGCACCTCTTCCTCTTTTTTACAAGAAAGAGTTATCATTAAAACGGCTATAAAAAATATAAATACTGTTTTCATAATTATTTTATATCAACGTTCAACATCAAAAATTAATACCTCATTCGGCTCAATAGAGCTTCCAACACCCCTAGTTCCATAAGCCAAACCAGAAGGTAGGTAAAGAGTAGCTTTTCCTCCTCTACTCAAAAGAGCTATTCCTAAATCCCAACCATATATTACTTGGCCTCTTCCTAATGAAAAGCTAAAATTGCCTTTTGTATTAGAGTCAAATACCCCTCCATTTAAGAATTTACCAGTATAGTTTACCACTACATTATCTCCAGTAGAAGGGAAATTACCATCGCCTGTTTTAGTAATCTCATATCTCAATCCTTCTGCAGTAGATTCTGCAGTTAGCCCGTTTTCTGTTAAATAAGTGTCAATAATTCCTGCATCTAATGCCAACTGTTCTTCGTAAGACAAAAACTTCGTTTCTTCTTTATTACAACTAGAGGCAATAAGAAGTATGGTCACTAAAAAAAGTATGTTTTTTTTCATTATTCGCCAATATCAACTAATTCAACATCAAACTTTAATATCGCATTGGCTCCTATTACTGACCCTTTTGGACGAGACCCATAAGCTAAACCAGAAGGAATATATAAGGTAGCTTTGGCTCCTTTACTTAGTAATGCAATACCAATATCCCAACCCCTAATAACTTGTCCTCTTCCTAATGGGAATCCGTATGGGCTATAATTTCGCCCTTCTGAAAAAGTACCTCCTGCCTTAGCATCTTCTTCAACACTAGAGTCAAACATCGTTCCATCTAACAGAGTTCCCGTATAGTTTACGTACACTTTTTTACCAATTTCTGGTTGTTGTCCATTTCCTTCTTTGGTAATTACATAGTAAAGGCCTTCTTCGGTAGATTGAGCTTCAATACCATTTTCTATCAAGAAATCCTCAATAATTTTTGCATCAATAGCTTTCTGCTCCGCTGCTTTGGCAGCTTCTAACTCCCTCTGCTCACGAACCATTTCTGCTCTGTATTCTTGAAACGCCTCTTGAGTAAAAATATTTTCTACTCCCATATTTACTGTTATAATACTTTTTGCATCAATATCAGCAGGTACAGGTCTTCTGAATGATTCTTTAAAGATAATTTCCGCTGGTATTTTTAAAATAATACTATCTCCATTTTCACAAAATTTTAAAGCCTCTTCTAAACTTCCATTATTGGTAAATAGTGAATCAGTATAGGGTACTGGCATAGCCCCTCCTCTGTCTTCACTCGTGAACAATACACTGTCATTTGCATTACTATACGAAAAATTCAGCATTAAGTAATCTCCATCATTGGGTCTTTCTCCGCTCCCTTCTCTAACTTTTAAATATTCCAAACCTGAATCTGTAGTAATGTATTCTTTTTGCCCACAAGCTGTAAAAACCATGGCCATTAAGCCAATAATAAAACTGTACTGTTTTAACCTATTCATATTTTTTTGTTTAATTCTGATGCGTATGTTGGTAATAAATTTTCAAATTTTTCAATTACTTGCCGTAGATTCATAGTCTTAGAAATACCTCCAGCTGCGTTTGTATGTCCTCCTCCATCGAAATTGGTTCTTGCAAAATCATTTACAGAAAACTCTCCAACCGAGCGAAACGACATTTTAACCATATTCTCACTTTCCTTAAAAAGCGCAGCCATTACAATTCCTTTAATTGATAAGGCATAGTTCACCAAGCCTTCGGTGTCCCCTTTTTGTGCATTATGCTTCTTTAAGTCTTCCTCCGATAAATATATATAGGCTACATTATATTCCGAAATAATTTTTAATCTTTGGCTCAATGTAAATCCAAGAAGCTTAACCCTATCAACAGTGTTAGTGTCATAAATAAGCTTAGAAACCCTTGCTCCATTTACTCCAATACCTAACAATTGTGCAATTATTTCATGTATATGCTGCGTTGTGTTTGGGTGTCTAAATCCTCCTGTATCCGTCATAATACCAGCATAAAGGCACTCTCCAGCATCTTTGTCTATTAAATCTACCCAATTGAGTTCCTTTAATAAGTCAAATACCAATTCGCAAGTGGCTCCTGCTTCCGTGCTCCACTTCCTTAAGTCAGCGTAATCCTCTGGTTCTCTATGATGATCTATAATAACTTTAGTAGCATTTGACTTAGATATTTCATCCCCAACCGCTCCTACTCTTTTTAAAGCAGAATAATCCAAACTAAAAAGCACATCTGCATTATCTATTGATTTAATACAGGCTTCCGAATCTTTATCAAATATAAGAACCTCTTCATTCCCTTTCATCCATTTTAAAAAATCAGGAAAAGTATTAGGAGAAACAACTGTAACATTATGCCCTTTTTTTTGAAGCACCAATGCAAAACCAAGAGCTGACCCTAACGCATCTGCATCAGGGTTTAAGTGTATGGTTAATACAATATTTTGGGGGCTGCTAAAAAGTTGTTCAAACTGCTTTGTCTCCTGCATATATTATGGAAAGAAAAAATACTTCTCTTATTTGTAAGCGTGCAAAGTTCACATGATTTAAACTAAATGCAAAGAGTAAAAGTTATACTTGAAATTGATAAAGTTTAAAGATTTAAAGAAAAAGCAATTTTACAGTTGAACCTCCAACTTACTATTTGTGAACTTACTTTAAATATTATTAACCAATTAACATTTTTATCTTCTATTTTTGCGGCAAATTTTAACATTATTATAATGGCAACGAACAAAACTTTTACAATGATAAAGCCTGATGCAGTTGAAGCTGGTAACATCGGGGCAATTACAAAAATGATCGAAGAAGCTGGTTTTACGATTAAGGCAATGAAATTGACTAAACTAAGCAGCGAAAGAGCTGGAGAGTTTTACGAAGTGCATAAAGAACGTCCTTTTTATAACGATTTATGTGCTTATATGTCTTCTGGAGCCATTGTGCCAATGATTCTTGAAAAAGACAATGCAGTAGAAGATTTTAGAACTTTAATTGGAGCTACAAATCCACAAGATGCAGCAGAAGGCACTATTCGCAACCTTTTTGCAAAATCAATAGAAGCAAATGCTATTCACGGATCTGATTCTGATGAAAATGCAGCCATTGAAGGAAGTTTCTTTTTTGCCGGAATAGAGAAATTCTAACACAAGCACAGTGTATTTAAAATCGTCATTCCAATAAACTTGGAGTGACGATTTTTTGTTTACGCCAATTCTTTTTCACCCTTGTTATCTAATTTTTGAATCCAAAAATTATTATAGCCCTCCCCAAGAGTAATACCAATTAACTGCATTTGAAGTAGCTCCAAAATAGCTAAAAAATTAAAAATAACAGAAACTTTATCTTTAACCCCTTCTGTAATTATATCTTCAAAAGAAATTCTAGCCTTATCGACTAGCCTACTTAAAATTTCCTTCTTTTTATCTGCAATGGTATATGGGTAAGGAACAATGGTGTGGATCGGCCTTTTTTTCTCATCTTCAAACCGAACTAGTACTTTTTCATACACTTTTAAGAGCTTATAAAGGTCAACATCTTGCAGTTCCGATTCTACATCTGTACTTTCAGAAAGCTTTTTAATTTCCTTTAAAACATTCCCTCTCTTTTCTTTAAGCGCACGTTGTTCTTCTAAAGAAGCAAGTTCACCTATAACAGATTTATACTTTTTGTACTCCAATAAATGTCTTACCAACTCCTCTCTGGGGTCAATTTCATTGCCCAAATCGTCTAACTTTTCCCGAGGCAATAATAATTTGGCTTTAATCCGCATTAGTGTAGCTGCCACCAAAATAAATTCACTAGCTACTTCTAAATTTAGCTTTTCCAACTCCTCTAAATAATCAAGAAAATCTTGCGTGATTTTAGAAATTGGAATGTCATAAATATCCAACTCATCTCTTTCAATAAAAAAAAGTAGTAAATCAAATGGCCCTTCAAAAAGTGGAAGTTTAATTTCGTAATTCAATCGCTTAGCAGTAAATAGTAATATTCAAATATATTGGTATTTATTAATTCAAAACCCTATTAAGGGAAACTAAAGTTGAAGAATTTATTAGTAACCTGAGTTCGGGATAAGGAATGCTGGCAGCTTTAATCGAAACTTTCATAAACAACTTAGATTTTTGTAGGACTAACGGGTTAATTCCTGCCAGGCCTGCAGCAGGCAGGGAATAAGCCATTATATATTTGCTTTTTATATTAAAAAGCTCACCTACTATTTTATTTTCTGGCAGCTATTCCTTATCCCGAACTCAGGTTGACCCATTTTTTCAAAACGACCCCATCGCTAATGCACTGGATACTCTCAATTTTTACCAGATCAGTAGCAATGCAGGTGCCTCGGTAGCCTATAATTTTGGTTCTAAAACCAATAGGCAAACGGTGTTTTTTACGGGCAGTTACCAAACAAGTGCTAATGAACAAACCAGCACTAACCCATCAGCAGCACCGGTGGCTAAAACAAAAACTATATTTTATAACTCAAATGTTGCTTATCGGGTGCAAAACACAACTGGGGCTATGGTTATGCCGTATCCATTAATTTAAACAGAAGCGATTTAGGAGAGCTTGTATCTCAAGCATTTGGCTCCACTATTTCTGCAAACAAATCCTTTTTAGAAAAGAAACTTCGTGCACTTTTTGCCGCCACCTATAACCATGTAACAGCCAATAATGCCATAAGCAACCGAGTAATTAACCTAAGGCTTAACGGAAGTTATAGCCCTGCTAAACAGCATGCTATTTCATTAAACATTTCGTGGGTTAATAAACTAACGAGTACCAATACAGAAATACCTTTTAACGAATTAACAGGAACAATAAATTATGGATACAATTTTTAAATGAGCTTATTTATACAACTATACTACCTAACCGCAAAACGCTTAACCGCAAGGTTCGCCAAGTACACGCAAGGTTCGCTAAGAAAAACTTTGCGCCCTTTGCGAATATACCTTAGCGTTCTTTGCGGTAAAAAAACCTTTGCGCCCCTTGCGGTAAAACCTCTTAGCGCCCCTTGCGGTAAAATTCCTTTGCGTTCTTTGCGGTTATTTTTAATCTTCCTTGCGGTTATTTTTTCTACCCTTACCACCCACGCCCAAACCACCCCCGTACAAGCAAATTTAAACATTACAGCCCCTTACCCGGTAAGCTTGGGTCAATACGCCTCACCCATTAACGACAAATTAAACCTCACCCTGCTGTTTAAAGACCAAAGCGTAGGTATGGTAGATGTATTATTTAGGCTAAGCATACAGGGCCCAGGCGGCATAAATATACAAACCAACCCAAGCTATAGAGGCGTACCTGTAACCCTGCAAGCCCTCTTGCCCGAGCAGCTAACAGGCTACGACCTTGCCCCTTATTTTGCCCTCGAAAACCTTATTTTCTCCGGTGGGCTTACCAAAAGCGAATACCAGCGCACGGGTGCTTTACCCGAAGGCTTTTATAATTTTAAACTGCAAGTAGTACATGCACGCAGAACCGAGGTTGTAATAAGCAATACCGCCTTAGCTCCTGCTTGGCTAACCTATAGCGACCCCCCTTTTATTAACCTGCCCACCTGTGGTGCACAAATAGAGCTGGCTGAGCCTCAGTACATTCAGTTTCAATGGATGCCCATGCATTTAAGCTCACCACTGGCCATTAACACCGAGTACTTATTAGAAATTGTAGAAATACGCCCCAAGGAGCGTGACCCCAACGATGCAATGCTCAGCACCCGGCCTATTTTTGAAACCACTACCACTTCACCCACCTATTTTTACAGCTCAGCGGATCCCCCTTTAACGCCAGGTATGCACTACGCCTTTAGGGTTAAGGTGCTCGACCCAGATGGCAACCTGTTTTTTAAAAACCAAGGCTTTAGTGTGGTATGCAATTTTACCTATGGGCAAGAAAATAACCTGCTACCCCCTGATGACATAGCAGTAAACTTAGAATGCGAAAAACTAGTGCGCGTAACGTGGGAACCACGAGTGGAAGCCTCCTCCTATAAAGTAGCCTATAAATTTAATGATGAGCCAGAAGCTCCCTGGCATTACATTGAAACAACGGGCTCTTCTGCCATTATTAACGACCTTGCCTACAATAAAGCCTATAATTTTAAAGTACAAACCTTAAATCCGCAAGCGTTCAATAAAAAAGAGCCAAAAAGAGCTTAAATAAAATCCATTTAAACTTTTTTGGCTCAACATTCTTCACTTATTTAGGTGTGCAAACAAAAAAATAATGAAGAAATGA
>Ga0256834_1000708_pt1 | contig 23690 bp, 29 predicted proteins | sample 4281140metaG_FD_190536 | JGI IMG/M metagenome (GOLD analysis project Ga0256834, IMG submission 190536) | Hydrothermal vent microbial communities from East Pacific Rise, Pacific Ocean - 4281-140 | ecosystem: Environmental > Aquatic > Marine > Hydrothermal vents | place: Pacific Ocean: East...
TTGAGTTTCCTCAATCCAAAGGATCAGCTCATTTATTGCCATGTTTGGGGGAGTTATTAAAAATATTTGCGTCTGCATTATTATACTCTTTTTAGGCTATAAAATTAGCAATAAATTAAAACAGTAATAAGGCTTAAATTTGATAGCTATTTTTTTAACGCCAAAAGGGCTGGTAGGGTTTTGCCCTCCATCCATTCTAAAAAAGCACCGCCTGCAGTTGAAACATAGGTAAAGTCATCAACAACACCCGCATGAGCAAGTGCCGATACGGTATCACCACCCCCAGCAATTGAAACTAATTTGCCCTCAACGGTGCGTTTCGCAACATATTTTGCAATTTCAACAGTTCCTGCATCAAAAGGCTCATATTCAAAAGCACCAAGTGGGCCATTCCAAACAATAGTTTTAGCCTCATCAATCGCCCCTTTAATCCGTTCAATAGAAGCAGGGCCAATATCCAAAATCATGCCGTTTGGATCCATTGCATCAAGTCCATAAAAACGGTTTTTAGCATTGGCTTCAAACTTCCAAGCAACATTTGCATCAACTGGTAAAATAATTGCACAATGCTCACTTTCAGATTTATCCATAATTCTAATAGCAGTCTCACTAAGGTCTTTTTCACAAAGTGAATTGCCAATGCCAATACCCATTGCATAAAGGAATGTATTTGCCATTCCACCGCCAATAACCAAGCCATCAACTTTTTTAAGTAGGTTCTCAATCAGATCAATCTTGGTAGAAATCTTAGCCCCGCCAATGATTGCAATAACTGGGTGAGCGGGTTTATCAAGTCCAGATGAAAGTGCTCTTAATTCTTTTTGCATTGCCCTGCCAACAAATGCAGGCAATAGATGCGCTAATTGTTCAGTAGAGGCATGAGCGCGATGGCTCGCTGAAAAAGCATCATTGATATAAATCTCACCAAGGCTAGCCATTCTTTTTGCTAATTCAATATCGTTTTTTTCTTCACCTGAGTGAAAACGAGTATTTTCGATAATAATGATAGAGCCTAATGGAGCATCATCAATTATCTTCTTTGCTTCACTTACGTCATTCCAATCAGTAGAAATAAAAATAACATCTTTATGAAGAGCTTTTTCAACTGAATCTACAACTATTTTTAAAGAAAATTTTTCATCAACTTTTCCCTTTGGGCGACCAAAGTGCGACAAAAGAACTGCCTTGCCATTGACCTTAATAATATCTCTAATTGTTGGCACAAAGCGAATAATTCTAGTGTCATCTGTAACTTTACCTCTCATCACAGGAACATTTAAATCTACCCGAACTAAAACAGTTTTATGCCTAAGTTCAATATCGTCCATTGTTGGCAAATCAAGCATATTTCGCTCCGTTTATTTCGCTTTGCATTAAGCAAGCGAGTCTTAAAACAGTTTAAAACAAAACCAATTGTGAGGCAATCACAATTTATATTTCAATGAAAGGTTTATTAATTTTAGCAAATTATAACTGCTTATTTGCTCCATCTACAACTGCCTGAGCAGTTATGTTGAAATGTTGATATAAATCGCTAGCTGGTGCGCTTGCACCAAAACTGTCCATACCAACAAATACTCCATTTTCACCAAGTAACTTATCCCAAGATTGAGAAACCCCTGCCTCAATTGCCACACGTGCTTTTGGCGAGCCAATCACTGATGAACGATAGCTTTTTTCGCTTGCGTAAAATAGCTCTAAGCACGGAACAGAAATTACCTTGGCCGATGTGCCAGATTTTTTGAGCATTTTACAAGCCTCAATGGCAATTGCAACCTCAGTGCCAGTTGCAAAAATTGCAACATCTGCTTCGCTATCACCACAAATAATATAAGCACCATTTGCTGATAAATTATCTATTACCATTTCTGATCGAATTGTTGGTGTGCCTTGGCGAGAAAGTGCTAAAATGCTTGGAGTTGTTTTATTTTCAAGTGCTAACAGCCAGCATTCAGCAGTTTCAGTTGCATCGCATGGTCTAAAAACATTGATATTTGGCATGGCTCTAAAAGAAGCTAAATGCTCAACTGGCTGATGAGTTGGACCATCTTCACCCACCCCAATACTATCATGGCTCATGACGTGAATAGTGCGAATTCCCATAAGTGCAGAAAGGCGAATTGAGGGGCGGCAATAATCTGAAAAGATAAAAAATCCACCAGAATAAGGAATTAATCCGCCATGCAGGGCGATGCCATTCATAATTGCGGCCATGCCATGCTCACGCACGCCATAATTAATAAAACGCCCAGCGTAATTATCGGCACTATAATCATCTAATTTTGAAGTTTTAGTAAGGTTTGATCCTGCTAAATCTGCTGATCCACCAATGGTTTCTGGAATAAATTTATTAATAACCTCTAATGCCATTTGTGATGCTTTACGAGTAGCAACGGCTGGTTTTTCGTTCGCCAATTCTTGTTTATGCTCAATCATTGCTTTGTTAATATCAATTGGCAAATCGCCATTAAAGCGGCGGTTAAACTCATCGCATAAATCATCGCCTAAGTTTTTAAGCAGCTTTTCCCATTTTACTCGAACTTTTGTTGAACGCAGACCAGCTAATCGCCAATCATCGATAATTTTTTGATCCACCTCAAATGGCTCATTTGTCCAGCCAAGAGCTTGGCGAATTCCCTCAGCTTCATCAGCTCCATAAGGGCCGCCATGGGCTTTTGGCTTGCCAGAAAGTGTTGGTGCGCCAAATCCCGCAATAGTTTTACAAGCAATAAAACTTGGCTTATCACTATTTTTTGCAGTTTCAATTGCTGTTGCAATTTCACTTGGATCATGCCCATCAATGGAAATTACTTCCCAGCCATATGCTTTAAACCTTGCTCGCTGATCGGTACTATCAACTAGCGAAATATGTCCATCAATTGTTATGTCATTATCGTCCCAAAGCACAATTAATTTATTGAGTTTTAAATGCCCAGCAATCGAAGCCGCCTCGTGGCTGATACCCTCCATAAGGCAACCATCACCAACAAGTGCATATGTGAAATGATCCATCAATTCGTCACCAAATTCTTTGGCCAATTTTGTTTCAGCAATGGCCATGCCAACCGCATTAGCTATGCCTTGACCTAATGGCCCTGTGGTTGTTTCAACGCCATCAAGGTGACCATATTCAGGGTGACCAGCGGTTTTTGAGCCAAGCGAGCGGAATTTTTTCAGCTCATCAATGCTTGCCTCTTCATATCCCAAAAGATAAAGCGCACTATAGAGCAGCATTGAGCCGTGCCCTGCTGAAAGTACAAATCGGTCACGATTTGGCCAATTTGGTGCTTTTGGATCAAATTTGAGAAATTTTGAAAATAGCACAGTTGCTACATCAGCTGCCCCAAGCGGTAAGCCTAAATGGCCACTTTTTGCTTTTTCAACACAATCAAGTGAAAGGATACGAATAGCGTTTGCCATATTTTGTTGTTTTGAGGCCATTATGTTCTTCTAATTTGAATGAAATTTATTTCTTTATTAGGATAATGACATAACTGGGTCAAAAAACAGAGTCAATATCTGCTTATTACCAGTTAAACATGTGAACTGGGTTCTTGATGGTTGCAAAATACAATTTGGTAAGGCTTATTATTAAAAGTAGATTCGGTATACTAAGTTAAGGGAATATCTATATGGGTGAACAAAATAGCGAGAATAAAGTAGAAGTTGCTTCAACACGTTTAGATAAAGCTATAGATAATCTTGAAGCTGTTATCTCTCAAAATATAGATCAAGATAAGATAATATTTAAACTGCAAAATGAAATAGAAAATCTTTTACTTCAAAAATCAAAACTTAGCTCTGATCTAATTCGCTCAACACAAAAAGAAAAAATATTAGATAAATCTGCTGATGAAGTGTCAAAACAGCTTGTTGATGCAATGGAAACTATAAAGTCGGTTTTGGTGAAATAGGGTCAAATAATGTCAGAAGTAACAATAGAAATAAATGATCGTAAATATCGAATGGCATGTGAAGATGGCCAAGAACAACATTTATTGAGTCTTGGGCGACGCTTTAATGCTTTTGTTGATGGCTTTAAAGATGATTTTGGCGAAATAGGGGATAATCGCTTAATAGTTATGGCTGGAATTGCGATAATGGATAGTTTAGTTGAACTTGAAGGTGATTTTAAAGAATTGCAAGATCAATATGAGGTGTTAAACGAAGAAGGATCATCATTATTAAAAGATAATGAGGAGATAAAAGACGAGTATTCTGATCGTATGTCTATGGTTGCAAAAAAAATTGAACTATTAGTAGAGACATTATCTGATAAAAAATAAAACAAGTCTTTGCACAATTGCTCTTTAAGTCTTATATCTAACATGCTGCCCATCTCGTGAAGGTTTTTTTATCCTTGGAGCCTTAACTTTTCTCAGGGAGCTGCCTCTGATCAGGTTCGTGGACTTGGATATGCGGTGCCCACCTATTCACCTAGGTTTCCGAGATCTTTGAACCCACGGTTGGGTGGCACAAATTCTATAGGTTTAAAAGAAATACATGTCACCAGAAAAAAATTCAAAACCCGCACAAAGAATACAGGCATTTTCTAGGCGTGCGAATATTGATAAAGACCATAAGATTAGCGCAGCAAATGATGCAGCAATAATATTCTTAAAAAATATTTCGCTTAATGATGAAAGTGTGATTGCTTTTTACTTGCCAATTAAAAATGAGCTAGATTGCATTCCTTTGGTTATGAAATTAGATGAAAAAGGATTTAAACTTTGCCTGCCAGTTATTGTAGAAAAAGAAAAGCCGATGGTTTTTAGAGAGTGGGAAGAAGGCCATGAGCTTATAAAAGATATTGCGGGTATTTCTTGCCCAAATCCTAGTTTTAAAGAAGTAAAACCTGATTATATTCTCATGCCTTTGGTTGCGTTTGATAAAAATGCAAATCGACTTGGTTTTGGTAATGGCTATTATGATAGAAGCATTGCCAAAATGAAAACCAAACCGATTTTAGTAGGTTATGGTTTTAGCGTGCAAGAAGTAGATAATATCAATAATGAAGACCATGATATACCGCTTGATTTTATGGTAACTGAAAAAGAGTTTTTGCAATTTAATAAAGATGTTTAGTGGGGTTTTGTTTTGCGTATATTATTTCTTGGAGATGTTGTTGGTAAAAGCGGGCGCAATGCAATTAGTGAGCGTTTACCCAAACTTATTGAACAATTGTCCTTAGATTTTGTTGTGGTGAATGGAGAAAATGCTTCTCATGGGCGTGGGTTGACTGAAAAACACTATAATGACTTGCGAAATGCAGGAGCTGATGTAGTAACATTAGGCGATCATGCTTGGGATCAAAAAGAAACACTTGGCTATATTGCTAGAGAGCAGAGCCTTGTGCGCCCAGTAAATATGGCAAAGGGAACTGCTGGCCGTGGCGCAACATTAGTTACGGCAAAAAATGGGCAGCAGGTTCTTGTGGTGCAAGGCTTGGGTCGAGTATTTATGAACCCAATTGATTGCCCATTTCTAGCAATTGAAGAAGCTATTGCTCAATGTCCACTTGGTGAAATGGCAGATGCAATCATTGTTGATTTTCATGTTGAGGCAACATCTGAAATTCAGGCAATGGGGCATTTTTTAGATGGTCGAGCCTCAATCGTAGTTGGCACTCATACTCATATCCCAACCTCAGATCATCGCATATTAAATGGCGGGACAGCTTTAATGTCTGATGCTGGAATGTGTGGCGATTATGACAGTGTAATCGGTGTGCAAACCGATGAGCCGTTAAATCGTTTTTTAACAGGAATTCCAAAAGGCAGATTCGCCCCAGCTGAGGGCGAAGCAAGCCTATCTGGCGTGATGATTGAAACAGACAATAAAACAGGACTATGCACCAAAATCTCCCCACTAAGAGTGGGTGGAAGTTTAGCGCAAAATATGCCTGATTTTTAATATTATGAGCAAGAAAGATTATTTATGAGTTTGCAATTAGATCATGTTGCCTTTGGTGCTGCTGATTTGGCAAGTGGCATAGACTTTATGAGTAATGCTTTGGGGGTTGCGCCAATTGGCGGAGGCAAGCATGAGCTGTTTGGAACTCATAATGCTTTATGGCGAATTGAAGGAAACTACCCAATCTACCTTGAAGTGATTGCTATTGATCCTAATGCTGAGCCAATATTGCATTTACGCTGGTTTGGCCTTGAAGATAAAAATGTACAACAACGCCTAAAAAACGGATGCCAGTTATTAACATATGTTGCAAGTACAACCGATATTAAAACTGCAACAAAGCAGATGAAGGAAGATCATGGAGAGCCAGTGACTGTTAGTCGAGGAAATCTTAATTGGCAATTTTCAGTGCCAAAGAAAGGTAATTTGATAGCAAATGGTGCATTGCCTTATTTAATCGAATGGGAAGATAAAAGCCCAGTTGAAACAATGAAGAATCAGGGTTTGACCATAAAATCCATAGAAGGAAATCGTCTTGAAGAGCTAGATATTACTTGGCCTTGTGAGCATAAATTTTCAGATAGATTACTTGAAGTCACGATTGCAAACAAACGTGGCAAAGAAATAACTTTCTAATAATAGAAGTTGGCAAGAAAACGCAAAAATCAATTGCTATCTATGATAGCAAAACTCAAAGCAAACAACATTTAAGGCTTAACTAATTGTTATGCCATAGCCATTATTTTTTTTGTTGCAACCCAAGAGACGGGTAAAGCAACAATAGCACTAGCAACTGTTCCCCAGATGAAACTTGAAGCATTAACTAAACCAAATTGTGGTGCAACAAGCGCAAAAAGAAAATACGCCAGCATAATAACAGGCATAACCAGCACATAAATAATTGTAAATTTCAAAAGCATAATATTTCCCCTAAATATAACTATCCTAGATAAGTAACGCACAGATCAGCAAATTTTTCAAGCGAGTAAATATTTCTCTACCCTTAAATCTATCTATCTTGTGTAATCTATAGCAAAAAAAAGCTAAACTATTTGTCCTAGATCAATCAAATCATAAATTATCGCTCATTTATTTTGCTATCTATCCCTCATATTCAAAAGCACCACATACCAATGCTTGCTCAACATTTGGTTTTAATGCATCAAGCCCATCAATCAGCCTTTCATGACCAAGTAAAATCTCTACTATTTGTGAGGAATATCGAATGGCGGTTTCTCGCATCATTCCCATCATTGGCCAGCCCCAAAGGGCAGAAATTGTTACCCCATCTTGCACAAAATGGGGGTCGGTTAAAAAACTGCAATTTATCACCGCCTCTACTGGGCTTCTATTAGTTGAGCTACCGCCAACTAAATCAATAACAACTGATCCATCTGGAATTAAATTTTTGAGGTGTTGATTAGAAATTAAGAAGTTTATCCCTCGTAAATTGGCTGATTGCTCTGCTCCATTTATGATAAGGTCTGCATTTTTTAACCAAAAATCAATCCTCCCTTTTGCAGTATGTGTGCGCCCTAAAACATTAATATTTTTAACGCCAGCCTGATGGATTTCATCTAATGCTCCTTGCCCAACATTTCCATAACCCAAAACAACGACTTTAGCGGTTTTTATATCCAATTCTGGCTTATTCTCTTTAAGTAATTTCAAACCATAAGCCGCCCCACTCTGCCCTGTTTCATGTAGGCATTGAATGCGTCGCAATCCATATTCAACAGGTAAGTGGTTGGCTCGATATTTTGCAATAGCATCTTTGCCATTTTTTTTCTCAAACGCATAAAGGTCAAAAACATTTGTGCCAGCTTTTTTAAGTTTTTCAATTATTTCATACTCATCTTTAAAAGATTTACTATCATAAAAATAAAGTGCATTTTCTCCAATTGCGTCTAATTCTTCAAATTTAAGATTAGGCTGAATTATTCTTAATGAGCGAGGAGAGCGATTGCTGCAGCGATTTATTGCTTGGCGTAATCTTTTGCTCCACCCAATGATTCTTACACGTAATCCACCCATGCTATTATCAGCAAAAAATGGACGCAATGCTTCATTCATCGCCACACGAGAAAGAATATTCTCATCACTATTCACCTTAGGAGATTCATATATTTCTTCCATGGCAATAACATTTATATGCCTATCTTGCAGCAATTTCGCTCGCTCTGGATAGGAGTGAAAATGCGCCATGCAAAATAAAGTGCTTCCTCTTTGCATTTGCTTTATTGAAGCAAGAGAAGGGCCTTTAAACTTAATAATAAGCTGCTTATCCTTATAAATCTGCTCAGCACTTTGCATAATCGCATTGTTTTTTTGATATTCTTCATCACTAAAATCAACACCCTCGCCAGCACCATGTTCAACATAGACTTTAACACCAGCTTTGGTAAGCAAACCAACATCATCAGGAATAAGCGCAACCCGCTTTTCTAACGCACCCGGATTTTCAGGTGATTCAATTTCTTTAACCAGAGCTATTGATGAGAAAGCAGAATGTTGCATGATGTTTTCCAAATTTTTGCGCAAGATATTTGATGTTAGTGATAGGGCGGTATGTGCATTATCGCAAATGATAAATTGAGTATTTTGTTTTTAAACTTCACTCATATCTTTTTACTGAACCCCCACCCTCAATCCCTCCCCGCAAGGGGGAGGGAGGTTAATTGTCGCTAATTTTTTTATTCATCAAAAAAGCTAAAATTAAATGTGAAAACAATGAAAAGACCTATTAAGCACGAAAAACCTGTCGCTTCCCTCCCCCTTGCGGGGAGGGATTGAGGGTGGGGGTTCTAACGAAAAGATACGGGTGGGGGTTCTAACAAAAAGACATGGGTGGGGTTCTAATAAAACCAGCTACGCCTATTCTACTATCTCCGCCCATCGCTTCACCAACTCATCATAATTGTCAGGCTGCTGCTCATACACAAGAGCATCATCTGGGATTATTACCCATGCCTGTTTTGAACTTGTCCAGATATGCCCAGCTGGTTTTAGCCAACTCGTATCATCAAGTGAGCCAGCCTTAATATTTACAACAGCTTCATTTTCTTCTCGCTGATGAAAAAGTCGAGAGCCGCAATTTGGGCAAAAATCACATGAAAAAGTAAAGCCAGAAGGTGCTGTACGCTGAAGAGTTTTCATTTCGCCTGCAACCTCTAAATCTGCTGCATACACCCTAAAACTCTCACCAAAGGCAGATGAGCTTTGTTTTTGGCATCTAGTGCAATGGCAAATATAAAACACTATTGGCTTGTTAGTTAAAACATATCTAACTGCCCCACATTGACAGCCACCTTTTAGCGGTAAATCTGGTATTGAAATTTTATTTTGCATTATTGTCACTTCCCTTTTGACTTATCCCTATCAAATTTTTTATAAGTAATCAAAAGCACATAATTTAAGAAAAGAAATATCATGGCAGGACATTCCAAGTTTAAGAACATTATGCACCGTAAAGGTCGTCAAGATGGTTTGCGCTCAAAACTATTTTCAAAATTATCAAAAGAAATTACGGTTGCTGCAAAATCGGGAATGCCAGACCCAGCAATGAACCCACGTCTGCGCTTAGCGGTGCAAAATGCCAAAGGGCAGTCAATGCCCAAAGATAATATTGAAAGAGCAATAAAAAAAGCCAGCTCACACGAGGGTGCTGAATATCAAGAAGTGCGCTATGAGGGATATGGACCGGGAGGTGTTGCCGTAATCGTTGAAACACTAACCGACAATCGCAATCGCACGGCATCAAATATCCGCTCTTCTTTTACCAAAAGCGGTGGCTCGTTAGGAGAAACAAATTCGGTCTCCTTTATGTTTGATAGAATTGGTGAAATTATTTATCCAAGCAGTGCAGGCAGTGCAGATGATGTAATGATGGCAGCACTAGAGGCAGGGGCTGACGATGTTATTACAGACGAAAGCGGACATATAATATATTGTGGGTTTGAGACGATAGGCGAGGTCTCTGTTGCTTTAGCAAAAGAATTAAGCGCAGAAGCTCAAGCAGTAAAACCAATCTTCAAACCCCACAACGGCACACCAATAAACGCAGAAAAAGGCGCAACCTTACTCAAGCTAATCGAAACGCTAGAAGATGATGACGACGTGCAAAATGTTTATTCTAATTTTGAAATTTCAGATGAGGATATGGCGAAGATTGCTGAGGGGTAGAGTATTTATTTTCTACATTCTTGAATAAAATCGTTCCACTTTTTTAAAATTTTCTAACTAAAGTGCTGCAAAATATCCATTTGCTGGTGCAATATACGAATTATGTTAATCGTTCCATCATCAAGAATTTTGAAAAATAAAAGATGAGAGCCAACAAGGCTTTTGCGATAACCTGCTTTAATATTTTCTGCTGACAGGCTATTTTGATTGCCAGATGCCAAACCATAACATGCCCCTTTTATATCACGCATATAGCGTTCGGCTTGGGCTTCTCCCCATTCTTTAACGGTATAGTTCCAAATACCATCAAGATCGTTTTTTGCCGCTGGCGATAAAATAAATTGCGTCACTCGCTTTAGCTAGATTTTTTGCTGGCAATAAAGGCATCAAAATCAAATGGCGTTGAAGATCCCGATTCTTCTCCTTCAATTAGTGCCGTGCGTAAGGCTTCGACCTTATTTTCATGCTCTTCAAGTAGTCGCAGGCCAGAGCGCACAACCTCGCTGGCACTGCTATATCGCCCCGTTTGCATACGGTTGTCGATAAATTTCTCAAAATGACTTCCTAAAGAAACAGATGTATTTTTTGACATAATAATCTCCTGAAGTACAATATACCAAAAATTGGTATTCTTGTAAATCAATAGTACCACCATATATCGCTCGCTTTTTGTTCACTTTTTTCTTAATATGCAGAGGAAAATAATAATTGGGGGAACTATATAAAAAATTGTAAAACTCATAAGAGTTATTCGAATAAATTCGAGCTTAAGACGATGTGGTTTGGGGGTTATTAAGTCTAGTGGCAATCAAGTTAAATTCATTATTGGCAGGATTATTGTCGCCTCAACAAATAGCGAATTAGATAGTCACTTGGAATTTTAATATCAAAATATAGCCTTAAGTCACCAAGAATTATCCACAACCATTTCGTCACAAATTTGACCAAACTCATTCATTAACCTAGCTTAACCTCTTTAGGGAGCTGTTTTTAATAGCATTGGGAGGTGCAATATAATGAGCGAGAGTAAAAAAATGAGCTTAACAGTAAAAGTACTGGTGGGCATGGTATTGGGCATTATTGTTGGTTTAGCCATCAATGTTTTGGGTCTGAATGCCTCAGGAAGTTTTATTAATGAGTATATAGTGAATGGGCTATTTTTAGTGATTGGCAAGATGTTTGTTAATGCTCTAAAAATGCTGGTTGTTCCTTTGGTGTTCTTCTCTTTAATCTGCGGCGTATGCGGAATAGGCAATATAAAAATGCTTGGACGCATTGGTACAAAATCTTTTGCGCTTTATATGCTAACAACGGCCATCGCTATTGCAACAGCAATTTCTATTGCAGCAGTAATGGGCATTGGTAAGGGTATGAATTTAATATCGGATGCCACATTTACAGGTAGAGATGCACCGCCACTATCTCAGGTAATAATTGATATTATTCCTAAAAACCCAATTAACTCAATGGCAAACGGCGATATGTTGCCCATTATCTTCTTTTCAATCTTAGTTGGCATAAGCATGTTGCTTGTTGGCCGCAAGGCAAAATCCTTTATTGAGGGAGCTGAGATTGCTAATGAAATTATGATGAAAATGGTAAATATTGTTATGGCAGTTGCGCCTTATGCGGTGTTTGCTTTAATTGCAAAAGCTATGTCAGATTTAGGCATGGGTCTTTTAGCTTCATTAGCAGGGTATGTTATGGTGCTTGTGGGGTCATTAATGTTCCACCTATTTGTTACTATGATGATAGTTTTAAAAATCTTCTCTGGGCTAAGTCCGGTGAAATTTATTAAAAAAATTAGAACGGCTCAAGTCTTTGCTTTTTCAACTGCAAGCTCAAATGCAACCATTCCTGTAACACTAAGAACTGTAACAAAACGCTTTGGGGTAAATAATTCTGTAGCATCGTTTACCGTTCCCTTTGGAGCAACCATAAACATGGACGGAACGGCAATTATGCAGGGTGTAGCAACCGTGTTTATTGCCAATGTCTATGGTGTTGACCTTGGCATTACTGGCTATTTAACAGTAATTTTAATGTCTGTATTAGCTTCTATTGGAACTGCGGGTGTTCCCGGAGTGGGCCTAATTATGTTATCAATGGTGTTTGTGCAAGTTGGCTTGCCAATTGAGGGCATTGGCCTTGTGCTTGGTGTTGATCGATTGATGGATATGATAAGAACAGCCGTTAACGTTTCTGGCGATGCGGTGGTTTCCACTGTTGTGGCAAAAAGCGAAGGCAAATTGGACGTTGATGTCTATAATGATCCAGATGCTGGCATGATTGATACCGATGAATCAATTCATATTGATGAAACAGTAGAAGTTGAAATGGCAGAAATTGTTGAAGAAACAAAAGATAGGAAATAATCTATCACAGCTAAAAAGCCTCCCTATTTATTTTGGGGGGCTTTATTTTTTGGAGGTCAATTTTCATATCACTAGAATTTATTGAAACATTGGAAGATGACGACGTGCAGAACGTCTATTCTAACTTTGAAATAAGCGATGAGGATATGGCTAAGATTGCTGCTGGGTAGGTTAGTCTGTTATTTGAATTTGCCCCTGCTATATTAAGCAGGGGCAAATTCTGCTTTTATGCTAGTTGAATTAACTTCCAACTAACCGCATTTCCCCTGTAAGGAGGAAAGCGATTGCCTTTTGCAATAGGTGCAGTAGTTGTTGGACTTCCAACAACTTTCCACACTCCACTTTCAGGGCAGATATTCCCTGTTTTGGCTATTATGCCAATTGGCTTTGTCATAATAATTTATGACCTTTCATTGCAGATCGTTAATTTGCCCTCAACCGAAATTATGCTATAGTAGCACTGTGTAATATCGGCGGACGTCTTCATACTGACTCTGCTACCAGTATTGCAAGGCCAGTCAGTTACTGCTGACTGGCTTTTTTTTAATAATCCTCAAAGGGTAGGCGAAGTTGATATAAATTAACTTCATTCTGCCTGAGCATCATAATTCCTTTTTTTGTAAGTTTGTAACCTTTCTCTTTGCTTTCATTTTCTACTTGATAAAGTGCGAGTCCTTGCTTCTCTAAAGTTCTGTGACTCACTAGGTTTCGGATAACTTGACTTAACCGATCATCGCTTCTTCCTTTTAATAGTTCTTGATCAGCATGGGTTGGGTTAATATGTTTCCTAAGCTCACTTGTCAGAATTTTTGTTTCAACAATATGCTCGTTTCCACCGTTGTTAAAAAGAACGGTTAGTGCTGGAATAATAAGATTACGCTCTGATGTTCTGCCTCCTTTCATCTTTCTAAAATTATCATGTTGAATAATGTCCCACATTTACGATTCGTTAACCATATTAGCAAGAATCCAAGAATCTTGCAAGTAAATAATTGACAGAGTAATTTAGCTAGGGGTTGCTAGTTTTCTTGGCTTTTAACTAGTTTTTGTAAATTTTCAGAAAGTTTGGATTGACAAATCCACCGCCCTTAGTCACACTAAGTAACACCAAAAGGAATTGCTTATGACCGTAAAAACCAGCATCAGCTTTACTGACCGCCATCATGAATTTGCTAATAAAAAAGCGAAAGATGGGGTTTTTACTTCTGTAAGTTCTGTTGTAGCAGCAGGTATTGAGTTGGTTATGCAAGATGAAGAAGAGCGTAAAGTTGCGCTTACGGCTATGAGCGATACCATTAAACGCCGTATGCAAACACCACGCAAAGAATGGATTGAGATGAAAGAGCAAGATCCGCTTTTTATCAAAGCTAGAGCGCATCTTAAATCCTCCAAGTCATAAATGATTTATAAAATATTCAGACATAAAGAAGTAGAGCAGGATCTGTTTGACATCATCAATTTACTTTTGGAATATGCTGGATTTGATGTAACTGAGAAAAAAATATCAGAAATTGAGGCAAGCATAAAAAACCTTGCACATACTCCCCATATCGGCACTATTCGAGATGATATTTTGCCAAATTTGCGAGCTATTCCTACTGCACGAAAGGGGGTTATTACCTTTAGCGTTGATGATGATAAAAAAGAGGTGTTTATTATCAGTATAACTTACGCAGGTGCAGATTGGATAGCAAAGACACCTCATAGATTAAAATAATAATGTTTCCCTTTTGTTCACCTTTTTCTTGCTATGTTGAGGGAAATGTGAGTAGGTGGGAATATGAGTGAATTTGAGCGAATCACAAGAATAATCGGGATTGATCCGGGGCTAAGACGGTGCGGTTGGGGGGTTGTTGAATCTAGTGGTAATCGGCTTAAATATATTGCCTGTGGGGTGATCGCTCCGCCCATTAATGGCGAGCTGGCTAATCGTTTGGTTTTCTTATATGAAGCTATATCGGCTTTAATTAAAAAATATCAACCCGATGAGGCGGCAGTTGAAGAAACCTTTGTTTCTGCTGGCGCACGCTCGGCTCTTCAGCTTGGACAAGCAAGGGGAATTGCCCTTATGACACCAGCCTCACTTGGTTTGCCTGTGGGTGAATATGCTGCCAATTTAGTTAAAAAATCGGTGGTTGGCACTGGTCATGCAGATAAAAATCAAGTTCAGCTAATGGTCAAGACCTTGCTTCCAACCGCAAAATTTTCTAGTGCTGATGATGCTGATGCGTTAGCTATTGCAATCTGCCATGCGCACCATCGCACCATAGAAAAAAGGGTAAAACAAGCATGATTGCAAAACTAAAAGGCATTGTTGATGACTATGGCGATGATAATGTTTTATTAGACGTGCAGGGCGTTTGTTATTTAGTCTTTTGCTCATCACGCTCGCTTAACGCATTACCAAAAGTAGGCGAGGGAGCGGTGTTATTTATCGAAATGGTGGTGCGAGAAGATTTTATTAAACTTTATGGTTTTGCAACTAAAGCAGAAAAAGCATGGTTTAATACCTTGGTCAGTGTGCAAGGCGTTGGTGCAAAAGTTGGCTTGGCCATTCTTTCAACCCTTTCAAGCAGCGAGATTGCCTCAGCCATTGCATTGCAAGACAAAACCATGATGAGCCGACCCGCAGGAGTAGGGCCAAAATTAGCCATGCGAATTGTAAGCGAATTAAAAGGCAAAACCCCAGACCTAGGGGTGATTGACGAAGGGGCATTGGGCTTGCAATCGGCTATTGGCGATGGCGAAGCCCCAAGCAATATTGCTGATGCGGTTTCAGCCCTTAGCAATTTAGGATATTCCAGCGCACAAGCATCTGGTGCGATTGCACAAATTGTTGCAAAAGAGGGTGATGATGTTGAAACTGCAAAACTTATCCGTCTTGGCTTGAAAGAGTTAAGCTCATGAGTGATTTAACTAATTCATCTGCCGAGCGTGATGGAAAAAATGACGTAGCACTTCGCCCCTCTGGCTTTGATGAATTTGTGGGGCAAGAGGCGGCTCGCGCAAATTTGCAGGTGTTTATTGAAGCAGCAAAACAGCGCAAAACTGCACTAGATCACGTACTTTTTGTTGGCCCTCCGGGATTAGGCAAAACAACTTTAGCGCAAATTGTTGCAAAAGAATTAGGGGTTGGTTTTCGAGCAACTTCAGGGCCCGTTATTTCAAAAGCTGGTGACTTAGCCGCCTTGCTCACCAATCTAGAAGAGCGAGATGTTTTATTCATTGATGAAATTCACCGCCTTTCCCCCGCAGTTGAAGAAATTCTCTACCCCGCAATGGAGGATTTTCAGCTAGATTTAATCATTGGTGAGGGGCCCGCCGCCCGCTCGGTTAGGATAGACATTGCAAAATTCACTTTGGTTGGCGCAACTACTAGGGCAGGGCTATTGACCACGCCTTTGCGTGACAGGTTCGGTATTCCTGTTCGATTAAGTTTTTATACTCCCGATGAATTAGTAAAAATTGTCTCACGTGGCGCAAGGTTAATGGGCGTTGGAATGAGTGATGAGGGTGCTTTAGAGGTTGCTCGTCGCTCAAGAGGAACACCAAGAATTGCAGGAAGGCTATTACGCCGAGTAACAGATTTTGCGCTAGTTGAAGGAGCAAAAGAGGTAACAAGTGCCGTTGCCGACAAAGCATTATTGCGCCTTGATGTTGATAAAAAAGGGCTAGATATGCTAGATCGTCGCTATCTTGAATTTATTGTTGAGCATTATAATGGTGGTCCTGTTGGAATTGAAACAATTGCCGCAGCACTCAGTGAACCTCGTGATGCATTAGAGGATATTGTAGAGCCATTTTTGCTCCAACAGGGTTTTATTCAACGCACACCAAGAGGGCGTATGTTGACCAAAACCGCATTTGATCATTTGGATCTACCCACCCCACAAGGTATAATTAGTGAGCAAACTGGATTATTCGAGTAAGTAGAGGGTTTTACCCTTTACAAAATTTCCCTACCTTCACCACAACTAAGCAATCAAGGAACATAATAGTGAATATGCCGTACCGTACGTTACGGTACGGTAAAAAAATGATACTATGTAGAGGCTAAACTGTATCTAAGGGAAAAATTTATGAAAAAAATAAGAAAAATAATTGTGAGATTAAAACCCTGATAGTGAGTTTGCTTGCAATGTAGATTGCTTGCCAATTTATAGTGATAAAAGTTACTACTCATTTCAAGTCATTTATCGAAAAACTAACCCCCCGTTTTTCTAACCACGATGTAAAAAGAGCCATTTTTTTATCCATTGAGCAGGTGTTTGGCTGGTTGTCTAACTCTTCCTGATAAGCAATTCTAAGGTCAATCTGCTCTTGTTTGTTCAAATTAGCCCAAGGTTTAAGGGCAGAGCTATTTTTGTGATTATTTCGCATTTTATTTGCCTTTTAGTATTTTTTAGTCAAACCTCTTAATAAGATAAAGCTAAATATTTTACGGAGCATTTTGATGAAATTTTTTATTACTTTTTTTATCGCTGGGTTTTTACTCATAACACCAAGTTATGCCCAGCAAAATGCTATCCCACCAATGGAGCTTTATAAAACAATGGCAGAGGCGAATAAGGCCTCTGGTTGGGTGCAATTTCGAGAATATGATGGCTCACAATGGGTATATTTTACCCCCCTAGTTATGCTTCGTTGTCGAGTAAAAGAAATTCGCTATTCAATAAATTCTCCCGATCTCGATCAAACATTTCCGCTCGTTGCCTGCCACCCAGCAATGCCATTTTCTCTACCGCCAGATGCAGGGCCAGAGGCAATAGCTATAACGCTTCAATCAAATCAGGCAGAAAAAATCGCTGTGCAGATTATTTATGAAGATGATAGCGAGAGTGATATTTTGGTTTTTGAACCTTGCGATGGGGTTGGTGATGCAACTTGTGCTAGCATTGTGAAATGAGTGATTATTTTACCTTCGATATACGAGTTTATTATGAAGATACAGACTTTTCAGGCAATGTTTATCATGGCTCATACGTAAAGTTTTTTGAACGTAGCCGAACAGAATGGCTTAGAAACCTAGGTATCCATCATTTTGAATTGGCAAAACAGGGCTTAGCTTTCGCAGTTGCAAAAATGGAGATAGATTTTTTAAAGCCCTCACATATTGATGACTTAATCAATATAAAAACAAGGCTTATTTCAATCAGCGGAGCAAGGATTTCGCTGGAACAGGAAGCCTTTTGCAGGGGTAAAAAAATAGCGTCCGCAAAACTAGTAATAGCCGTGATAGATGTAAAAGGCAGAGCTACGAGATTGCCTAAAGATTGGAAGCCTCTTTTTCTTGCTTAAAAAAAGTAAAAATTAACCATTTGTTGACCATAAGTTAAAAGCAAATGTCAAAGCTAAAAGGCTTTTTTTATGCCTTCTTAAAATTGACAAGTTTTGCGGTTTATTGGGCGTAACGTACAAAAACCCAATATTTTTTGGAATTTTTAAACAAAGGTTTTAGTTTTATGGAAGCAATAGAAGTTGCAAATATAGCAGCAGAGCATGATTTTTCTCTTTTGGGATTATTTTTGCAAGCTGATTGGGTAGTGAAATCAGTAATCATAGGACTATTAATAGCCTCAATTTGGTGTTGGGCAATCATAGTAGATAAAGTGATGCTTTATTCTCGCTCAAAGCGTGAAATGAAGAAATTTGAAAAGATATTTTGGTCAGGTCAATCGCTAGAGCAACTCTATCAATCATTAAGTCAGACTAATACAAAGGGACAAGCTGCACTTTTTGTTGCTGCAATGAAAGAATGGAAAAGATCATTTGAGCAAAATGCCTCCTCTAGTATTGGTATCATGTCACGTTTAGAAAAAGTCCTGAATGTTGCTATTGCACGTGAGAGTGATCTGCTTGAACAAAGGCTTGGCTTTTTGGCATCGGTTGCCTCTGCAGGTGTTTTTGTTGGTCTTTTTGGCACGGTTTGGGGCATTATGAATGCCTTCCAATCGATTGCAATATCAAAAAGTTCAAGTTTAGCTGTTGTAGCTCCGGGTATTGCCGAAGCTCTTTTCGCAACGGCACTTGGTCTTTTAGCGGCAATCCCTGCCAATATCGCCTATAATAAACTTTCCTCAGATTCAGGAAAAATAATTGAACAATTAGAAAATTTTGCTGACGAGTTTTTGACTATTTTATCACGACAATTAGAATCACGGGGTCAAAGCTAATGGGATTAGGGACAGGGGCAAATGCAGGGGGTACGCGGGGGCGACGTAGAAGTCGTCGAAAAGCCGTTTTGTCAGAAATAAACGTAACACCATTAGTAGATGTAATGTTGGTTTTGTTAATTGTATTTATGGTTGCCGCCCCGCTTATGACGGTTGGTGTGCCGCTTGATTTGCCCCAAACACAAGCAAAATCGCTAAATATTGAAAGCAAGCCAATAACTATTTCTATAACAAATGATGCAATTATTTATATTGATGAGGAAGAAATAGCCTTAGAAGATTTGATAACTAAAATACAAGAAATAGCAATAAATGGCACAGATGAGCGTTTATATGTGCGTGGTGCTGCAAATGCTGATTATGGAAATGTTATGAAAGTGATGGGTATTCTTTCAAAAGCAGGTTATGCAAAAATCGGTTTAATTACCGAGCAGGAACAGGGGCAATAAGTCCATGCGTAGCGGACTTATAATTTCATTCATTGCGCATAGCACGCTCATTGCCTTGGGGTTAATCTCGCTTGGCAATGTAAAACCACTTGTGATGGATCAGGTAGAATCAATATCGGTTGACCTAGTGCCAATTGAAGAGTTTTCAAATATCACAATTGGCTCAGAGCAGAGCGAAAATATAAAAACAGATGCGCCTTCTTTGGTTGATACAATTGAGCCAGCCCAAATTGCCCAACGAACTGGCAATACGCAAGAAGACCAAGTCAAGCCAGAAATAACTGAGAATATTACACCTGCTCCAACCGTGCAAACCGCACCAGAACCTGTGCCAGCTCCAAATCCAGCACCAGACCCAGAACCAGAGCCCACCGCAGAACCAGAGCCAACACCAACAGAATTAGTTGAGCCAGAGCCAGTTCTTGCCTTAGAGCCGCAAGTTGAATTAGAGCCAAAAGAAATTATTCCAGCCCCGCTTATTCGCACTGCTTCAATTGACAAAAAAAGAGAAGAATATAAAAAACAGCTTGAAGAAAAAGCAAAAAAACGAGCCCAAGAATTAGCAGAAAAAAAAGCTAAAGAGGCCAAAGAAGCTACAAGAATTTCAGATATAATTAATGCCGAAGAAAGCCGTGGCGCAACTACAGGAGCTGGTGGAGAGCAAAGCGCAGGTAAAGCAACGGGTCAAGCCGCAACGCTTACTCAAACAGAGCAAAACGCTCTTGCAGCTTCTATGCGAAAATGTTGGAATCCGCCAATTTCAGCTTTTAGCGAAGATGGTTTAACTGTTCGTCTATTGGTGAATTTGAATAGAAATGGCAGCGTTAATGGAACACCCAAAATCTTGTCACAAATAAACTCTAGTGTGGCAGGAGCAACTGCAAAAGCTGCACAAAGGGCTGTGATGCGTTGTTCGCCTTATGCTTTAAATGCGCAAAAATATGATAATTGGAAGCAAGTTGATGTTACTTTTGATCCAAATGATCTATAAAATAACTCAAGTAAAAATGATTAAATGCAGTATAAAGAATAAAGATGGAGAATTAAGATGAAATCGCTAAGCCGACGCTCTGCTCTAAAACTAGGTATAAGCGGCGCAGCAATGCTCGCAGCTATCAACCCAGCTTTAGCACTGGTAAAAATTACAGTTACAGGTGGAAATTTTACTCCTCTTCCAATTGCAATTCCAAATTTTGCTTCTTCAAATCCTGCCTTTGGGCAGCAGATGAGCGACATTGTTAGATCAAATTTAAAAGGCTCTGGCCTGTTTTCATTGATAGATACTTCTTCGCTTCCTCAAAATGTTGGTAATATTTCTGCAAACCCAGATTTTTCTATCTGGCGTGCAACAGGTGCAGATGCCGTGGTCATGGGGCAGGTTGAAAATACCGGTCAAATAGAAGGCTCGGTTAGGGTTTGGGATACACAAGCCGCAGAGCAGGTAGTTGGGAAATCATATGCAAGTAACTCTTCTGGCTCTCGTCGAATTGCTCATCAAATTTCAGATGCAATTTATACGTCCCTAACGGGAGAGGGCGGGTATTTTGATACAAGAATTGTTTTTGTTGCCGAAACTGGCCCCAAAGCTAATCGTACGAAGCGTTTGGCAATAATGGATTTAGATGGCTCAAACCTTCAATATCTTACTTCTGGAAAAACCCTAGCTCTAACCCCAAGATTTTCAGCAAATGGAAAACTGCTCACTTATTTGAATTTTGATAATGGCTTGCCAAGAGTTTACTTGCTTGATTTGGCCTCTGGCAGACAGCAATCTATTGGTAATTTTGGTCAGATGACTTTTTCACCACGTTTTTCACCAGATGGCCGCTCGTTAGTTTTTTCAGTTGAGCAAGGTGGTGCAACTAATCTTTATGCAATGGCTATTGGCTCAAATAAACCAAGCCAGTTAACCTCTGGTTCGGCAATTGATACGGGTGCTTCTTATTCTCCTGATGGACAAAAAATCGCCTTTGAATCTGATCGTGGCGGCTCACAACAAATTTATATAATGGGCGCAGGAGGCGGCGGAGCGCAAAGAATTTCTTATGGCAAGGGATCATATTCAACCCCTGTTTTTTCTCCAAAGGGAGATTTAATAGCTTTCACTCGCCAATCTGGTGGCCAGTTTCATGTTGGCACAATGAAGCCAGATGGATCGAGCGAGCGAATTTTAGTTTCTTCATTTCATGCTGAGGGGCCAAGTTGGGCCCCAAATGGCAGGGTGATAATGTTTTTCAAAGACCCTGGTGGTAATTCTGGCCCACAATTATACTCTGTTGATGTTTGGGGACGAAATGAGCAAAAAATCCAAACACCAACTTTTGCTTCTGATCCAGCGTGGTCGCCACTTTTGAGTTAGTTAATAAATGCCATATTTTAGTCTGATTGATGTTTAATTAACTATCCTTGAACACTTGGTCTTAAGGTAAATGATATATTTGCTTTATAATTATTTTTTTAGGAGTTATCGGTTCAATGAATATCAAGACGCTTAGCGCATCATTTTTTCGTATTTTTGCAATGCTTGCTTTAGTTGTGTTTGTGTCAGCTTGCGCACGCACCCCAGCAACAGACCTTAATGCCGGCGGCACAGCCGCTGCAGGTTCACAGCAAGAATTTTTGGTTACTGTTGGTGATAGAGTGTTTTTTGAAACAGGCTCGTCGGTTATTTCAGCTACAGGTCAACAAACACTTGATAAACAGGCCGCTTGGCTAAGTCGTTATTCAAACTATCGCATTATGATTGAGGGTCATGCAGATGAGCGTGGCACTCGTGAATATAATATTGCGCTTGGCGCACGCCGTGCAGCAGCCGTTGTTAATTATCTAATTTCTCGTGGAGTTAGTAGTACTCGCATCACGTCAAAATCCTTTGGTAAAGAGCGTCCAGTTGCAGTTTGTAACGATATATCATGCTGGTCACAAAATAGGCGTTCTGTAACTGTAGTGAATTAAGCAATAAAATAAATTCATAAATATAGGCGTCAAAATTCATTTTGTGGTTTTGACGCTTTTTTTTGACCAAAATTCTAAATTATTATAAGCATGAATAAATACTATTAAAAACTATAGCTAAAAAGGAGTCTTTAAGGTGATTTTGGAGTTTTTTAAAAAAAGATGGAAGATATATGGAGTGATTGCACTCACACTTATCGTTTATTCTTTAATGCAGGCAAATTCATCAAAAGCTGAGGTTGCAGATAGCAAAATAGATGCACTTGATTTTCAAATTGAGCAATTAAGTCAGTCGTTAAACACTTTTGCTCCAACTACACCAGTTATGACTGCACCAAAAAAACCAATTTTAATTGCCCAATCATCAAAAAATATTGCAGCTCTTAATGTCCGTATTGCAAACTTAGAAGAGCAGGTGCGTATACTAAGAGGTCAAGTTGATGGATTGCAATTTCAATTAACGCAAATGCAAACTTTTTTAGAGCGTCAACAAGAAGATTATGAATTTCGCTTTGAGCAACTAGAGGGCGGTGCGCCAAAAAAGACTAGTGCGGTTCTTCAATCCAACAGCGATGATGCTGTTGAGGAAGAATCGCATATTCAAACCTTAGGAAATTCTAATAGCTCCACTCAAATATTGATACAGGGACTAGAGTTGGCAACCCCTGGGCAACCGCTTGGCTCTGTGCCAATGGACACAAGTTTTGCACCAACTAAATTAGTAACAAATGATGATGCAGATGCGCAATATCGAGCAGGATATGATGCCTTTATTCAATCGAATTATGAATTTGCAGAGCAGCAATTTAAACAATTTGTTGCACTTTTTCCAACGCACCCCCAAGCCCCAGATGCAACTAATTGGCTTGGTGAAACATTGCTATTGCGAAAAGAATATAACGAGGCGGCACAGGTTTTATTAGATGGCTTTCAGTCTTATTCAGCTTCAAAAAGAGCTCCTGATTTATTATTAAAACTGGGCATGGCTTTGGCTGGCTCAGGCGAAAGAGAAACCGCCTGCAGAACATATGAGCAAGTATTAAGTCGTTATCCCAATAGCTCAAATGCCCTAAGAATAAAGTTAAGCCAAGAAATGCAAAAGGCGAAATGTTAGAGCGAAGCCAAATTTCTTTTGATGAAGTTTTCTCCCCTTTGAGCAGATATGAACATATTGGCATTGGAGTTTCGGGAGGGGCAGATAGCCTTGCACTAATGTTAATGGTGGCTAAATGGGCAGATGTGCAAAATCGCCCTCCAAAAATTACAATCTACTGCGTTAATCATGGTTTTAGGAAAGAAGCAAAAAATGAATGTAAGTTTGTCAAAAGCCAAGCAAAAAAACTAGGTCTAAAAACCAAAATATTAAACTGGGTGGGTAAAAAACCAAAATCAGCAAAACAACAAAAAGCTAGAAATGCTCGCTATAGTTTAATCGGTAATCACATGGGTAAAAATGGGGTGCAAATTCTACTCACAGCTCATCATGCTTTGGATCAAGCTGAAACAATTATGATGCGTATGGCAAATGGGTCTGGCATTTTGGGGCTTGGGGGCATGTCAGAGTTTAGCCAAGTTGCGGGGATAAAAATATTTCGACCTTTATTACATATTTCGCCAAATATTTTGGCCAATATTGTAAAAGA
>Ga0256834_1000709_pt1 | contig 23684 bp, 19 predicted proteins | sample 4281140metaG_FD_190536 | JGI IMG/M metagenome (GOLD analysis project Ga0256834, IMG submission 190536) | Hydrothermal vent microbial communities from East Pacific Rise, Pacific Ocean - 4281-140 | ecosystem: Environmental > Aquatic > Marine > Hydrothermal vents | place: Pacific Ocean: East...
CTAAAGGTGCCAACCCTTCACCTTATGTTGATGATAAAGTGATTGCCTTCTATCAGAAGATCGGTTTGACTGAATGTAAAAATGGTGACATTACCTGGGAAGAAGAGACAGCAAAAGAGGAGATGGGTGTTGCCATCAGCAAGGGAGATAAAGGCATTTATAAAAAGCTTGCCAAAGAGAACAGAATAGGCTGTGCAAGTCCTGTTAAATAATTTTTAAATTTTAGATCTTCTCCAAATACTTCGCTACCCCGTCTTCATCATTGGAGTGGGGGAGTACAATGTCTGCTACCTCTTTCACTTCATCCAAAGCATTTGCTACGGCTACGGAAGTCCCTGCAAGTTTGAACATGCCTATGTCATTGACAGAATCACCGAATACCGTCACATCAGAAGTGCCTCTTTTCATATGATCTACAACCTTCTGTAAAGCATGGGCTTTGTCTCCTTCAGGATGCAGTATGGTAAGAAACCAACCGTCTGAATACTTTTCCGGAGAGAGTTTGTATTCGAGTTCATTGCCAAATGTATTTTTCAAATGTTGGGTCAGTGGTTGAAGTTGTTCATAGGCTCCAAAGTAGACAAGTTTCAGATTCATATCCATGGCTCTTATATTTTTGCACTCCATCATACGAGGGTCATTTCTGTAGTTTTCAAGGACACCGTGCTGATGGGTATTTAAGGTTGTCGGAAACAAAAAAGCTTCATTCAAGTCCATGTCTTTCAGTGCAATGATAAAAGGGTAAATGCCGAATTTTGAGCCTTCGTCAATAATGGCATCTCCTAAAGCTTTGTTAACTGTTTTCACATCAATGAGTGTTTTATCCGGTGCGACGATCATGGTACCGTCAAGAAGTATCATAGGTGCATGAAGATGCAGTTTGTCTAGAAAATCATGGGTTTTTTGAAAAGATCTTGCAGTGGCCACAGAGAGAATGGAATTCTTGGCTTTTTCATTCCATACTTTTGTACTGAAGTCAGAGACAGACTGGTCTGTTCTTAAAAATGTATGGTCGAGGTCAGTAATATATATTTTATTACGATTCGGCATTTAGTGCCTCACTGCATTGAATTTCAATTCTTACCATTAACTTGCAAACCCGCTTGTGAAACAGTTCTTCTCCTGTACAATGGCTTTTTGTTTCTCTTTTCTTTTGGTATCTTTCTCTACAAATATCTTCTTGCGTGTTTTTGGATCCATCTCTGTGTAATACATTACCGCAGAGTAGGTACTTGGTGTCGGTGTGAAGACCTGTGCCTGTTCCGGGTTCATTTTAAGCTCATTGGTCGTAAAGTCTTTTAGCTCATGCATATCTTTTTCCGTACAACCGGGGTGTGCAGCAATGAGATAGTAGGTCAGGAACTGCTTTTTCCCCATGTCACGGTTGAGTTTGTCATAGAGTTTTTTAAAGTCCACAAGCGTTTGTTTTCCCGGTTTACCCATGAGTTCAAGAACATGCTGCTGTGTATGTTCCGGTGCTACTTTCATCTGACCGGAGATGTGGTGCTGTACCATCTCTTTGAGGTAAGAGTAGCCATGTTTTTTGTCAGCAGTGATAAGGTCATAGCGTACTCCTGAAGCCACAAAAGCTTTACGTACACCTTCCACTTCTCGTACTTTTTTTAGCAGGTTGATATTTCTGCCATGATCGACATGCATGACTTTACAAAGCCGGTCTGCATCTACACAGCGAATGTCATCACAGGTTCCTTTTTTCAGCTTTTTACCACACTCATATCCGTACATATTTGCAGTCGGTCCGCCTACATCTGAGATGATGCCTTTGTAGTCATTGTAGCTGTTGAAATCTTTTGCTTCCTTTAGGATATTCTTTTCAGAACGTGTTCTAATGGTTCTTCCCTGATGCACTCCGATGGCACAGAAGTTACACTCTCCCCAGCATCCGTGGTGGGTCATAATGGAAAACTTGATGGTTTCCAGACACTTGACTTTCCCCTCCTTGGCATAGTAGGGGTGCAGCTCTCTGGTAAAAGGAAGGTTTGAGTTGGCATCCATCTCATCTTCATTGAGGTAGTCACAGGGAGGATTCTGTATGAGGAAGCGGGTATCTACAGGCTGACAGAGTCCATTGGCTGAAATAGGGTCATTGTTGTCATAGAAATCATCAAAAAGGTCTATGTATCTCTCTTTGGTCTCTACACATTCTGCATGGGAGGGCAGCTGTATATACTCATAGTTTGGTTCTTTTGAGATGTAACAGACACCGCGTATATCCCGGTAGTCTCTTCCTTCTTCCAAAGCTTTGGTAACCTGTTCCAAAGCAATCTCACCCATACCGTAGATGAGTATATCAGCTTTGGAGTCAAAGAGTATAGGTTTTTTAAGTTTATTTGCCCAATAGTCATAGTGGCTGGTTCTTCTTAGAGAAGCTTCTATGCCTCCTAAAACTAATGGTACCGTGTTTTTAAAGTACCTGCGTATAAGGTTGCAATAGACAGATAAAGCTCTGTCCGGTCGCTTGTCGTTTTTTCCTCCCGGAGTATAGTCATCAGAGTTACGGAATTTTTTAGTGGCAGTGTAGTTGGAAACCATAGAGTCCACTGATCCACCGCTCACACCCCAATAAAGACGGGGCTCTCCCAAACGTTTGATGTCTACATCAGAGTTGATATCTGGTTGACCTATCATGCCTACTTTGTATCCCAATTTTTCCAACATCCGTCCGACCATAGCTACACCAATGAATGGAGAGTCGATGTAAGCATCTCCACTCACGAGGATGACATCACACTGATCCCAACCTCTGACATCCATCTCTTCCCTGGTTGTGGGGAGGAAGTCTTTTTCTGTAAAGTTCGGTTGTAGTTTTGGTTTTTTTCTGCTCATAGCACTCATTTATTTTTTATGTTTGTTCACATCATATCGGCTTGCCATAGAGAGAAAGAACTCTTGCAAAGCATAGGCTGTAGCTCCGAAAACCGCTTTGGATTCTCTTTCTATCGCTGCTGTTTTTACGACATCGAGCAGGGCTTCAAGTTCCTCTATACTGAATTCTCTTGTCATATAGATCGTTTCCAGTTTCCCGTCTTCGATTTTACTTTTGATATAGGCCTCTTTGGTTTTTTGCATCCTCTCATCAGAGATCTCCTGACTGCCTTTACCGTTTTGCAATAATGGTTTCATCAGATTGTCAAAAAGGATGCCGAGATTTTCTTTGTTATAGAGTTTTTCTGAGATCTTTTCGGAAAGGTCTATTCTTGTGCTGGCATTTTCTTCTGACTGAAGGGCTTTCCTGTAGGTTTCAGCCTCTTTCTCATCATACTCCGTGTCATTTTGCACAGAGACGAATTTTAACAGTACAACAGATCTGTACTGTGCCAATATTTCATCCATTTCATCTTCCGAAATGTTTTTTTGCAGATACTCCCTGAAACGGATGGAAAGCAGCTGCATATCATACTCATTGGATGCACTGTTCTCCTCTTTATTCAAGCTGTTGATACTCTGTTGCATTTGGGAGAATTGACTCTCCAGTTCAATCAGCTGCTCTTCGGAAGAGGAGACAGAGATATATCTGTCCACCTGCTCTTCTGTGGCGGAAAAGAGAACTTGTGTCAGTAAAGAGAATAGGAATATGATCTTAATGGTTTTACGACTCGACATTTTCTGTCTCCCTGCATTGAATTGTTGATTCATATCATCTCGCATTATAGCGAATTATCGGTGTGTTACTGCGTTAATTTTTTACCATTTATCAAGACAGGGAAAAAACGTACAGCCCAAGTGAGCAGCAGAAGTACCCATGCCGTTGCTGTGATATCAAAAAGGATCATAAAATTCCATCCAAACGCTGCAAGCAGTGAAACAAAAACACGTAATATGACGACAGCCTGTGTGGCATAAAAGAGGTATTTTGTCCATTTGTCCGCCTGCATCATATTGCCGGAGTGTCCAAGTGTGACACGGGTTCCAAAACCGATGAGAATGGTAAAGATGAATCCAAGGGTGATCATATGGATATCCAGTGCCAAAAATGTGATACCGGTCAGCAGTGTAACAAGATTTGTCAGACCTCCAAGTATAAATGCTACAGGTATCCAGTAAAGTGCTGTATGCAGTACCCAGAGCAGGGGGTTTGGATTGGGGAACTGGAATTTCCACCTCAGTATCTCTTTACCGATGAAAAGACCTATGAGTATATCGACGACGAATGAACTGTTCGTGTAAATACCTTCGAGTACAACGTGCAGTAGCAGGAGTGAAAAAACAACTTTCATCAGTGTATCGTTCCTTCCTTCCATAGAGTGTGAAAAGAAAGGTACCATACGCTGTGCAACAGAAAAAGTGAGCAGAAAAAGGTAGGGGTAGACAGCTATTTCGGTAGCCATCCCGATAATCGGTGTATAAAAAAGTTCACCGATAATAAAGAGTAAATGAGACAGTACGCCAATCCTCATAGCGGTATAGATCCAGAAGATATCATGTTTGTCCTCCATGGTCGTTGTGCTATATATATTTTTTAGTATTAACATACCTGAAAGATGTCCTATGAATGGCAGCAGCATTCCTAATGCCGAAAATATGGGACTTACAATGGAACCAAGTATAAAGAGGGTAGAACCAAGATAAAAGAATGAAAAGACGCGCATATACTCTTTTTTCTCAATGACCGGAGTTGAAGCAAAACGTGGGAAAGTGGTAAAAAGAAATGCCAGAAATGCCGGTGTAAAAAGAAGATAGATAAGTCCGTAACTATGAAAATTTGATGAGGCAATAGCAATATGGATCACGCCCTTATATGAAAGCATAAAGATAAGCATCAGGATAACGGCATTGATAAATGCCAGTACAAAAAAAGGCTGATGTGACTGGGAAAAGAAATAATTATTATCAGGGTTTTCACTGAATTGGAAATGCATAAAGAATCCTACTTTTTTACAATCATATCGAAAATTTATTGAATCTTTCAGTTTTCATAAATTTAAACTATATGTTATACTATTACATCTGCTTCTTTCGTTTAGAAGATCAGATTCAATAGCCAATAGAGAGTATGAAGGAGGATGTTATTTTATATAGAGTCTGGTTAGTATTTTTATTTTCTTTTGTATTGCTTCATGCTGAAACAGTAGTGAAGATCACTTCAGACAGTATCAATCTTGATGATTTTAAAATAAACTACTTCATAGACCACTCTCAAAATATGACGATAGAAGATGTTCAGAAAGAGACGTTTGAAGAAGGAAAGAACAGACTGAGCTTAGGTATTAATGCACATGTGACCTGGGTTAAGATCATTTTACAAAATGATACTGAAAGTGCTAAAAAACTGTATATTCATGATACCTATGCCTATCATGCCTCATGTACTTCTTTTTATGCTTTTGATTCAAATAAGACACTTTTAGAGCATATCAGTTATGAACCCCGTAAAAATATCAATACGGATCTTATGGATGGTGCCATAGCCTCTTTTTCGGTAGTCTTGAAGCCTTATGAAGAAAAAACAGTCTATGTAAAATCGGAATTTCTTGCCTATCAGATCATTGAATTGAAAATTTTTGACAATCAACATGCAAAAGAAAATTTAATACACGAGTATATGATCATTATTATTCTAACCACAATATTATTGACGCTGGCAGGGTACTACAGTATATTATATGTTGCATCGAGACATGAAGAGTATATTTATTATACATTGTATCTTGTCAGTTCCGGTATATTTATTGCTTATAGCTATGGTATGCTGTCCCATTATTTTCATGTTTATGGACAGTTGTCCCTCTATCTGAATGCGACAATACTGATCGCACCGATCTTCCTTGTACAGTTTGTCAAAACAATTTTCAATACTAAAGAAAATCATCCTCTGGAAAACCATTTGCTTAATAGTATTATTGTTATTTTCGGAGGGATGTATCTCTATAGTTTTATTTATTACTATAAAGCAATGGAATGGGCATCATTTATTTATATCTATCTCCTGGTTGTGATGATGTTTGTCGGGATCAGTCTATATAAAAAGAGTGTATTGCTGATAGAATATTTTCTTTTGGCACACTCTTTTTATATTGTGGCAAGTATCGTTGCCTTGATGTTCTATAACGCTATAATACCTTTTACCTATGTGACTTCACATGCTGTTGCCATTGGAACACTGATAGAGGCATTCTTATTGGCTTTTCTTGTCTCTTACCGTATTCGTATGCTTGAAGAGGAAAATTATAAAAAAGATAAAATGATCTTAACAGATATCATGACAGCACTCTATAATAAAAGTTATTTTGAAGAAGCATTGAACAGTAAACTCACTATACAGAGACGGGAGAAAAATATACTTGCGCTTATGGTGATAGATATTGATTATTTTAAACAGTACAATGATACCTATGGACATATTGCCGGTGATGAAGCACTGCGATCCGTTGCAACGGTATTGAAAGAGACATTGTCAAATCCTGATGATATGGCATTTCGTATAGGGGGAGAAGAGTTTGCACTCATTTGTACGAATATGAATAAAAAAAGTGTTTTGAGCTGTGCACAAAAACTACAAAAAAATATAGAAAATTTACATCTGGAACATAAAAGCAGTGATGTCAGTAACTATTTAACCGTCTCTATAGGTATTCATTTTGCTTCTACATACATACTTGAAGATGCTAAAAAAGTCTATGCACATGCAGATGAAGCATTATACTCTGCTAAAAAAGAGGGAAGAAATAAAGTGATTGTGTATGGAGATATCCATAGAATATTCTAAACTCCCTTTTAAGGGAGTTTTTGGATCTATTTGAAATCCGGTTTTGGTGTTTTGTCTGTACTGATTGGAAGTTGTGGGTATATGATCTCCGGTTTTCTACCGTTAAGTGCACCAAAGAAGGTAACGATCTTCGCCGCTTCTGCATCTGAGATATCCAGACCAAGTTGAATACGTCCCATCTCTTTGACTGCATCAGCCAGGTTCCAGATAGCACCATTATGGAAATAAGGTGCTGTCTCTGTTACATTTCTGAGTGTTGGTGCTTTGACCATATGGTTCTTGTCACCCTTAAAGTCTCCTACATCAGCAAACTTATATTTGGCAGTAATGCCAAATGGCTGCATAGAACCACCCAAAGCAATACCGGTGTGACAGGTTGCACATCCTTTATCTAAAAAGGTATTTAAACCCTCTTTTTCAGCATCTGTCAAGGCATCTTTTTTGCCATTCAGGAAATCATCAAATCTGGATGGTGTCACCAATGTTCTTTCAAAAATCCCGATGGTTGCCGTGATTGTTTTAAAATCTACTTTGACATCTTTACCATACGCTTTTTTAAATTCTTCGACATATGCAGGCATAGAATTGACTCTTGCTTCAACAAGTGAAGGCGGTGCTGCCATTTCTGGTGCTGCCTGCATTGGTCCCTGTGCCTGATCTTCAAGGTCTGGACTTCTACCATCCCAGAACTGTGCCGCAAAGAATACAGCATTGTACACGGTTGGAGAGTTTAAATGGTGTGGGTTTGCTGTCCAATTGTGACCTACGGCAGCAGGAACACCATCGACTCCACCCATACCAAGATTGTGACATGTATTACAAGAGATAATCCCGCTTTTTGAAAGTCTTGGCTCAAAATAGAGTTTTTTACCCAATTCAACTTTTTCCGGGCTGATTGTTTTATTCGGATCGATTAGTTTTTCCAATGCTGCCTTGTCTGCAGGGATTGCTTTAAGTCCTGCTTTTGTTGCTTTGTCAGCAAGATTTGTATTTGCCAATAGTAGCGTTGATGCCAAAATTGATAGTCCTAGAAATTTAGTTAGTTTCATTGTTTCTCCTGTATTTTTTGTAGATATCATTATACGATAATAAGTTTTAAAGGATAATTAATATCCTTTAAATAGAGTACATTTTTTGTACATTGTTGTTTATTCAGTCTTAATGTAACTATGATTATAGAGGAAAATAGTGAATCACATGTGAATTGGTAGAAAAGAATTGATTGTAGGGGCAAGGTATGCCTTGCCCCTACAGGGGAGGGAATATGAGGAGGAAAGAGATTAATCCCTTCTTCCACCACCACCGTTACGGCTGCTTCGTCCACCGCCTGAACGGCCGTTACGACCATGTCTGTTACGGTCACCGCTGCCTGATCGGCGTCTGTTTCCGCTGTTGCGACCACGGTTACGTCCGCCGCCACCGTTTCCTCTGTTTTGCATTGCACGTTCAATAAGCAGTTCAATCTCTTCAAGTCCAAGACCAATGTTATCTTTACCTTTGACTGAAAGCTCAGACTGCACCATAGATGCAAGCAAGTGAGCAATGCTCACGATGTCAAGGTCATGCTGTAGTGTTTTCACAAGGTCAATGGCTTTGTCTGTCACTTTTGTCTCAGCAATCCTTGCAATGAGCTCATCATTACGGTTGTTTTGTACTTCCATGCGTGTAGGGATGACTTGTGTCGTCATTTTTGTTCCTACATCTTTTTCAATACGTTTAATGGTTCTAAGCTCATTTGGACTTACCAAAGTAATCGCTTCACCTGTCTTCCCCGCACGACCGGTACGACCAATACGGTGTACATAAGACTCAGAGTCAAAAGGAATGTGGTAGTTGAAAACGTGTGTGACATCATTTACATCAAGACCACGTGCCGCAACATCTGTTGCAATGAAGATATCAATACCACCAGATTTAAATGCTCTAATGGTTACTTCTCTCTGCTTCTGCTCCATGTCACCATGAAGACCGGAAACTTTAAATCCTTGTGCTGTCATGTGTGCCACAAGTCTATCGACCTCTTTTTTCATACGACAGAAGATGATACATTTTTCAGGGTTCTTGTAGTCGATAAGTCTTACAAGTGCGTCATCTCTTTCTCTCTCTTGAACCACATAGTACAGTTGTGTAATTTTTGTATTGGTCTTTTCAGACTTTGTTATTGAAACGGTTTTTGGATTATGTAAGATCTGCTCTGCCAGTTTTCTGATGGCATTTGGCATAGTTGCAGAGAATAATAGTGTTTGACGCTCTTTTGGAAGAAATGTGAAAATATTTTTGATTTCATCCAGGAAACCCATATCAAGCATTTCATCTGCTTCATCAAGTACAACAAACTTAGGATTGATCTTGATCTTTCCACTCATAAGAAGATCTTGCAGTCTACCCGGTGTTGCGACAACAATAGATGCTTGTTTAATACGGTCTATCTGTTTACCATAAGGTGTACCACCATAAACAGTTGCTGTTTTAAGTCCTGAGAGTTTACCAAAACGGAAAAGTTCATCGGAGACCTGCATAGCAAGTTCACGTGTAGGGACAATAACAAGTCCTTCAACGGAACCGTCACCTTTCATCATAGACATGATAGGAAGACCGAAGGCAGCTGTTTTACCTGTACCGGTTTGTGCCTGTGCAACCATATCGTGTCCCTCTAAAACCAAAGGAATAGCATCTCTTTGTACTGGGCTTGGTTCTGTAAATCCGGCTTCGGTAACGGCAGCCATAATTGTGTCTTTTAAGTTAAAATCTGTAAATTTCATAGTTATCTTTATAGTAATGTATTGTGGGGTGATAAAATCTTGGCGATAGAACGGTTCTAAAGTTACAAGCGGTTTTTATTAAACCCTGTTAATGCAACTGATACCAAACTGTCACACGGAAAATTCGTGGAAAAATAGGGAATAGACGACGCTATTCAAATAAGGAGTTTGATACTCTCTTGCAAAAAGTTCGGAATTATATCAGAATTTTAAATAAAAAGCTAGTTTAATGCAGAAAAGATGATTTTACTCCGAATTATATGTTAAGATATGAAACTGTTTATTACTTTTGCAGCGTTATATATTATTATCAATAAGATATGATAGAATATATCATTCATACACCTACAAAGGGTATCAGAACATGTTTAATATGAAGTATTTTATTACGTTTGGTTTCTTACTCTTTATGGCTTTGGGGTATAAAACCTATGAACAGTACAATGGTATGAAGACAACACATAAACTCATTATTTTAAATGAGAGTAAATCTTTGGCCAATTTCATATCTGCTTTTCGCGAGACCTATCAATCTGTTTTTATAGATAATCATATTGACATAGATACCCAGACCATCAATTTTTTACCGGTAAAGACCATCAGTGAGATCAGTGATCGTCTTGTAGCAAGATCCAAAGAAGATATTGTGATACGTACTGTTTCAGATCGTCCGAGAAACAGTAAGAACAAAGCAGACGATTTTGAAATGGATATGATAGAATTTTTTAGAAAAAATCCTGAAATAAAAGACAAATTTATAGAAAAAGAGAATGTCTATTATTATACAAAGCCTATGTATATTAAAGAATCCTGCCTTAAATGCCATGGAAAAAGAGAAGAGGCGATCCCCAGTATACGCGATACATATGATACTGCCTATGATTACAAACTAGGTGATATACGTGGCCTGCTAAATATTAAAATTAAAGAAAAAGGGTTTTTCAGCATACTTTACAGTGATTTCATAGACACCTTGATCCTTACTATCCTGATGTATATTCTATTTCTTATTATTATTTATATGCTTATTCGTAAAATTCGGACAAAAGAGCAGGTCTATACTGAAAAACTTGAAGTTGAGATCCTTGAGAAAACATCAGAGATACAGAAGCAGAAAGAAACCTTTGAAACGCTGTTTGAAAAATCTTCGGATGGTATTTTGATCATTGATAACGGAATATATACACAATGTAATGAAAAAGTGGTTGAACTTCTTATGTGCCATTCAAAAAAGGATATCATCCATAAAGAAGTTACATATTTTTCTCCTGAATATCAGCCTGATGGCAGGTTGTCCCATGAAAAGGCAATGGAGATCATTACGGAGTCCTTGGAGAATAATGGCTCTCAGTTTGAATGGCTATGCCAAAAAATGAATAAAGAAAAGTTCTGGATGGAAGTGTCCTTGACTCCTATAGATCTAAATAATAGAAAAGTACTTTATGTGACAGCAAGAGATATATCTGAAAAGAAGATAGCCGAAAAAAAATTGATAGAACAAAAAGATGTTCTGTATCATCAGGCCCATCATGATGCACTGACCGGTTTGCCCAACAGAACACTTTTTAGAGAACGTTTACAAGAGGGGATAGCACAAGCAAGAACGAATCATTACAAGCTTGCACTCTTTTTCATCGATCTTGACGAGTTTAAACAGATCAATGATTCCCTGGGGCACTACATAGGAGACAGGGTTTTAAAAGTGACGGCGGAGCGGCTTAAGGCAAAGATCAGGGATAAAGATACTCTGGCACGTCTGGGTGGTGATGAATTTGTGATCATCATGGAATCATATAAAAAAATAGATGAACTCTCACGTTTGGCTGAAGAGATATTAGTGGTTCTGACACAGCCTATACATGTGTCGGGACAGATACTTTATACTTCCTGCAGTATTGGGATCAGTTTGTATCCCAAAGATAACATCCATCCGGATAATTTATTGAAATTTGCAGATGCAGCGATGTATAAAGCAAAAGATGAAGGTAGAAATAATTTTCAATTTTATCGCAGCGAGATGACAGAATCGGCATTTGAACGCATTATTATGAAAACTGATATGCGTCAGGCACTTGAAAATCATGAGTTCAGAGTATATTATCAACCGCAAATTGATATTGAAACTGAAGCACTTATCGGTTTGGAAGCTCTGGTACGATGGGATCATCCAAACATGGGGCTCATACCACCCGAAAAGTTTTTGGAGCTTGCAGAAGAGAATGGGATTATTGTAGAAATTGACCGTTGGGTCATGAAAACAGCTATGGGGCAGGTTAAAAAATGGAATAGAAAAGGGTTTATACCGGGAAAACTCTCGCTTAACCTTACATTGACGAACTTAAGACGTGATGATTATATAGCGACACTGCAAAGCTGTTTGGATAAACACAATTTTGATCCTGCCAATCTGGAACTGGAAATTACTGAAAGTGAAGTGATGAAAGAGTTTGAAGAAGTGATCATTAAACTGAGATCCATCAGTCGTATGAATATTGATATAGCGATAGATGATTTTGGAACCGGTCACTCCTCTCTGTCCTATTTGAAGAAACTCCCGGTCAAAAAGTTAAAAATAGATAAATCTTTTATAGACGACATTCCGGAGAATGAAGAAGATGTTGCGATCATTAAAACAATTATCTCTCTGGCAAATAATCTTAATCTTACAATTGTGGCAGAAGGTGTGGAAAGAGAGATACAAAAAGATTTTCTGTTTCAAAACGGATGCCGATATATACAGGGCCATTTCTTTTCTTTACCGTTATCTGCTTTAGAGTTCGAAAAGAAATATTTCACAAAAAAATTAAATAAACTATAGTTTATTTAGATAGAATACAGTAATAAATTAAACAAAGAAGAGAAGAGAAAATGAAAAAATCAATGTTACTATTATCGGCTTTTGCTGGATTGACAGTATCAATGTATGCAGCGGAAATACAGACAGGTGAGCTTCCTATAAATAAAGTAATAAAACAGAACAGAGAGATCGTAAAATTGGCATCGGAAGAGATCACGAAGACACTGCCTCAGAAAGTTGATAAATATACAACACTGCTCAAGGTTGAAGGGCAAGGTACAACACTGCTTTATGTATTTGAGATCAATACCGGTGCAAAGAGTGACGAAGCTGTCAGAAGTGAAGACAGAACACGTATGCAAAAAGCAGTTACTTCCGGTATTTGCAGATCTTCAGAACGTTTTTTAGATGCTGATATAAATATCTCTTATCTTTATAAGAGTGCAGCCAGTAAAGGAAAACTGTTTCAATTCAATGTAAGCAAAGATGATTGTCCCAAACGTATCGACCAGTTATAACAGAGTGATGAATAGATAATGGATATGGGCATTGATATGAGAGGAGAAGAAAGGGATCTGCTGAAAGAACGCATTGAACTGGCACTTCAGGGGAGTAAAACATCTGTTTTGGATTGGGATTTTTCAAGCAATGCCTTCTATATCTCTCCTAGTTGGAAGGAGATGCTCGGATACAGGGATGAAGAACTTAAAAATAGTACCAGGACATGGAAAAAAAGAGTGCATAAAGATGATCTCTTAAGCGTCCTTGTGCTACTGCGCAAAAGTGAGAGAGAAAAAAAATCCAACTTTGAAATCACACATCGATTGAAACACCGGGATGGACACTGGGTCTGGGTTTTGGGAAGAGCGAAGATATTGTATGATAAAAATGGAAAAAAAGTACGTATGATAGGTACCCATACGAATATCACTGAAGAGAAAGAGTTACAACTCAAATACTTCTACCAGTCACAAATGATCGAACAGATCCATGATTCGGTCACGACGACAGATCTAAAAGGAAAAATAGTAAGCTGGAATAAAGGCTCGGAAAAGACTTTCGGATATACTGCCGAAGAAGCGGTCGGCCAGTCTATAGCAATGCTATACAGGGAAGAAGATCGTGCAAGTCTTGCATCATATAACGCGATTCTTATAGAAAATGGTATCCATAATGTTGATATTGAACTTGTTACTAAATCAAAAAAACTTATCCCGATTTCTTTTTCACTGACCTTATTACGGGATGAAAACGGTAACCCTATCGGTGTTGTCGGAATAAACAAAGACAATACTGCCCGTAAAAAAGCGGAAGAAGCGTTACTGGAGCAAAAAGAACTGCTTCATTATCAAGCCCATCATGATGCACTGACGGAACTCCCCAACCGAATACTTTTTACACAGAGAATGGAAAAATGCATTGAAAGATCAAACCGGAGTAAGATCGGCTTTGCACTCTTTTTTATTGATCTTGACAAGTTTAAAGATATCAATGATTCCCTGGGGCATGAGATAGGTGATAAAGTTTTAAAGATCATCGCAAGCAGACTGAACGCCATTATTAGAAAAGAAGATACACTGGCACGATTGAGTGGGGATGAATTTACGATCATTATGGGTGATTTCAAAGAAGAAAAGGATATATCAAATTTAGCAGAAAAAATTCTTATGATTCTGGCAGAACCTATTCATATTGATAGGGAATTACTTTATGTTTCAGGGAGTATCGGTATTAGTATATATCCGGAACATGCAGTGGATGCAGAGTATCTGCTAAAGTATGCAGATACTGCCATGTACAATGCCAAAGGGGAAGGACGCAATACTTACAAGTTCTATGCATCGTGGATGACGGAATTGGCATGGGAACATATGAGTATGAAAACGTCTTTACGTCAAGCCATTGATAATGAAGAATTTTTTATTCATTATCAACCGCAGATCGACACGTTTAGTAATACCATGGTTGGACTAGAAGCGCTGATAAGATGGCAACATCCGACCAAAGGTCTTCTTTCTCCTTCGTCTTTTATCGCACTGGCGGAAGAAACAGGTTTGATCGTAGAGATAGACAGATGGATGATGAAAAGCGCCATGAAGCAGATAAGCCATTGGTATGCAATGGGTCTGAATCCGGGAATTCTTGCATTAAATCTTTCGATAAAACAGTTGGAAGGTAATGCTTTTTTTATAGAAGAACTTAAAGATAATCTTGAAACGTATTCTTTTAAATCCGAATGGCTTGAATTGGAGATCACGGAAAGACAGATGATGAAAAAGACTGAAGATGTGATTGCAAAACTCAGAGAGATCAATGACTTGGGTATCGGTATTTCCATAGATGATTTTGGTACCGGTTACTCATCCTTATCCATTCTAAAACGTTTGCCGATCAACAGATTAAAGATCGACAGATCATTTATTGATGACATTCTGGAAGACAAGGATGATGTCGCCATTGTCAAAGCGATCATGGCACTGGGAAAAAGTTTGAAGCTGGATCTCATTGCGGAAGGTGTTGAAACTGCAGAACAGAGAGATTTCCTTATAGATAAGGGATGTACCCATATGCAGGGACATTATTTCAGCCATCCTGTATTTGCAGAAGAGATAGAAAAAAAATGGTTAGGTGTAAAGCATTAGTTTGATACAGGCGTATAGTAACTCATGGTGCTGCGTCCGAATTTTTTACGTTTTACCAGTTCCAGTTCACCTATATTTTTAGGCATGTCAAGGTTCGTCATATGTTCAACGGTGACCATTTCACATATTTCCGGTTTTATATTTTCGATCAGCGAAATGGTTTTGTCATAAACATCATCCATGCCGTCTCTTGTTGAGAATGGAGGATCAAAGTAGAAGTAGGTTTTTATCCCGGTCTTTTTCACGATTTCATAGACATTGTCAAAGTTTTCAAAACTGTCACCATAAAAGGTAGTACAGCGGCTGGGATCTGTATTTTTAATATTGGACTCCAGACATCGAAATGCGGTTTTATTGTATTCCATGAAGTAAGATCCTGCGGCACCTCGACTCACTGCTTCAAGACCGACAGAACCGCTTCCTGCAAATACTTCTACAAAGTTCTTGTCTATGATCTCGAACTGAATGGTATTGAAGAACGACTCTTTTAGGATGCCTTTGGAAGATCTTGTGGTAGAGATGTCCGGTATCTCTATTTTTTTACCTTTGAAATCTCCGCCTATAATGCTTGTTGTAAATATTTTAATTTTATCTTTATGTTTCATAGTGGAATTGTACCCAAATTTAACACTTAAAAATGAATGATGTTCTTAAGGGTATTGATCAGCTTACTGCTTTCCTTGATATCTCTTCGTTCTTTACCAGGTTCGGTGGTGGTGATGATGGTTCTGCCTGTCACCAGTTTGGAACCGTTTTTTTTACGGATTCCCCAGTAAGTATGCATAATAACCGGCTCCCCCTTATATTGTCCAAGGTAAAGTACGATGTGCCCGGGAACATGCAGTAGTGAGCGGAAGGGTTCTGCTTCCCGGATGATCTTTTTCTTTTTGGCACGTTTGGGTAGCCCTTTGATATAAGTGACACTTGTACCGTCTTTGGCCTGCTTACTGGAGTTCCGGCGCAGGAAAATACCAAAGGGTCCAAGAAAGTCCCTGGTGGTCGCAGAGCAGTCACGACACTCATAGGCACCACCCCATCCGTAAGGTTCACCGTAAAACTCTTTGGCAAGCATGGCAACATTTTTTGGTGTAAATGGCAGGGGTTTTTTTGCAATGATCCGCAGGGTTTCTGCATGGACTTTATGGATCATGGCATGTCCCAAAGAATTTTTTTTGGCCGTTAGGTATGACTTTCCGTCTTTGCTTATGGGGAAGAGTGCTCCAAGTTTGACAATAGAAAGAGGTTTGTTCTTTTCATTGTAGAGACGAAGGTTGTCTTTTACCGTCATGGCATAGGTACCTGTTTTGAAAGTTTTTTTGAATTTATTGTCCACCAGCGTCAGATCCGTTATCTTTACCCATCCAAAAGCATAGGAGGCACGCACATAAGCCCAACGTCTGTCTTTGGAGTAATGTGAAATATAAAGCGGTACATTGATATGCAGGGCAGAATTCTGGTTATAGTCAAAAGGAAACCCTTCGCCTACTTTTCTGGGATCCCGGTAAAAGGCTGTAGAAGTAGGCAATGCTTTGACATTTGTCCTGCGAATAGTGATAGCATGGAATCTTTTGCTGTCTTTCTTGTGCATCTGTGCATTTCGTATCCATTTTTTATAGACATACGAAGGAATGACTTTTTTGTTTTCTCTGTAGATCTTGCCTTTGCTCACAAAGCGTGTTTCCCAGCCGAAATCTTTCTTTGGAATATCGAGTCTGGACAAAGTCCAGGGCTTGAAGTACTTTCTGTTGAACTCTCTGTCCAGTTTTTTCTGTTTGGACTTAGACATAGGTTTGACCTGCTTGGCATAGTAGGCAGGGTCTTGCGGGATCTTACGCATGTCTGCTACTTTGCCTTTGGGCATACGGTCTATTTTACTTTTATTTCGGTGACTGACCTTTAGTGTATAGTCAGCAGACAGGGAGGAAAACCCAAACAGTAAGAGGGTAGCGAGTGTTAGTTTTTTTATCATTATTCAATCTTTATAGTGTATAGGTTTTATGGGCTTAATTGTAATGCATATTGGTTAATGATTGGTGTATGTTACACCTAAGCCAACGGTATCATCACTGAGTGTAATTTCGGATTCATTAAAGATAATATCCGTATGTACCGGATGTGAAGCCAAAAGTGCTACAGCATCCAGGTCAAGCATGGTGATACTGTCTGCTTTGGCTGAAGCTACATGTACTCCTGCAGCAACAGAAATGGGACCTTCGAGCATACAGCCTATCATGCATTTTACACCAAATTCTGCAGAGAGCTCTGCCAGTTGAAGTGCCTGTGTGATCCCGGCCGTTTTTGCCAGTTTAATATTGATATAATCAATAGCCTGCATCTCCAAAAGTCTTTTGGCATCTTTGAGGGAAAAAACAGATTCATCTGCGAGCAGGGGAGTTTGAACTCTCTCTTTAATATATTTCAACCCCTCTATATTCTCTGCTGAGACAGGCTGTTCAATAAATTCGGCAATAATATCTCTTTTTTCAAGTGCATGAAGAAGTGTCACACTCTCCTCTGCCGTCCAGCCCTGATTGGCATCAAGTCGTAAAGAAATATGCTTATCCAGAATATCATGAATGGCAATGATACGGTCAATATCTTTTTGGGGATCATCACCGATCTTGATCTTAAGCGTGTCATATCCGAGTGCTACAGCCTGAAGGGAATCAGCGATCATTTTATCTGTCTCATTCATACTGATAGTGATGTCTGTCCTGAATTTTGTTTTTTTACCACCGAGCATTTGATAAAGAGGTAATTTTTCAGCTTTTGCTTTAAGGTCATACAGCGCTATTTCCAAGGCAGATTTTGCCGTGGTATTTTTGATGATCACGGTATGTATCAAGTGTAAAATATTGTCAAACTCTTCCAACTCGAGACCAGTGATATAGGGCTTGATGTATGTAATAGCAGCGATCATTGAGCCAATGGTCTCACCTGTGATCACAGGGGTCTGTGCCCCTTCACCATAGCCTAATGAGCCATCATCACACTCAATAATGACCACAAGGTCTTCGAGTGCATCAACGCGGCGTAAAGAGGTAATGAAGGGCTTTTTAAGCGGTGCTTTGAGGATCTCTGTACGAATATTGCTTATTTTCATTCAGACTGATCTCTCAAGTGATTCTATTTCTCTTAAAGTTTCACTCAATGCTTTGATCTCTTTTGCCAGTTTTTCTCTTTTGGCTCTGATGAGGCCTTCTTCAACATCATCAATGGCATATTCGAGTTTATCCGCATATGATTTATAGTCTTTAAGCAAGTTATTTTTCAAGGTGAGATATTTTGTTTTATTTTCCAAAGTTGTTTTTTGTTCATCAGTCAAAGTTCTCATATATTACTCCTGATTATTTAAGAAATGATAACGTTTTTTTTGTATGCATTATGAAGTTATGAATTATTTTATACCAATAAGTATTAAGTAGTGATTTTTTGTTAGAAGTTTTTCTCTTAGATACCGACAATTATTGGGCTTGTACGATGGGTAGTCATACAACAATGAACTTATTAAAAAAGGAGGAAGAATAAAAGTTTATTGCCGATATCTAAGATACAGGAGAATTATAATCTAAATAAGATAAATTTAGTCTTAAATAGAACAGATTTTTAAAAAAAAGATAACTTTACGCTTATTTATTTAGCAAACCAGCCAGTTTTCCAGTTTAAAAATGTCTTCTGTTGCCGGCATAGCCTTCCATCCATTAGATTCTAAGTACATCATTTTATTTCCGAAATATCCTACAATATATTTCTCTTTATAGATCGGAAAGGTACCAGAATGCAACATTGCAAAGATATCATCATGGTTTTTCGCTGTTTCATAATAGGAAAAATCAAAAGAGTGCAAGGAGATTAAAGCAGTTTGCAGCATCTCATTTTTAAACATAGATGTAGAAAGCACATAATATGAGGGGTAGGGTACAGCCGGATCATCCATAATGTCACAAATATAGAGACGTTCTTTTTTCTTTTGATACATAAAGGTATTGTAGAGGATATAGGAAAAAGATCTTAAAAATATGACAAATTGTCATATTTTTTCTTGTATATCTTTCTTTTGGGGACGAGAGGAACGAGTAAAGAGGGAGGGAAAACAGTGAGATTACCAGGAGCCTCCGCCGCCACCTCCGCCACCGCCACCGGAGAACCCACCGCCTCCTGAAAAGCCGCCACCGCCGGAACTGGAAGCTGGCGGGGTTGCCGCAGTATTTACCGCAGAGTTGAAGTTTTGCATGTTATAGATATTCCCATGGTACCAGACAGGTGTTGAGACATTGAGCAGTTTAAAGAAGTCTATCCAGTGGTCTGTCTCTTTAAAGAGTACAGCATAGGGCAGCATTTTTTCCAGATAGTTCGGATCCATAGCCAAACGTCTTCTTATTTCGTCTTCTTTGACACGCTTAACAAACTCTTTAAGACCCAGAAGATGTTTCTGTGCACGTGCACCTTTTGGTGTGAAGTTACCTAAATGTCTGTAGACAAGTATCATTAAAGCAAGTATGACAATAATCACACCCACAGGTCCTATGAGCAGTGCTGTTATATTGATCTTGCCTTCTTGATTGAGCATGACGATCGGCATCATTCCTGCGCCTACAAAAACAAGTCCGAAGAGTTTTTGAAACAAGCTTTTACTGCTGAACATCACACTCAGTCCCACACCCCCGAATGCAATAGGGAAAATAAGAATGAACAGTGCATCTGCACCCATGGTTTTAAAAATTGCATATGCAGCCAAAAGGATGACAGGAATGAGAAAGAGAATGGTTCTGATAAGAAAACTTTTTCTTATTCGTTGCGGGTTCTCAACCATGTACCCGTCTGCAACCGACCATGTGTAGAGATTGTCATTGATATGGGAAAAACCAGATCTTAATTTTTCTGCAACAGAAGCAGAGCCTTTTGAAAGAACAAAAGCACTTTTTCCTTTAAAAAGTATATTTTCAAGAAGATAGCGCTGGTTCATGGTCAAGCCGTCTCTCTTCTTTTCTATTTTACGCAATACCGGATCTCTTTTTTCATTTTGATGGTCTATTTCAAGGTAACCAAGATGTGCCAGTTCCAAAACAGCAGCAGAGAAATCCTCATCGTCTGCATGTTTGTCCAGAATGAGACCGGACTGTAACACAGAAAGACCTTTTGGCGGCTCATACTGTACGGCAATGGCACGATTGTCTTTGTATCCGCTATATTTCTTATACATCGTATAAAAATAGATCAGGAATCCAAGCAGTGCACCCCAATGCCAGTTTGACATCAACCAGTCCATAAATGAAGCTTTGACATTTTCCTGACCATTCTGATCCAGTGTATTGGCAGGGTAGACCAATTCTACGGTCGCTCCCTCATGCGGGGCAAGTCGATCCACAGTCACTTCAAGTGCTTGGGGATTTAACCATTGACTCTTGGCTGTAGAGGTTTTGACACCATAACGTCCTGTAAATGTAGAGAGTTCTATGTTATTTTGTGAGAGTAGAGGGGGAAGAAAAAAATATGCTTTTATATTGTAAACAGGGATCGCCCACCCTGAACCGACAATGTTCCATCGAATGGCATCATTTTGACTGTACTGTGCAGTCTGTGCTGCAGGTAAAACACCTTTTTTTACTCTGTAACGGATCTGATAGGTATGAACACCATTGACATAAGATGAAGCTGAACCTATCTTCAAGCGTATGATCTCTCCGGCATGTCCGGATCTCATCGTGGTGTGTGTCCATTCTACCGGTTGACTGTCCATATCTACAGAAAAATCCGTTAAGCTAAGGTCTTTGATAAGGGAGTTGACTTTGACAGTAAAAGGGATATCACGGTAGATCCCGTGTTTTTGCTGACCTTCAAAGTCATATTGTAATGTTTCAACAACAGCGAGTTCACCACTCTGTTCAACCGTAATATTGATCTCATAATTGGAGATCTTTTCAGCATAGAGTGTGCTGCTGAATCCTGCAAGGAGCAGGGAAAGAAGTATTTTTTTCATTGTGACCCCTTAGAGGTCGATCTTTGGCATTTTTTGTACCGCTTCTGCTTCACTTTCGTTCAGTTCAAAGTACTTGCGTGCGGTAAAGTTGAATTTCTGTGCAACAAAAAGATCAGGGAAAGACTCTATCTTTGCATTATAATCTCTAACGATCGCATTGTAATAGCGTCTAGCATTCTGAATGGCATCTTCAAGGTTGGAGAGTTCATCCTGCAGCTTCAAAAAGTTGGTGTTGGCTTTAAGGTCAGGGTAGGCTTCTGCAAGTGCGAACATTTTACCAAGTGCTCCCGATAACATATTGGCTGCAGCAGCTTTCTCGTCCATAGTTCCGGCACTTAAACCCTGCTGTCTTGCTTTGATAACTCTTTCAAGTGTGTCACCTTCATACTCTTTATATCCCTTGACTGTATCTACCAGTGCAGGAATAAGGTCGTAACGACGTTTCAGCTGCACATCAATATCTGACCATGAAGCATCTATGCCTGCTCTTAGTGACACCAATTTATTATAGATCGCAACAAGGTATGCCCCGATCCCCACAATGATCAATAGTATGATATTTCCAAAACTCATTTTATTTCCTTCAGTATTTAATGTAAGATTATTATAACAAAGATTTATCTTAAAATCGTCTAAGAAGTGTTATACTTTCTAAAAAAGAGTATTCATGGCGTATGATCTCCAGGACAAATTGGTAATAGCTATCTCCTCCAGAGCACTCTTTGACCTGGAAGAAGAGAACAGTATATTTGATAAGGAGGGATTGGAAGCTTACTATACACACCAGCTTGAACATATAGATAACCCTCTTGCGAAAGGTTCGGCTTTTCGATTTGTGCAAAATCTGCTTTCCATTAACAAAAAATTTGACAATAAGCTGATTGAAGTCATCATTCTCTCGCGGAACAATGCCGCAACAGGTTTGCGTATCGGGAGATCTATTGAACATTATGACTTGGATATTGAACGCAGTGGATGGACAGCCGGTACACCTGTGGCGCGTTACCTTGAAGCCTTTAAAGTAGATCTTTTTTTATCGGTGCATGCGCCTGATGTGGAAGAAGCTGTCAATTCCGGTGTGGCTGCGGCAACGATACTCCCTCATACACCTATCACATCCCAGGAGAGTGATATCGTAAAGATCGCTTTTGACGGTGATGCCGTTATTTTTGGAGACGAGAGTGAAAAGGTCTATCAGGCAGATGGCCTGGAAGCCTTTATCGAGCATGAACGGAATAATGCAAAAAATCCACTGAGTAAAGGGCCTTTTTTCAAGTTTTTGAAAACCATCTCGGAAATACAGGATAAATTTCCGATGGAAGCTTCTCCTATAAGAACAGCACTTGTGACGGCCAGAAACTTTTCTACGCATGAACGTGTGCTTGCTACGCTTGAAGGCTGGGGTGTACGTGTTGATGAAGCCTTTTTTCAAGGCGGTGTACAAAAGTATGAAGTCATTAAAGCTTTCGGTGCAGACATTTTCTTTGATGATCAGGAGAGTCATCTTATACATGCTTCAAAAGAGACACCTTCAGCCAAAGTACCCTACAGAAAAGCATAATGTATATGGCTTTTAGCCTACAATATACGTCAGCTTGATATTGCTCAATGGATTTGCCTGTCCAATCAACTATACTTCTGCAAAATATTACAGAAGATACATTAAAGGCTGAGCATGAGCGAATTTTTAAACAATACAACTTCTCCATATGAAGGACAATACCCTGATGGACACCCGGTACGGACATATCTTGAAGAAAACCTGCTTATCCGGAATCTGATCTCTGAACTCCAATCTGTAAGCAGTGTAGAGAATATAGAATTTTTTAAAGCACTGTTTGACAAACTGGGAAAAGTAGAATTACATTTTGCCCGTAAGGAAAACCAACTTTTTCCTTATCTTGAAAAACACGGATGGACCTCACCTTCTCAAAATATGTGGGCATTTCATGACCAGATACGAGAGGAGATCAAAGAGACCAGAAAAGCCATAGAAGCAGAAGATACAGAAGTGATGATCATGACTTCTCAGCAACTTTTCCGTTCCCTTGAGCATATCATGCAGGTTGAAGAGGGAAGACTTCTTCCCAATGCTATGCAAATGATCTCTGAAGAGGAATGGAAGGAGTTTAAAGAGGGGGACAAGGAGATAGGATGGATGTTTGATAAAGATCCGACACCATATCCTGCAGATGAGTATATACATCCAAGTCAAGATACACAGAGAAGAACCCTGCCTTTTGGAACAGAAGACAAGACACACTTTGATGAAGGGTGGCTCACTCCGGAACAGGTCAACTCTATTTTCAGGATCTTACCTGTAGATATTACCTATGTCAATGAACATGATCAAGTGGTTTTTTATAATAGAGGCGAAGACAGGGTATTTCCTAGGTCTGCAGGTATTATAGGGCGAGAGGTTAAATTTTGTCATCCTCCCAAAAGTGTAGACCAGGTCATACAGATACTTGAAGCGTTTAAAGCCGGTACACAGGACCTTGCAGAGTTTTGGATAAACTTCAAAGGACAATTCATCCATATACAGTATTTTGCAGTACGAGATCCTGACGGTACCTATCGTGGTGTCATAGAGATGAGCCAGGATGTGACACATATACGTGGTCTGGAGGGTCAAAAAAGATTGCTTGACTGGGAATGATCAGTTGGTAGTAAAGTCCACGATCTCAACACCTGCACAGCCTTTTTTAATGTGTTTGTGTTCTTTAGCGTCTTCTTCAGCAAGTTCTATGAGGTCTGCAAAATCTTGTTTATCTGC
>Ga0256834_1000710_pt1 | contig 23653 bp, 26 predicted proteins | sample 4281140metaG_FD_190536 | JGI IMG/M metagenome (GOLD analysis project Ga0256834, IMG submission 190536) | Hydrothermal vent microbial communities from East Pacific Rise, Pacific Ocean - 4281-140 | ecosystem: Environmental > Aquatic > Marine > Hydrothermal vents | place: Pacific Ocean: East...
TCATGTACGGTGGTTGGGTATTTTTCCTCGGCCTGACGGAACAAGGATTGCTTGTTATTTTCGTTGAATTTAAACGTTGTATTCTCGAGTTTCTTTTTCTCACCACACTTGGGACAAACTAGGGCATCGCCTTCTTTTTTCATCAATGCCCCACACTTAGGACAAAACATAGACATAAAAAATATTTTATGAAGTAATTATTTTTAAACTTTTTTAAAAATGGGGTAGATATTTGCCGATATACGGTATTTTCAATGGCGTTGTGTTGTTGTACATTATGACTTTACCGACTATACAGAAACCCTTGGGCTCCCCAAAGACTGGGCATTTTTTCAGCGGCAAACCAGGTGGTGGATAAAAACCAGACTTTATCACATTTGGACACGATTTAACGTAACTAACGTCGTAGCAACACTGTTTAGGTAAGTCATGCGCCAGACAAATGGATCTTATATTGTTATCGCCCGCTGTTATAACGTATTCTTTGCCGTTGATTTTGACTATTTTAACGACCCTATGGACTATGTAGATCCATCTATGATACTTTATCGGGTCATAGCCTAAATAGACTATTATGTCCCCGGGTTTTATCGAATTTACGTCCCAGCCTTCTACGAATAGAATGTCCCCGGGTTTTATAACCGGGTACATCGACTTTGTTGGCACGGTAACCACGGGCGTTCTTGAATTAAATGCTATTTTTAAGCCTATGATTATTGCAACAAAAATTATTAATGTTTCCGTTAGTTCAATGAAAAAGTTTTCTAACTTGGTTTTTAAATTACCGACTTTAGTTGAATTATCGCCCATAGTATCAATCCTATTAAGAATAATCCAAGTAATATGATGTGTATGATATCGTTCTTGTTTGGTACATTTATCGCCAAAATCTTGAACCTACTGACTTCTTTGACGTTGTCCTGGTTTTCATAGGATATCGAAAAGCTCCATGAAGACTTGGATGGTAAAATTGGTAACTTGGTTGTGAAAACGAATATGACGTCTTTAGATTGTCCTGGTTTTAGTGTGTCTATGTAGACCGTTGTATTTGAGAAGTTAAACACGCTTTGTTCGTATTTACTGAGGTTAACGGAAATAACGATGTTCTTGGCTATGCCCTTCCCGGCGTTGGTTATATTTAGAACTATGTAATATCCCTTTTTACCCGACTTCAATTGACACGACGTTATGTCTAGAACTGGGGACCTATGGACCACAAAGTAATCCTTTGCTTCGTAGACTTTTCCTGTTCTTTGGTCATATATTGTGAAAATATAATAATGGCCACCAATAAAACTAGAAGAGATTGGAATAACTATGTTTTTCGTATTTAGGCCACGTTTCAGACTCAAACTTGCTTGAGCCAATGGGATTGCGTTATCTAGACTAAGATTATAAAATACCCTACGTATGACCGGATAGTTAGAAACAACGGAAAGATTTATCTTTAAATATGTTTTATTTTCCCTTGAAACGTTTATGTATGGTTGTATCATTTTAGGGATGGGGCAAAATCTTCCAAATCGTCTTATCACCAGGTTAGAGCTAATTATATGACAAGTTCCATCAAGGCATTGAACAACTGGTTCTGGTTTTGGGAAAAATCCTAAAAAGACATGGTTTCCATCAACGTAGTACAATTCATTAGCCAATATATCTATATCATACCAGGAGTTGTTTATCCAAACCTCGTCCCATGCATGGAGTACGGATCCATTTGGTGAGAAATATATACCTAAAACGTATCTGGCCGGGATGTCTATGTTTTTCATTATGTCTTCGTAAAGCCATGCAATCTCGTCACAAGTACCTTGCATTTTACTAAATACGATCTTAGGTGATGTATATGTTTGTGAATAGGTTTCATTGTATTTGAAATTGTTTTTCAAATACTGGTAGAATTCTACAACGTTTTCCGTAACATTTAGACCGTTTCTTGAGACGCCTAAGGAGTAGTTATGGTCATAGGTGCACCATACAGGTTGTTTGACGCATGGGGATATTTCCTCATTTTGATATATACCTATGTCCCCGGAATACGGAACATCATAGGTTCTTTTAACAAAAAAAGAAATCCTGGCATAGGGTATCCTTGTACCAGAACAAATCATTAATAAATAATTGTTACCAAGATGATCTGTTTTTATTTTTGTAAAACAATTAGAATTTATTCTTATATCGGAAATATTCACATATTGCTTTCCTTGAACGTATAAAGGAATTATATATGCCTTTATTTTGTAAGTGCTTGAATTTTTCGAAAGAGAAACCACCATAGTTAGGTTTTCGGTGACTTTATATTCACAATTATATAAAGAATAAGAAGGAATAACCACAAGTAAAATCGATAGGATAAAAATGACAAACTTCGATAAGGTGTTTGATTTCATACCACCACTTGAAAAATATATGGGTATTTATTGTTATTTAATTTTAACTCAACCAGCCTTTGGTAGGATAAAGCTTGCACACGAGGACTTTGTTGTTGAAGAATTGATAAAAGAACCACCTCGATCTAAACGTGGAGACTATTTGGTTGTTAAAATTGAAAAAAGAAACTGGGACACTATAAAACTAGCTCGTGTAATTGCTTCTAGAATAGGGGTGCCGAAAAAAGACGTTCAATATTTAGGTATAAAGGATAAATTAGCCGTAACAACACAATATTTTTTCATAAAAAATGGAAATATAGAACATTTGAACAAAATTAAAGAAATACCAGACACAAAGATCAAGGATTATTTTTTCACGAATTATTTCTCTATGGATATTCTTCTTGGAAATTCTTTCAAAATAGTGGTATATGATATAAAAAACATGGATAATTTTAAAAAAGCATGCGAAGAGCTTACCAAAAAAGGTTTTTTAAATTACTTTGGTGTTCAAAGATTTGGTATAACCAGGCCGATAAGTCATGTAATAGGTAGGTTGTTATTGTCTGAGGACTACGAAGGAGCTTTTTATTATCTTTTGTGTTTTCAAGGCCAAGAAGAGCTTGAAAAAACGAAATATTATAGATCCCTAATAGAAAACGGAGAGCTTGAAAAATTTGTCAAAGAAGCACCACCATGGCTCTACTACGAAAAACTTTTGGTAGCCAATTATTTGAGATTCAAAGACTATAAAAAAGCCTTTAAAAGACTTCCACAGAATTATAAAAAGATATTTTTCCATGCATATCAGTCATATTTGTTCAATAGAGCTTTGTCATATTATTACTTGTATGATAAAGTTCCCGACACCATAACCGTTAGCAAGAACGATCCTTTTATTGAAGAAATTCTTTGGGACGATGGTATAACAAACTTTAGATCTTCAAGAAAATTGGGTGTTAAATTAAAGCCAATAAAAAGAAAATCAATAGAATTTCCTAAAGAATTTAAATATAAAATAATTAGTAGTAATAGAGTTATACTCGAATTTAACTTGAACAAAGGAGTCTATGCAACTTCGTTGATTAGGGAAATTTGTAAAAACAAGTATTGGTGATGGTTTATGAAAGCGTATTTGATAAGGACTATATATGGTGTATTATTGTTGGATGAAAACGGTGATTTGATAGACTATAGAACCTTTGAACCAAACGAATTGATCGATAAAAACCTCGAAGCACTATCTGGCAAGGTCTTGCCAGAGGAAAAAGAATTGATCGACAAGTACAAGGACAAATACGACAAGATAATAGTTGAAAAACCATTTGACCTGGACGATGAAAAGTTGGCCTTTGATCCTAGTATAGTCTCCCTTAAGAAAAGGGCAATAGATTATTTGATAGACCTAGGCATAATTTCGTCCAAGGATGAGTACAATGAAAAACTACTCGAAATTTCAAAAATATTCACCAAGTCCAAGATAAAGAGAAGGTACTCCGAGCCAGACATGGCCATAGTCCACTGTGGCGACACGATAGAGGATCTTGATAAGATAATCAACCTGTTGAACGAAAGACTAAGAGAATTTTACAATCTGTATTTCCCAGAGCTTGATAACTTGGTCGAAGACCACAAAACATATGTCGTACTGGTCTCTGAGTTATTGACTAGGGAAAACTTCACAAAAGACAAATTAAAAGAACTAAAATCCAAGTACGATCTTAAACTCTCGGAGGACCTAATCAAAGAGATAGAATACGCCGCAAAATATTCGATGGGTGGCGACGTTGAAGAAGATCTATTGGAAATCTTCAAAGACTTGGCAGAAAACATAAAATCGTTGATGGCCACGAGGGAGAAAATAGTCAAAGTCCTTGACAAATACACGTCCAAATACACACCAAATCTTAGGGCAATACTTAGCTCCACGATAATAGCAAAGCTTTTGTCTACGGTCGGATCTTTGGAGAGGTTGGCTAGCCTACCGGCATCTAGTATCCAAGTCATAGGCGCGGAAAAGGCATTGTTTAGACATTTGAAAAAAGGTACCAAACCACCAAAACATGGTATCATATTCCAGGTCCCAGAGGTTAGATTTGCACCAAAGAAGCTAAGGGGTAAGATAGCCAGGGCAATTGCTACGAAGATCTCCATAGCCGCCAAGGCGGATGCCTTCACAAAGAGGGACATTTCCGAAAAAATAAAGAAAGACCTAGAAAAAAGACTGGAGGAAATAAGAAAATCTTCAAAGTGATGTAAAATGGCCAAGGTCAAACTATATAAGGGCTTTAAAGGAGTATATGAAATTGGCAAAAATAGAATCGCCACGAAAAACCTAGTTCCAGGGGTTAAAGTGTACAATGAAAAGCTCGTTAAAATAAAGGGCGTAGAATATAGAATTTGGAACCCACATAGGAGTAAGTTGGCATCGTCTTTGCTGAAAGGACTAAAGGAAATGAAGATAGAACCGGGAGCCACCGTGCTATACTTGGGTTCGGCAACCGGCACCACGGTGTCTCACGTCAGCGACATCATCTGGGACAACACGACCAAGGGTATTTGCTATTGTGTCGAGTTTTCGCCTAGGGCCATGAAAGAGTTCATAACCAACGTGGCCTCGTATAGGAAGAACGTGGTCCCTATATTGGGCGACGCACGAAAACCCGAAGACTATGAGTTCTTTATCACCGATAAGGTCGACGTTGTCTACCAAGACGTCGCGCAACCAGACCAAACAGAGATATTGATAAAAAACGTCGAACTCTTCCTAAGGCCTGGGGGCTATATATACTATGCCATAAAGGCAAAGTCCATAGACGTTACCAAGGACGTCGGCGAAGTCATAACAAAAGAAATAAATATGTTGAAAGAAAGTAATATACATATACTACAGATTATAAAAATTAAACCCTATCACAAGGACCACGTTATGGTAGTAGGGAGGTATGAACCATGAGGCCACAATATTATGAATTTGCATTGGTTATGATAGCTGCATTGATATTAATTTTTGTTGTTTTCATGGTCGAAAGAACCATAGAGTACTATTATTCTTTGTATAAATTGAAACATGGAAACGGTACAAAAATAATAATACAAAAATACTCAACGAAGTCTTCCAATAGCAATATAACAAAATCCCTAGCCCAAATAAACAATAAGCTCGACGTCATCGAGGGCCAAATAAAAGAATTAAATTCCAAGGTAAACGCACTATACTACGGAGTTAAGTACTTGATCAAAGATCTAAAACACCTAAATCTAACCAATAAAATCATCTACTACAACAGCACGAAGGTCTATAGATACGTCTATTACGAGGGAACCAACTCTACGAAGTTCGACCTAGCCCTTCAATACATGGAGAACGTCACATGTACGACCAAGGCTTGTTATTACTTGGACAAAGCTCTATTGGCAAACGAAAGGGCAATAAACAACATAGGTTACGATAGACTAGACCTATATAGGCTAAAGAAGGATCTAATAGTCCTTAAGTCCATACTTGTAACCAAGGACCAAGACAGAACCTTCGACAAATCGGTCATAGCCGATATAATAATGACCTCCAAGGTCCTTTCGGAGAGAAAGGCATACCAAGACTTGGTCATGTACTCCTTGATAGCGGCCTTGGATGCATGCTCTGAGCTAAATATGCGTTGTGCATACGTGTTCACATTGCCTGGTGAAAAGGTCCAGGCAAAGAATTACGACCTTGTCGTAGAGTTCCCCGCAAACAGTAATATAAAATTCGTAAAGTACGTCTTGGCAAAATACAACATAACAACGTTACCAAGATATATATCGTACATAAATTAAGATTTATTTTCTTTTTCAAATATTTCTTTCCTCTTTACCTCTAATAAATTGTTCTCTAGGTTATGGAACTTCGCAGCGGTGGTGATCTCGTTCAACGAGAATATCGGCATTTTCTCCATATACTTTGCGTCCCTTAGGACATGATGATCGAGTATTATTTTGTCTATGGAACATTGATCTATTATTTTCTCTAGGTTCTTCTCCGCTAGTTCTACCCTTTTCTTACCAAATTTCCATAACAAGTACAACGGAGGACCGCTAAGGATGAGTATGTTTGGATTCTTTTCTATTATCCAATCCAGGGTCTTCTCGACTATGGGACCTTGGATGTCAGAGGCATGGATTATCGAATAGTCCTGGTACCTTATATTGGTCATGGTCACGTAGCCTAGCTTTGAGTTCTCTAGACCATGTGGCACCGGCGGCGAAAACTCTATCTTCGTGTCACCAAATTCAAATGTTTTTGCATCGTTGAACTTAACTTCTTTGGCTATGTTTTTAACGTTTAGAAGAAAGTTCGCAGACCTTTGTTCTTGACTTTTGTTAATGTTCATTGTGGGATGTTTTGTTAGGATGATCTTGTCTTTGTAGAGCTCCTTGGCGATCCCCGGGCTCGATGCACAGTAAATATTATCCAAAAATGGGGTGTAATGATCATAATGATAGTGTGATATGACTATGACATCGGCTTTTTTGCCATGTTCTTGGATTAAATCTCTTCTTTTCTTAAGCTCCGCAAATTCTGCCTTCGTCGGTGGTAAAGAGAATCTTTCGGGAGCTATGGCAACCCCAGGATCGATTAGAATTTTCAAATCGGGTGTTTCTACGAATGTACTCATTGACCTTACGCCAAAAGACTCAAAAGCCAATAGTTTTAATTTAACGTCTTTGTTCATATTTAGAAAATGGTTGAAAAAATATATTTAGTTTAGGACGGGGAAACGTCCGGATGACAATTGAAAGGTGCGTCGCCTTCGCTGGTTTGGTTCCAACAGTATTGATCTACGATTAGTCTATGGATTATTAGTTCATGATTTATTGTATCGGAAACTGGATCTAGACAACGTCTTTGATAAACTGGAACATGTGGTGGTGCTCCTTCGTCATCCGCACCACCACAACATCCTGGGTGATGCATATTTATTCCACAAACACTTGATCCACCTGGCACGGAAATGGAATCTGATACAGAATCTAAACCAGGATTCGTGATATAGAAACCATATCCGTTACAATATCCGCCGTTTGGTAGACCTTTGAATTCACCCATTGGTATCTCGTAAGAGCCCCCCATACCAGGTTTTTCATATTTTGCAAAACATGCATCACTCGTTGGTGTGCTGTGTTTGTAAACCCAGGTATCGTTGACGACCCAATGGTGATTATAGGCATAGCCACTGGTTCTTGCAAACGGTGTTAGGATCATATCATAGATTCTCGATATATTGTACGATCTGAATGGTATGTTTGTTAGATCTTCTCTGTAGACTATTCTATTGACTATTCTATAGATATAATGAAGGCCTGTATATCCAGCCTTGCTGAAGGTTACAAGTACCTTATGTTTTTTACTATATACCGAACTTCCTTCTTCGATATTCCATTTATTTACGGATATGTCACAACTAACTGGTGTACAATGATGTATAGGACCTTCACAACAAGTAACGTGAACAGTTGTACTTGATGGGTCGCCAATTGGCTCTGTTTTACTTGGTGGAGAACAACTACCATAGACTTGCTTGATCTTGTTTACGTATGCATAGGATATAATGTGTTTAATTGCAAATTTTTGGTCGCCAGTGTCCCTTAAATCTCCTAAAATATTGACCCTTATATCGATTTCAAATGGGACCTTTAGCTCATAAACCATTTTTCCATTTCTCGTGACATTAACTATGTATATGACCAGTAAAATTGCGGTCTTATTTGGTAATACTGGTTTTGTTATATTAACCAAAGGCAAAACTTCTACGTTGTCTATACTGTAGGATAGGGACTTGTCCCCAAAGTTTTTCTGGTTGTAATTGTTCAAGGTCTTTAACATTTGGTTTCCATCTTCTTCTAGGAACTCAACAAATTTTTCTAAATATTCTTTTTTAGTAATGTTTGTGAAGAAGTTCAAATAGGTCTTTATGTAATCAAAGGTTTCTTTGTTACAAATACAATGACCTGCGGAGTCCTTGTCCATACATTCTAGTACTATTGGACCTTCGCCAACGACACAACCAGGACCAGAGCCCATATAAGCCACTATCGTTGGCCCAGCCATTGGCATACCCCCACAACAACCACCGCCTTCACCACCTGTCTTGACGACTGCTGTCCAGTTTATTATTTTGCCTCCGTTAACACCTGTTTTAACGAAACCTGTTTTCAGCTTGTTCCAGGTATAGTTTTCATATGAATATAGGGCTTTGATTGTTGCAATGGTCAATATAGGTGGTATTGCGTAGAACTGGAATCCCGTTTTTGAAGATATGGATGCCTGTTCTCTAACGAATGGTTGATAGTATTTTTGTGTCGAAGAGTAAATATGTATTGCAGATATTGTCAGCGCAATGCTAAGCATTGCCAAACTTATTAAAAATCTTGCATACATGTCGTATCACCTCCCTTTAAACTTGGCCAGAGACTCTATTACCCCTTATATAAATCACGTACTTTGTTCCGTATTTGTAATATTCTAATGGACTATTCTTTTCTAGAAGATAGTAACTACCATAGTTAGGGTAACCGCCACAAGCCCTACAAAAACAGTAATACGTCAATTGCTTCATTCTTGCATGGAATTTTTTGTGTAATGGTACCTTTTCCACCAAATCTTTACCTATACCAACGGAAATATTAACTAAGTTTGTAGACGTATATGGTAACGTTTCCGTTGATCCAGAGTTTATTTTAACCTTTGAAACATTCATACCTGTGTAGTAATAAACAAACCTAGTCTCGTAAAGGACTTTATGAGCTTCAACATATTTGGCGGCATAAGTCTCTTTTATCACTGGGATGGACAACACAGTCGTGCCTAGGACAACTGCCAACATAATAGTGCTCAAAATCACATCAATTGAGTATATCATTCTTCAATCACCTCTTTTATTATTTTTAGACCTTCTTTTGTCTTTTTAACAAGAACCTTTGTCTTTATAGGTCTCTTTTCAAATATCGCAACATAGAGTCCAGGGGCCATTCCAAGGAATATGTCCGCTGGGACGTTGATTATGGCATATTTTCCTGTAGAGTCCTCTAGTGTGGCTATGAATTCTTGTTTTTCTATTAAGTACTTGTAAACGGGTAGAAAGCTCAATAGTATAAGTAAAAGTAGTATATAGTATTGATAAAGTAGACCAAATAATGCAAATGAGAATGGACCTTGTAGCGAAACCAGGACTATGTGCGCCAGCGAACCGGCAACAAGTCCTATAACGAAAAAATATATCATAATTATTATATGGGCCCTTAGATAGAGCTTGTTCTTTTTTATGAAAAAGAGTATGGCCCCACTATAAATAATAAATGGTATCAATATATTAAAAATATTGGTTCTTATTATACCTAGTAAAACACCAGCCAGAAGACAAACAAAGACATCCAAAAGTACTATTAAAAATTCTAACTTATCTTTTCTTATTGTTATTTTCCTCATAAATATTAAAATAATGAAAAATAAAATATTTTAAAATTCTGGGAACAAAACAACATAAAAACTTCCATATACGGTTCTTGGGTTTCCAAATGACGATACAATGGTTCCGTTAAGCTTGCTTATTTGATAATTACCATATATTTTTATTTTATCCGTTTTTAGTTTTAGTTTTCCATCCGTCCAGTTTTTACATCTTGGGTTGTAGACATAGTCTATCTTGCCAGTTATTAAATTTTGTAGGGCATTGCTTTCGTTATAATAGAAATAAAGCCTGTTTTCAAATATCTTTGTTACGTTTGTTCTGTTACCCATACAAGTGACCCAAGAGTAACTTTTTGACTTGACGAATGGAAATGGTATAGGAAACTCGTCACTATGTTGGATATTTATTATCGTTGCACCACGTAGTTCGGGTGGTAGTTGGCCTTGGTTTGTTATTTTATATAAGAGAAAATCACTGGAGATAACACCAGTACTCAGGTACGGAGTTACGTTTTTCACATTACCGAACAAGTATTTTGATAAATCCGAGGAGCTGTTGTTTAGTAAAAGAAAATCAACTGGTCCGTTTTCTTCAACTATTCCAACAAATGGCACCAATATAACATATTTCTTGATTAAAAAGAAATAATCACATCTTATCGGACCAAAACTTATATTATCCCCATATCCATACATGTATCTTTGGAATCCATCGGAGGTACATAGTTTTGCTAAAAATAGGGCTCTTCTTATATTTTTGTTTGTTGATGTGTATGCACTGGCTGGAATTCCATAATAGTCTTGCATAAATGCACCGGACATAAAAATAACATTACCGAATCTATCTGTAATTACCCAGTCTCGATCTAGATAGTCTATTGCACACATTTTAAACAGCGGTGCAAATTCACTTACACAAGTACTAGAGTTAATGGCAAATTCCCTTTCACAGAAATAAATTAAGCTTTTGATTGCTTTATGTGTTTGTGTGTAATTTATAACGGCCCACATTATACTGTTTTGTGGATCTATATAGTTTGGTAATAGTCTTCCAGAATTTGGGTCTATTTTTGCAAGACATATGTAAGTTATTTCATTGGCTTGTAAATAATATTTATACGTTACAATACCAATTTTTCTAAAATGAACGTTTTCAAAACCACTTTGATAGGACATATAAATAGAGAATGGAATCGCAAGTAAGAATATCATAACAGATATTATAAAATCTAGGGAAAATATTTGGGACCTCATGGTATCAGCACGTAAACTCTCCACATTGGTAGATGTCTATGGTAACTGGGGGATGGGATTTTAATTTAAATGTGCAAAGTCCAGTGGTCGTGTTATTCGTTGTTATATTCTTGTAATTCATACACCAAACACTAGATCCATTCAATGATTTTTTAATTAAATTATTTCTCTCTCTCAAAAAGTAATAATATTTATCCCCTATTTTTACTTTAAATTCAAAAACCGAATACGAAAGTAATAACGAACATAGGACAATTGTTGAAAAAACTATTATATGTTCCAACACATTCATGGCTATCATTTAAAATTCTAGTTTTTCATAAATTCTAAATATTCTTAAGTCCAATGCACCAGCACCACAACCCCAGTTTTCATCGCCACCATTGGCAACCCATATACTTAAAACGTTGTTTCCTACCCTAAATAGATTAGGTGTTTGTACGACTTTACAGCCTTTTGAACCAACACCCCATGTTACAATCCAAAGTTTTGTGTAGTTTGATCTCGTGATAACAAGGCCATACAACGAATCCCCTGGTGGATGGTTGTCGTGTATTCTGTTCAATAGCCTGACACCATTGAACCACACATCCGCGCCGTCGTCGGATCTAAAGATTAAGATAACTCTTTGTATGTTTGTTGAGTAGAACCAGGTGGTTCTATATCCTAGTTCTATGAATGGTATTCTTGCCAACAAATCGTTTGCAGCCCCAATCCTACCAGAACTTTCCAAATAAGTTATTGATTTTTTACATTGTTGATTTTTTTCAAAACTTTCATCCGTGCTACACATACCAACGTATGGACCCATACAGGAGTTTGCCCCTGGGGTGTTTGGAAGAGTAATGTTTAGATCGGAGGTGGTTCCCCAAGTTTTTGCTGGGAAGTATACGGAATAGAATGGTATACCGTTAATAAACACCTCTCCACTTGATTTTTTATCTTTAACTAATTTATATTGGATTATATTTCCGCTTGACGATGCGCTAAAATGACTATAACTTAAGAATGGGCTCGACGGTGGACTAATAATTTCCGTGACAGGTCTAGAGATTATTGCTTCAGACTCCTTCGGTGCAAAATATTCTAGACATTTATCACTATAACTAAACCAAGAAAAAGACGTAGACTTACTATATATTTTGAAAGAAACAGCGGGAAGTTCTGGTTTTTTGTTTATTATACTCACGACGGTTATACTATCTTTCGACAAAGGCGACCACGAGGTATCATAAACAAATAGAAAACCCGTTGGTAGATACATGCCCGTGTATGGGGCTATACTTCCAAGAAGATAACCATTGAAAAACACCAAACAGTATCCATTACATTTACTGACATATATAAAGTACTGTTTGTCTGGGGATGCTTTGAATACTATTCTTTCATACAAAACACAACCATATTTTTTACATTCTTCTGGTGATAATTCGTTTTGGGCGCTCGTTAAATCATTTGTTGTATATGTTAAAGCCTGTTTAAATATGGTAACGTTTGGATCGAAGATCAATGTTAAATGTGCTGATTTACCTTCTTTTACATCGTTAACAACATATTTACTATAGAATTTTAGATCTTTTTTATCAAACCATGGGCTTGCAAAATTATTTCCGTTTTGGTCAACGGGCATGAAAAATCCAATAATTGGTAGGTACAATTTGGAAACTATGTCCGATGAACTTAGTTCTGTTAGACCGGATGGTATTGTTGTTGTGTATGGGCTTGGGTTTTTAGAATAGAAGTTTATTGGACATGGTGGGCTCGAACATATTGCCGTGTGTGTTGTGTTGTAAAGACTGCATAACGTATACCATTTGAATGATAGTGAATATGGAGTGTATCCTATCATAGAATAATTGAATATAACTTCGTTGGATGTGTTTACATATTGACTGGAAAGGTTTTTAAAAAATTCGTTTGTCCCTTTTTCACTTTGTTTTACCATTAATTTGGCCTTGTTTGGTGTTATTGGTTTTATTATATGAGATAATATTATTATTGTTGTAAAAAACATGCCTAAAGATATTAAAAAGTCGATTGTTAGGTAAGATCTCATATTTTGTCACCATAACTTAAGTCTTTTCTCACAAGTGTCACAACATCTTATTTCGTCCCATTTATAGACCTTGGTACCCATTGGGGTTTTTATGGTTATTCTCGTGTTTTTCGTATAATTACAAAGAAATCTAAAATGATGTTGATTCATAAATCCAGGTACTTCTTTGGCATATACTATTCTATAATATCCGTAGAATTTCCTAGAGAATATTATATTGTTACAGACCATATGAATAAGGTCACAAATTTGATATCCACATACGTGTGTAATCTCTTGGGATGTTACATTAAAGATTTGGTGTGTTTTGTCGTTTTTTACTGTGATTTTAACCTTTACGTTGAAACAGTAATCGTTGACCGGGTACATTGAAAAAGTCACATTAGTCACGTTTAAATCATAATATGTTAATATTTCTGGTTCAAAGAATGGAAATTTTCCTATGTCGTACCTTACGGCATAAAAGGATAAAACATCGTTTAGTCTTAGCTTCAACGTTGAAAGAAAGGAGCTTTGATACATTGTGCCAAGGGCATAGAAGAACATATTTTTAAAGAATAATATATAAAGTGTGAATATTAGTGCCAATATTATGGCATATTCTAAAACAGCTTGAGATCTCATTATTATGAAAATATTATATTAATTATAAGAATCTAAAAAATATAAATATAGCTATCATAGCAACAAAGAACGCTGGAACCAACGGTATACCCTTTGCTATTGGTACGTACTCTGGAAACGTTTCATTTTTTATTTCATTTATTAGTCTTATATCACTAGGGTAGAGTCCATCGGCGGACTTCTTTTTGATTATTATTTTGAAATTTTTATCCTTGAACTTGTCTAGAGACTCTGTATAGACGTATTTATCTCCAATCTTTAAAATATAGAACAATGGTATGTCTGCATCGCATAGATCTTCGATTCTGACGTATGACTTTCCAGACTCTGATTTCAATGCAACCAGGGCAATCAATAGAAATATACCCGCCAGTACTAGGAACAGTACCTTGATCATTAAAAGTCCTACGGTCTTAAAACAAAGGATTCCAAGTATTACTAGGACAACACCTAGTACTATGTGTAGGGTCTTGTGCTCGATCTTTCTTAATATTCTTTGGAAGATCTGTGTTAAGATTATGAAAACGATCAACGATAGATAAAAACCGCCGGGTAGAGTTTTTAGGAAACGTGTATAGATCAACAACGTTATAAAACCCGGTATCAACGATATGTAAAGGCTTAGGATTATGTCTTTTTTTGAAATCTTATTCTTTTTTACAAGCTCACACACGGATACGAAAACTATGTACGGTACATAGGATAAAGTAACGATGACCAATGCAAGTATTTGAAGGGGCACGGTTTTGAATATTTTGACTATGAACGGGTACTTACATGAGAATGGGAAAAACGTTAGTAAAAACATACAAAAGGCCACAAAAATATATAGATCTCCCTCGGCCCAGAATTTTAGATAGTAGAGTAAAACCGCGAATGCTGCGAACGACATTAATAAAATATAGTAGAAACAATGTAGAAAGACTACGTCTATTATGCCTAAAATACATGACAAGGACAAGAAAACCATTGGAAATAGTGTTTTGTTATTTAATTTTCTATACAAATAAATACAAGCTCCTATGAAGACAATGGCCAATATGAATGAAATTATGTTTTTTGGCCATGAAATTGGAAAAACAAAAATATTCAACAATATTGTTAAAAATAAAAGAATAAAAACCAAATAACTTGGTACTATTGTTGTTTTATAGTCTTGATAGGCAATGTAACCCGTTAGTATAATTATCAAAATATATAGTGCTAGGACTATCATAAAACTAAGAAACGTAATTGGAAATATAAAAACCGATTGATTTACTTAAATATGATTCCATAGCCGCTATCTCTCCTTGAATGTATGGCATTAGAAATATTATGGTTACCATAACACCAAGTAGCATGAACATCGCCTCTAAAACGAGCATTATCATTGTGTTGAATGATGTCTGTGATCTCATGAGTATCACCGTAGCAACGAGGAGAATACGAACCTATAGTAATTGTTCACGGTTGTTTTTATTTCATCGAATTGTTGATAGATGTTCATTGTTTCTGCCATTAGAATTATAGCTATCAATAGAACAAATGCCAACATTATCAAGGATTCTATGGATTGTTGCGACCTCATTAATATGAATATGAAAAACAAAATATTAAAAATATGTTAGAAAAGCTTAGACTGCACCTAGTATTTGATTACAGTTGATAATATTTCTTGCGTATGCCGTACCGAATACCTTTGTATTATTGTCTTGACCCCAACAATAGTAATCATTTGGTGAAATTACATTGTTTAAACTAGAGACAGCATACAACTTTGTTCCATGTACCAATATGTAACCACTTGTGATTTTTATTGTTCCATCTAGTGGGTCTGCCTCAAGGGTTAATAGTGCTGTTCCACCTGAACTAGAACCAGCAACATAACAATTTATATCCGAACCACTGGTGGAATAACTACATTGGAGGTTTGTCATATTTGCAGAATGTAACATATTAGCAAACTCCGTTGCAACAGCATCTTGAGCATTGTCTGTTGCAGCTGCGGTTGCAGGATTTTCCAAAGCTCTACAAACCGCTTGAACAAATTTTATACATTCTTCTTTTTCCATCTTTTTACTTTGGTTTCCTAAAATTCCCATCATTTTTCCTACAACGACCACTGCAATCATAACAGCTGCGCCAAGAATTATCAAGTATTCAAGTGCACCTTGGCCACGATTTCCCTTATTTGGCTTTGCTTGTCCTATGGTCATATAAAAAATATATGACCAAACCAAATATAAAGTTTTGTTTAATTTATTTTAGTTGTCTCATTTGTTGGTATTTTATTTTTAGGTTTTTTGATGTAGAATTTGTATAGTATTTTATCATGAACAAAATTATCAAAATCAAAAGTATAGTTATTCCGGCTATGACCATAAACTCACTAGTGACTTGAGATCTCATATTTTGTCACCATAATATTGTCAACAAAATAAAACCAAGACCGAAAGTGCCAGCATAGTGGGCAAATATCGTTAGATAGACCAATTTAACCAGAACACCGTTTAAATAGGCAAGAGCCGGCGCCATGATAAGACCAGATGAAATCTTTCCTTTTTTCATCTTACCTGCTATTATACAAACTAAGAATCCTTGGATTGCACAATAAATGATCAATATTTTTAGAAATATTGTTGGGGTTATCGCAAGAGCGGATTTACTAACTATTCCCATTTGGATGACCTTTAGATACATTAACTTGAACAATGCTGCAACAACACCCAATATTGCAGCTGAGATTATACTTGATGAGTATAAAAACAATGTAACCATTGCGGTCGCAGCTTCCCTTTCTTTTTTTATTTTTAATATGTTTTCCGCGTTTTGAGCAACTTCGTCAAGAATATCTGCCAAACGACCACCTTGTTCTATGGCGGTCGCAATGATTCTAAAAATTCTTTTTATGAAAACCGTGCCAATCCTTTCTCCCATTCTCTGAAATGCCTCGACTTGGGAGATACCTTTTTTCATTTCTGCCAAGCTTCTACGAACCTCGTAGCCCAATGGTCCTCCCAGGGTCCTAGAAACCTCGCTAAGACCCGAATCTATACCCATACCTGCCCTAAGGGACGAGGCCAATTGGGTTAGGAAATAGGGTGTTTGGTATTCTATCTTTTCCAATCTTTTTTCCATTTGTCTGTATGGAATACCAAAGAAAAAGAATACCGCCATAAGTATGGTATAGATTAACGTTATGTATAGAGATTTATCAAAAATAAAATAAGTAGCCACCGCACATGCAATCGTTAGTCCTATTGATATTAAAATCCAAACCTTTGGTTGGTATTTGAACTTTCCCCTATAGAAAATTAATTTATATTTTTTCCATAGTTCTTCTAGTTTATTTTCTTTGTTTGTTTTTAGATATGGTGTTGGCATCTATAAACACTTAAAATCCTTTTATTTGTTTAAAATTGTTTCTATACATTTGGCTCAAGTACTTGAATTATTATCAGCATAGTCAACAACAGCATCGGAAGACCAACACAATACGTCAATGCAAGACCCATCACCGTTGTACCCGATGCACTGGATGCAAGTGTGGAGGAAACGCCACCAGATAAGGCAGAACTAGCTCCACCAAAAAGACCCAAAGATGAAATAGCGCTAAGTATGCCTAACATTACGGGGAGGACCGCCGCGACGAATAAAAAGAATATACCCACAAGGTTTAGGGTTGCCGAGAATTTTTGCATTTGTACTAGGGCTTCTTTTGTAAGGTCCTCGACCAATAATTTTATTGCCTTGGAAAGTTCACCACCCGATCTAACGGTTCTAACTACCATGGTACCAAATCTTTCAAGGCCTTTGCTGTAGTTTCTTTCGACCATGTGAAGAACGGCATCGGAGAACGTTATACCGGATTGAGTTTCTGCGACCAATAGTGTAAACTCTTGGGATAACGTACCATAGTCCGCCTTAGCTATGGACGTCACCGCGGACTGAATACCAAGGCCGGCGCTCAACAAACAAGACATTTCCCTAAGTGCAAAGGCCAATTGACGTTCTATGTCCTTGGCTCTTTTTTTGTTCATCATCTTTGGATAGTTCATGCCTAATAAGAATATTCCAAACATTATACCTATCGGCGCCAATATAGCAATCCATATGGAACTTATCATTCCCATAAAGAAGTAAATCAAAAACATCGTAAGTAAAACAAAACCCACCGTCAGAGATATAGCGGAAACAAAGTTTACATAGTCCGTGACCGTAAACTGCATTCTTGTGGCATAAAGATCTAGAGAAAGTCTTCTTGGATCAAAGAACTTCATTATTGTGCTTTTTTCATAAACTTTTTCAAGAACTGGTTGCCAAATTTCAACTAATTTGAAATATTTTTTATATAATGGGTTTGATGTTTTTATATACGTGTTTATTTCTCTAGTGACTTCGGGTAGTTCTACTTTTCTAATGGCGGCGACTATTTGTTTTAATTTTGGTGAAACAACCTTTTCTTTTCTCTTTTGTTGTTGTTCTGCTTTGATTTCTTGTTCTATAAAATCATCGGAGAACAAGGACTCTAAAGAGTTATCTACTTTTAATTCTGGTTGCTCCGATGCCAAGATATCTTGTTTGACTTTGTACAGATCCTTTATGTTTGGTCTTTTCTTTTTTCCGCCGAACATATTTATCTCCTTGCAAGCTCTTTTTTCTTTAATTTACCATATACTTGGATATATTTACCAACCTTGTATACGTCCATTTTTTCGTCTTCGGCCTTCTTGACCAAATATTCTATGAACTCCTTTCTCTCCTCAAGTTCGTCTAGAATCTCGTTAGTCGAAAGACCGGTGTATCGAGTAAGTTCTTCAAGAAAGTGAATGGCAACGTCCGTACGGACTATTTCGTCGTCCTCCGCATGCCATCTATAGACTATGTTCAACCTTGGGGTGTCGCCCTCCATGCCGGCAAGCTCCGCTATTTCAGAGATCCTTCTAACAAACCTACCCTTGTACAATATTCTTTGCTGCATTACTATGAAGTTAAGAGCGGTTAGCATTATCGTTGGTACATTCATTGGCGGGCTTTTGAGTCTTATTATGGTCTCTCTTGCGGAGTTTGCGTGCACGGTACCCATACAACCCTGGTGACCGGTGTTCATTGCCGTGAACAAGGTCTTTGCCTCCGAGCCTCGAATTTCACCTACTAGGATTGCGTCTGGCCTTTGTCTAAGGGCGGCCTTTAAGAGATCGTCCATAGTGATTTCTCCAGTGCCCTCTATGGATTTTGGTCTAGTTTCTTCCCTAATCCAGTGTTTTAAAGGCAACTGAAGCTCTGCAACGTCTTCTATGGAGATGATACGACGTTCAACAGGTATAAAACAACCCAATATGTTTAGGGTTGTGGTTTTACCAGAACCGGTACCACCCGCGACTATTATGTTCGCAGGGTATGCGAACATTCCATCAACTATAAGCCAAAGGAATGCGGCGACCTCTGGCGACATCGTACCAAATTTTATCAAATCTATTATGGTCAATGGGTTCTTCTTGAACTTACGTATGGTTATATGTGGTCCTTCTAGGGCTATTGGTGGTATAACCGCATTAACTCTTGATCCATCTGCCAATCTAGCGTCTAGAATAGGACATTGCTGATCTATTCTCCTATCAACGAAATACGCTATTCTACGGGCTATGTTTATTATTTCTTTGTCTGTTCTAAAGATTATGTTTGTTTTACACATACCAAATTCTCTGTGGAACACATAAACTGGTTTGTTGGTACCTATAACCATAACTTCTTCCAATAGATCGTCTTTTAACAAGAATTCAAGCATACCAAAGCCTATTATCTCAGACATTATTATTTTTGTTAAACGATCTATCGTAGGTGAGTCCTCTGGGATTGCGAACTTTTTTGCAACTTCTTTGACTATTTCTTTTATTTTTGTTCTAATTTCTTCCCTTCTTTTTTCACTAACGTAGTCTTCTTTTTTGATTTCTATGTTTCTAATACAAGCTTCTTTTGCTTCTTTAAATATTCTCTGTTCCGATGCATTTAACGATCTAACTGACGAAATGTAGTATACAGGCACTTCTTCGCCATATACCTCGTAGATTTTAACATCTCCATATTCCTTTAGAAGTTTTTTTGGTCTTTCAATCCAAGGTTTTTTCTCTGCTTCGTTTTCGGCGTGTACAAGTTCTTCTATTGTAGAAAAAGATATTTTTTTGCCTGCAAAATCCAAATCTATGTCTGGTAGCCCTGTACTAGGGGTTGTTGCTTCAACTATAGAAGGACCTGGCGTCTGGGGTTTTGTTTGTTTGGGTTTTTCTTTTTTTGGAGCACCACCAAGTAATTCGCTAAGTGCTTCGTCTAAAAGGCTGAAGTCGTCCGTCATGAAAATGATAAAATATATTAAATTTTATATTATGGAAAATATTAAATCTTTTCTTTGTTTATTATATCCATAATAACTTCTTTACATTTATTCTTGTCCTTTGTCTCCAAGACATAGTAATTTTTATAATTTTTTATTGAATTGAGTACTGTTTTTATATTATTTTCATCGTCTATTAAATCTTTCTTTGAAAATATTATGTATTTTGGTTTCTCAATGTCTTCTAGATATTTTTTATATATCTCTATTTGTTTGTCGAGATCTAGGACTTTAAAATTTGTTACGTCAAAAAAGTACAAAATTACCCCTGTTAGATGGAAAATAGAAACGAGGGTTTTTTGCTCTATTTTATTTAGCTTTCTCTTTTCAAGCAACCCTGGGGTATCTAGTATTTGGATTTTCTTACGCTCATTCAACACTATGTGACCTATGTGTATATTCTTGGTTGTGAATGGATAGTTGGCTATTTCTGGGCTTTTGGTTGATACATTTGATATAAATGTACTTTTTCCTGCATTTGCACATCCTGCGACTATTATCGTTGGTAATTTTGGATCCAAAGAAGATAATTTTTTCAATTCTTTGTTTAAGTTTAATAGTTTTTCATAACATTCTTCTATATCTTTTAAAAGAGACACCGCACGACCATAAAACTCCTTTCTAAGTTCTATTATTTTGTTTCGATCAAAACAGTATTTTATTTTTAAATAGTATTTTTTCTTGAATTCTTCAATCTTTTTTCTTGAGAAATAAATATTCTTTATACAATCCTTGAACTCTTTTTCAGACATATATATATTTATTAAACTCTTATGGAAATCATGGGCTTTATCGTATATTGGTAATTCTTTCAATATTTTATCTAGATATGCTGTTGTATAGTCGGAGAAAGATTGTAACTTGGCCAAGGATACATTTCTAAGTTCTTTTGTGCTTTTATTTTTTGTTTTTATCTTGTTTACTCTTTTAAATGCATTGTCTATTATTAACTCTATTTTAGATCTCATAGCTTCCATTTTTTAATTGGTTTATACACGGGTCCCGTTGGATAGAGTTTACTTTCATACAATACAAGGGTTTCAAATTTTATCTTTTTTATGTATGGTCTTGTGTTTCTTAAAATTTCTTTTACCTCTTTTTTGGCCATGGGGTCCTTTACCCTTGCTATCGTTAAATGTGGTACGAAACCTTTTTCGTACTCGTTTATATTATTCAATATCGTTTGAAAAGGCTTGTCGTTATCAAAACCCAACCATACGACCCTAGGGTTGTTCTGATTGGGGAATGCACCTATTTTTGTTATGGATGCCTCGAACGATAGTCCTTGAGCTAGACTTGATTCGTATCTATCTATTATTTCTAAGACTTCTTCTTCAGATTTTTCGCCATAGAATTTTAAAGTGATATGGAGGTTTTCTTTTTCAACGAGCTTGACACCCTTGATCCTAAAGTTCTTGGAGACTTTTTTGAATATTTCTTCCTTAACTTCCAACGGTAGATCTAAGGCTGAAAATATTCTCATTGTAAATTTTAATTATTTGATAATAATATAATAATATTAATTATGGCACTTAACAAAAACACTATAATTCAACTGGTCAAACAAGTGCTAAACGACTACAACATAGACTATCTAGATTTTTCAAACATAGAGGACATAGTTTTTGACCTTATAATAAAAACGAACAACGTTATAGTTACCAAAATCTTTAAAGATATAGAATGTCTGAAGAAAAATTGTGCAGAAGAGCTTAAAAAAATATCCAATAGCCTATGTGCGGTGCCATTGATAATAAGTGAACTCGAAAAAACACAAAAAATAGAGGATGATTTCGTTGGCTATCGATATGATATACCTTTTGTTAATGTCAGGACCTTTGAAAAGATATTGATTGGAGATTATCCAAAATACTATTATAAAAGAGGTGGAAGATACGTTAAAATAAAGATAAAAGACGAGGAAAAATTCAAGCAACGTTTACTAAAATATGGTGTTAGTAGGACTAGGATTTATCATATATTAACGTCCTCCAGCTCTGGTATAAGGCTCGAATATCTAAAATATGTAGAAGATTGTATCGAACCTTGTGAAATAGACGTTTTTAAAAACATTCCATCGGTATATCCAGAGCTAGAGATAGATAAATTCAAAGTCTTTGTGACGACTAAGACCCCACATATTGCGTCATTGATAGAAAGTGCTAAGCTGGATGTTTTGTTTTTCACTAGGGATCGTAAGAAATTTTTATATATTTCAGACTTTTTGTCTAGCGAATCAGAGGTTGTTCCTGCAAAGTCAAAAAAAGAGATACTAAAGTATATAAAAGAACGATTACTTAAGTAGAGAATTTATTTTATCTATTATTTCCTTTGCACATTCTTCTTCGGAATTTTTGGACGTATCTACTATTACTCTCTTTAGATTTAGGGTGTCTATTTTGCTTATTAGTTTGTTGTTTATACTTTGAAGCTCTGACTCGTTCTCCAATGGTAGAACAGGATCTGTTAAAGAAGATTTTTCCCTTTTTTTCATATCTTCAAGCCTTGCTCTAAAAAATATTAATAGATCTGGTAATTTTATAGTCTTTTTAAATATTTTTAAAATATCCATCTCTTTTTTAGAGTTTAGCGTTGACAAAAGCTGAAATGTTAAATAATTTTCTAAAATCAATATATCACTATTTTTAAGTATGTTATTTATGTTATTTTGTTGAAAAATTGTATTTGCACAAGACAAATAAAATATAGCCTTTCTAAAGTCATTGAAATTTAACATATAGAGCTTTAAAATTCTTCCAATTTCTGTGTCAAGGACATCGTCTACGAAAACCACATTGTAACCCTTAACTTTATAATATTGATATATTATTTTTGATATTGTTGTTTTACCTGTGAAAGGTAGCCCCTCGCAGGAGATAAATAAACCCATTGAAATTAAGGTGAGAACATGTCAAATATAAACTTTATTTTAGAGCAATTGAACGTGGTTTTGAATGATAAATTAACGCCTAGAAACATAAAAAGAGCCGTTGAGAATGCAATAAACATTCTAAATGATCAGGAAAAAGAAGAAAAGGTCAAAGTGGCTCAAGCCCTTAATCAAATTGAAAGTATAATAGACGACCCAAATATGCCATTGTACATAAGGACACTGTTGCTTCAGATAACCGCAGCATTGTCAGAAATGATGAATAAGGATTAAGGCTCGGAACCAAAGTTTTTCCTGTATCTTTCCTTGACTTTCTCAAGGGTAGGTGCATTTGTTTGGGCGCCTTCGGCTTCTATTATGAACGATGCCACGACGGAGGCAAACTTCCCAGCGATTTCCAACTCTTTCCTGGAAATGTTATCCAACTCTTCCCTAGAAGATACAAATTCAAGTAACTTGGAAAGAAAACTAACCCTATGGGCGTCACCACATCCCGTTGGATCAACGATCTTTTCGGGCTTGGCTATCGGTATATGGATCTCATGCTCTTTGTAGTGTATTATGGAGCCTTTTTCACCATAGGAGACTATTATTATCCTTGGTCCTTTTAGGTCCCTTATGGTCTCTAGGCCAG
>Ga0256834_1000711_pt1 | contig 23639 bp, 13 predicted proteins | sample 4281140metaG_FD_190536 | JGI IMG/M metagenome (GOLD analysis project Ga0256834, IMG submission 190536) | Hydrothermal vent microbial communities from East Pacific Rise, Pacific Ocean - 4281-140 | ecosystem: Environmental > Aquatic > Marine > Hydrothermal vents | place: Pacific Ocean: East...
TACATTCCAGCTACCAATATTTTGATTAAAAACGGATGCCTCATAAAACATTCCTCTCATATTAGTTACATTGCTTACATCCCAGTTATTAACAGGTTGGTTAAAAGCAGATGCTCTATAAAATACTTTTGACATATCAGTAACACTGCTTACATTCCAGTTACTAATGGGTTGGTTAAAAGCAGATGCTTCTCGAAGCATAGATGACATATTGGTGAGACCACTCACATCCCAATTGCCAATGGATTGGTTAAAAGAAGATGCTCTATAAAACATAAATGACATATTGGTAACACTGCTCACATTCCAGTTGCCAATTGGCTGGTTAAAAGCAGATATTCCATAAAACATAGATGCCATATCCGTAACACTACTCACATTCCAGCTACCAATTGGTTGGTTAAAAGCAGATGCCATATAAAACATAGATGTCATATCCGTAACACTACTTACATCCCAATTACCAATGTGTTGGTTAAAAACAGGTGATTGTCGAAACATCCACCCCATATCCGTAACACTACTCACATCCCAATTATCAATTGGCTGGTTAAAAGCAGATGCTTGGTAAAACATAGTATTCATATCAGTTACACTGCTTACATTCCAGTTACCAATTGGCTGGTTAAATGAAGAAGCTCGTTGAAACATATATCTCATACTGGTAACATTACTCACACCCCAGCTACTAATTGGCTGATTAAAAGAAGAAGCTCCTGAAAACATACCTATCATATTAGTTACACCACTCACATCCCAGCTACCAATTGGTTGGTTAAAAGAGGACGCATCTTCGAACATACTATTCATATCAGTTATATTACTCACATCCCAATTATCAATGGGCTGGTTAAATAAAGAAGCACCCCTAAACATATAAGTAAAGTCTGTAACGTTTGTTAAATCAGGAGCATCTGTAGCAGGTACTGTTAAGTTTGAACATCCGAAGAAAGCTCTTCCAAACCAAGTCCATGCAATTTCACCCCATTGTTCTACGGTTAAAATTTTTTCTTTATCCCCACTATTATTAAAATATATGCTTGAGAAAATTCCTGAGATAGATACTGTATAAGTGCCTGATACAGCGTACGTATGAGTAATATTTCCAATTACTCCTGTATCAGAACTACCGTCTCCCCAATCCACAATGTAATTATATCCAAACCCAACAGTTGGTATGGTAATCTGGTTGTCATTAGAAGTACCAGGATTATCTGTTTTCCAGGTAGTTATAAACTGCCCTGAAGCACTTTTGATGAATGAGAAAATAAAAAGAGTGAAAAATAACGCATACTTAATCATAACTAATTTTTTGTTAGAAAAATATTTTCGGTTGAGATGGTGGAGGATAAAAAAGTATTGAATTATAATTATAGTAATTCAAGTTGAGAATAGAAACATTTGTTTAAAAAATTAGATAGAATTGTTAGTTATTTTTACTTATACCTGAAACCTAATTTAACAGGCTCTAGTTAAGGTGTTTACTTTATGTGATATGCATTGCACTTGCAGTTAATGCCTTTAATTAATTTTGATAAAAATAGAGATTATGAAAATAGCAATCACAAGTCAGAATCAAAAAACCGTAAGTGGGCACGCAGGTAAAACAACCAGATTTGTTGTTTTTGAAGTAGAAGATAAAAAGGTGGTAAATAAAAGTGTACTAGAACTGGAAGTTAGCAATGTATTGCACGAACATTTTCATGGCAATCCAGTGCCAGGGTATGTACACCCTGTGTTAGAAATGGATGTGGTTATTACGGGCAGCATGGGGTCAGGTTTTCCTATAAAAATGCAGGCTAATGGAGTTGAAGCCATTATGACTGACGAAAAAGATATAGATGTAGTTATTTCATCTTATTTGGATGGTACGCTTGTGAGGTTACAACCCGAAGGTCATCATCATTAGCAGGCATTTGTATTGTTGGTGTTATTGAGTACGTTTGGATTATAGTACAAAATCGAACGTATGAAAGTTGTTTCCATCCATATTTATCCTATTAAATCATTAGGAGGTATTTCTTTGCAATCTGCTAAGGTGCTTGGTAGAGGGTTAGAATACGATAGGAGGTGGGTTCTAATTGATAAAAAGGGAATGTTTCAATCGCAAAGAACATTCCCGAATATGGCACTCTTTTCTATTTCTATTACTCAAGAGTCTTTACGTGTAAAAGCACCTGATGACTCTGTGCTATCAATTCCTTTTAAGCCCGAAGGAGAAAAAAGGATCGTAAAAATTTGGAATGATGAAGTTAGAGGCGTAGAAGTTTCTCCTCAAATTAGCTCTTGGTTTTCTAAACGATTAGGCAAAGAAGTTTACCTTGTTAAGATGACCGAAGAAACCAACCGATTAATTGATGTTAGGTATGCTTCTAATGCAGAAACTGTAAGTTTTGCTGATGGCTACCCGTTGTTGCTTGCCAATACAGCTTCGGTGGATGATCTCAATGAGAAACTGGTTAACCCAGTGGAAGTAGATAGGTTTAGACCTAATATTGTTGTTGAGGGGCATCGACCTTTTGAGGAAGAAGTCTGGAAACAACTAACTATTGGTGCTGCTCAAATAGAAGTTGTGAAAAAATGTGCCCGTTGTGTGGTTGTAAATATTGACCCTCAAACTGCTGTTAAAGGGAAAGAAGTATTGCAATCTTTATCCAATTATAGAAAAACAGGGAACAAAGTGCATTTTGGGGTAAATGCACTTGTTCACAAAGAAGGTGTAATTAAAGTAGGAGACCGGCTAGGGCTCAATTAATTCTCTTAAAAAAGCTTCATTATTTTCTTAAGCCAATCACGATAAAGCGCTAGCATTAATATAAATGTCATTGCCCAAATACCTAATATATTAAAAATTGGAGTGTTTATTTTGGCTCCTAAAAAATGTTTAACTGGTGCATAAAAGGGCGTTCTGTAGTCCAATATATTGTTAGGGTGAATGGTTTGGTAAATAGGATCTATTATTTGATACAATCTTCCATCTTCTTCAATTATCCTTCCCTGACTTAAACTTTTGGTAACTGTTTTATCAATATTTTCGTTATAATTATCTCTTTTTAGTTTGTCAAAAATACCTTCATGTTGGAGCTCAACAACTAACTTATCTTTTAAAACCATTGCCTTATTTTGCTTGGTAAGGTTATAGGTTTTAAATGTTTTTAAATAACTTAAGGCACTGCTAAGCACTTTCTGATCTATTTCTTTAATGTTTAATTTTTTGTAGTCTGGAAATTTGCTATCTCCTAATATTTTTAATTGGTGCTCAATTTCAAATCTCACTAAATTTAGTTTTTGCGATGCTAGGTCTAAATCAGCTTCTTCTTCTGATTGAGCTAGTTTAAAGCCATCTAATAGCGAGGTTTCTAGTTTGGGTATTAAATACACGCTGTTATAGCGGGTTTCAGAAATAACCTTATTGTATTTATAAAACTCTTTACCAAAAGCGTTTTGCGTGAATTGAGCTACCAATGATGCCTCAAGCGCCCATCGAGAAACCATTACATCACCTATGATAGGTACATTTACTTCGTTTCGTACCGTTTTGTGTAATTGGTCGTATTGCACAACAACCCCACTTAAAAGAATTTGTGGAATCAATAAGAATGGAATTAATATATAAACCGTTACTACCGAGTTCATGGCAGAAGAAATGTTTAAGCCTAATAAATTGGCAAAGCTTGAGGTAGTAAAAAGTATGGCCCAAAAGATGAGGTACATGCCATGAATTTCTAAAATAGTATTGCCTACCAATACAAAAAGTAAGGTTTGAATGGCCGAAATACTAAACATCAAAAATAGCTTAGAAGATATATAGCTTCCTTTACTTAAGTTTAGAAATGCTTCGCGTTGAAGAATTTTTTTATCTTTAATAATTTCTTCGGCACTTACCGTAAGCCCCATAAACATAGCCACGATAATGCTCATAAATATATAGGAAGGGATGTTTTCGTTTTTATAGAACGCATATTCTTCTCCCGAATATTTTACAATAAAGGCTAAAATAGCTGCGATTATGGGTGCTTCTAATACATTTATTAAAAGGTATTGACGGTTGGCTAACTTTGAAAGTACATCTCTTTTAATAAAAATGGCCATTTGAGAAAACACATTCGGAAGGTGTAGCGTAGATTTTGGTTTTTCTTTTACGGCTTCAATGTTTTTTGGTTGAGGGGAGTTTGAATAAATCTTCGTCCATTCTTCTGGAGACACTTTTCTCTGCTTCGTTTGATTTCCGTATTCGTCAAGTACCTTGGTTTCAATTATGTCGAATACCTGTTCTGGATTTACATTGCCACAGGCCGAACATTCACCTTCTTCGCTATCAATCATCTTCATAGCATCCTTAAAATGAACGACAGATTCTACAGGCATTCCATAATAAATTTGAAATCCACCAGTATCTAGGATCAGAAGCCTATCGAACATCTTAAATATTTGTGAAGAAGGTTGATGAATAACCACAAATACTATTTTCCCATTGAGCGAAAGTTCCTTCAAAAGATCCATTATATTCTCTGAATCTCGAGATGACAAGCCTGAGGTAGGTTCATCTACAAATAAAACACTTGGTTCTCTGAGTAGCTCAAGAGCAATATTTACCCTCTTCCTTTGCCCTCCACTAATTACCTTTTCTAATGGTGACCCAACCTTAAGATTTTTAATGTGGATTAAGCCTATACTTGTTAAAGTTTTATCTACTAAGGTTGTGAGTTCTTCTTTTGATAAATGACTAAAACATAACCTTCCTGCATAATACAAATTGTCAAATACTGATAAATCTTCAAGTAGTAAGTCATCTTGCGGTACATATCCAATTACTCCATCTATATGTTCAGGGTTCTTGTGGATGTTAATCCCATTTATTTTTACTTCTCCTTGAGTTGGAGTATCTGTTCCATTTAATACATTAAGTAGCGTAGATTTACCTGCACCACTTGCTCCCATTATACCTAATAGCTTACCAGATCGTTCACTAAAGTTTATTTTTCGGAGACCTTCATAGCCGTTTTTAAAGGTGTAAGAAACATTTTTTACTTCTAAAGAAAGCTGAGGTAGATCAGCATGTTGTTGATATAGCGATACTAAATCACTGTAATAGAGCGTATCAAATTTCCCTCTAATGGAGCTACCTTCTGTAAAAGCTTTTATATGATTATTGGGTAATCTTATTCCATTAACTACAACCTCAGATAAACCAATTTTTTTTATAAAAGCGGTATTGGTGTTTTGAAAGTGAATAATGGCAATAAACCCATTTAGGTTTTCCCGATGAAGATGGAAATATTCATTGTTTTCACTAGTTTTTCTTGCATCAATTATAAAAATATGTTCACTAGAAAAGTCTTCTATTTTTTGTGCTATTACAAACTCTTTTATAATGTCAAAATCACTAAGATTTACTTTAAAATTAGCTCTAACACTTTCTACCAATTGCTCCTCTCGTTTGGTAATGGTGCCGTCTGCCATGGTGGCCGAAACCATTTGTAAAAGAATTGCATACATCTGGTGTTTGGTTAGCTCAGCTGCAACCGAATGGCAAAGGTTGTCAATGAGCTGTTCTTCATTAATTGAAGTAAGCTTATTAAGTTTCTCAACTTCACTATCAAAAAACGAAATGTATTCTTGTACAAGTTCTTCGTTTAGTTGATTTTTTAATATTTCCTTAATTTTTTCACGCTCAGCATTGGTTACTTGGTCTTCTTTAACAATAATGGCAAAAAGCTTTAGCAGTACTTCTAATAATGTTTTACTCACAACAGGTTAGGGAAATGGTTAAAAAAAAGCCATCCGCTAGCCAGCGGACGGCTTTAATAATACAAAATAATGATTTTTTAAGCTATTAATCTTGCCCTGATTTTGTCAACTTGCTCAGTAATGCTTTTTAAAGTTTCATCTGATAGCATCAAATCTGCCTGATTATTTTTAATCTGCTCATCCATGTTTAGCTTTTCATAAGCAGCAAGCAAGTTTTTGAAATCTTGAATAAGTTGATCCACTTCTGTGTCTCTTTCAACTGCTTCCAAAAGTTTAATTGTTTCTGCAATTCCTACTCTTTGGTCGAGAATTATTTTTATTACAGGGGTTAAAATAATATTTCTTTGTGCCTCAGGTAATAAATCTTTAGGGTAGGTGTTTACTAATGTAGTTGAAAGGTAAAGACCTTCTACAAAACTGCCTGCCGTAACAAGTGCAGCTACTTTATTTCGTTTTTCATCTTTAAGGTACTTATCAACTTTATTCACTGTTTGGTTTATCAGTACTTCTAAAGAATCTTTTGAGTCTATATTCTCCTCAAAACGTTGCATAGCTACTTCATCAACAGCGCCAAGTACACCAAGGTGATCCGCTAATTTTTTAATTGTTTGCAAATAATCAATAGATTCTTGAGTTTTTCCATAAGAACTTAAATAGGCAACATCAGAAGCATAAATTCCAAGATTTACCGCAGTTTTACTAAACGTAGTTAAGTAGCTATCAGCAGACTCTTTAGGGTTCATTAACTCCGAATTATAATCTGCACCCGTAGCTTCGATTAAAAAAGGAACTTCGGTAGGAGCTGGAATTTTATAAGTTACCTCTTCAATTTTTTGAATCAACTCTTCTTTTGCTGCATCAAATTCAGCAGATTCATTAGAGTTATCTTCAGTACTTCCACCACATGCAACTAGGGCTCCTAAGAAAACCACTGAAAGTGCATTAAATAATAATGATTTTATCTTCATTTTCGCTTAAATTAAAATTTGCCTCAATTCTACTTAAAATAAATGAAATTCCATTCTAAAAGGTGCCGAAACCTTTACTTTTTCGTGTTAAGATACAGTTTCATTTTCGATAAGTGAAATTGAGGACTCGGAATTAGCAGCTAATATGTTTTGAGTGTTATTAATGATTGCTGTTAAAACATTGTTTGAATGGTTTTTAATAGTCATCATGTTGGGCTCAATTTTAATTTTTAGGGTTGCGCCTCTAAAAATAATTGTAAAATCATAAAAACTCCAATTTTCAGGAATGGTAGGCTTAAAGCTTAGTTGATTGTTTTTTATACGTAAACCAGCAAATCCTTCTACAATTGACATCCAGGTACCTCCCATACTTGTAATGTGGAGTCCATCATCCGTGTCATTATTGATATTGTCAAGATCGAGCCTTGCCGTGCGAAGGTACATTTCATAGGCCTTATCTTTCATACCAATTTTAGAAGCTAATATGCTGTGAATACATGGTGATAGCGAAGACTCATGCACTGTTAAAGGTTCGTAGAAATCAAAATTCCTCTTTATTGTGGCATTATCGTATTCACCCTCAAACATATAAATGCCTTGCAATACATCTGCTTGCTTAATATAGCACGATCTTAAAATCCTGTCCCACGACCATTTTTCATGAATGGGCCTTTCACTAGGGGCGAGCTCAGAAGTTGGAATCAATTCTTTATCCATAAAGCCATCTTGCTGTAAAAAGATGTCGAGGTGCTCGTTCTTAGGGAAGTAAATATTTGTAGAAATTTCTTTCCAATTAGCTATTTCGGAGTCTAGTTTAAAACCTGTTTTAGCTGAAATTGATTTGAATTCTTTTGATTTTGCTAGTAGGTCAATTTGCTCTATGGTATAATTAAGTGTCCACTCAATTAATTTTAAAGTGTACCAATTATTATTTACGTTGTTTTCGTATTCATTGGGGCCTGTAACTCCAAGTAGCACATATTTCTCTTTTGATTTTGACCAATTTACTCTTTGCGCCCAAAATCGTGATATTCCGATAAGAACTTCTAGGCCATACTTTGCCATATAAGAGGTGTCGCCAGTATATGAAATATAGTTGTAGATGGCATAAGCAATAGCTCCGTTCCGATGAATTTCTTCAAAGGTAATTTCCCATTCGTTATGGCATTCTTCTCCATTTATAGTAACCATAGGGTAGAGAGCTGCTCCATGGTTAAAGCCCAATAATTGAGCATTTTCTTGCGCTTTTTGTAAATGGTTATACCTATACTTTAAAAGATTTTGTGCCACCTCAGGTTTGGCCGTTCTCATGTAAAATGGAAGGCAGTAGGCTTCTGTGTCCCAATATGTTACGCCTCCATACTTTTCTCCTGTAAACCCTTTGGGGCCAATATTTAAGCTTTCGTTCTCGCCTGTATAAGTTTGATATAATTGAAAAATATTATACCTAATGGCTTGTTGAGCAGAAATGTCACCTCCAATTTTTATATCACTTTCTTCCCATTTGCTATGCCAGGCTCTTATATGCTCATTCAATAATTGCTCAAAACCTTTTTCTATAAATTCTGCAGACCTGGATTCTGCTATGTTTGTTAATTTTTCTTTTTTGTTATATAAAGAAGACTCAAGCACAGCGATTTTATGGATTGTTATTTTTTGCCCTTTAGTAATATCAAGCGAAACGGTGTTTGAAATATAGTTTGGCTTTTCTATTAAGTTCAGTTCTGGCTTTATTGGTTTTCCATCCAAGGCAACTTGAAACCTCATTCCGGCACAAACTTCAAACTTGGTTTTTTTAGTTTGAGAAATTATAAAAGAGAACTCTTTGGTAGCTTCTTTGCCAATTTCAACCCAAAAGGTTTCATCATAATTTGAGTCGGAATTAATAATGCCACTATCAAGGTATGGCTCAACTTCAATAGTTCCACTAAAGTTTATTGGGGTAATTGAGTATTCTATAGCTCCTAAGTCTTTTTCAATTAAACTCACAAAACGTTTTGACTCAATTTTAATTTTCTTGCCATTAGGTAGAGTGGCTATTGCACTTCTTAAAAGCACACCATCGTGCATATTAAGGGTTCTCTTAAACTCATGCAGGCTACACGTATCTAAATCAAAAATTTCGCCTTCAACTTTTATGTTAATACCAATCCAATTGGTGGAATTTATAATTTTGGCAAAATACTCTGGGTAACCATTTTTCCACCAACCAACACGGGTTTTATCAGGGTAATAAACACCTCCAATGTAAGACCCCTGCAGGGTATTGCCAGAATAGTTTTCTTCAAAATTTGCACGCTGACCCATAAAGCCATTGCCAATGCTAAATATGCTTTCTGAGACCTTATTGTTTTCGGGGTGAAACCCTTCTTCAATAATGCTCCACTCATCGAGTTTTATAAATTTAGTCATGCTGAGTGTTTTAATTTTAAAATATCAAGTGCTTCAGGTACTGTAATTTGGTCTAGGCCGCCAACAACTTTATCTGCACTATGTAAAATGTTACTGTCTCCAATCCCAATGCATCTCATTCCTGCATTTTTTGCTGCATCTATTCCTGCTTGGGCATCTTCAAAAACCAAACAATTACTAGCCTTAAGGCCAAGAAGCTGAGCTCCCTTGATAAATACTTCTGGGTCAGGTTTTGCATTTGAAACCATGGTGCCATCGATTCTTGCATCGAATAATTGAGAGATACCTAATTTTTTAAGGATGTAGGCTGCGTTTTTACTGGCAGAACCGAGTGCGATTTTTATTACATGATCTTTGGCGTCTATAATAAATGATTTTGTTCCGGGTAATAAATCATCCGAATCCAATTTTTCAATTAGGGCTAGATAAAGCTCATTCTTTTCTGCAGCTAATTCTTTTCGTTCACTTTCAGATTTATTTATTGCTCCAATTTCGAGAAGAATATCAAGAGACCTTAATCGGCTAACGCCCTTAAGTCGCTCATTATGCTCTAAGGTAAAGTCGAACTTTAATTCATCTGCAATCTTTTTCCATGCTAGATAGTGATATTTTGCAGTATCAACTATCACCCCATCCAAATCGAATATAAATCCTTTATTCATCTTTTTTATCGTTAACAATTAGGGTGAGTAAACCTGCAATTATCATAGAAATGCCTCCTAATACAAGTGCATATATGGTGTCTCCACCAAAAAATGTAGAGACTAAAAAGCCTAAAAGACTTGCTGCTAAAATTTGAGGTATTACAATAAAAAAATTAAAAATGCCCATGTAAACCCCCATTTTATTAGCTGGTAAAGAGCCTGTTAAGATGGCATAAGGCATTGATAATATACTTGCCCAAGCAAAACCAATTCCTATTTCTGAAATAATAAGTACATAAGGGTTTTTAATAAAATAAAAGGAAATGAGCCCTGCGCCACCAAATAATAGTGCTATTAGGTGTGTTGTTTTCCTACTGGTTTTTTTTGCGATTACAGGTAGTAGAAATGCAATAATTGCTGCAAAGCCATTATAAACAGCCATTAAAATTCCTACCCAATCGGCTCCATCATTATAAAGCTTAGAGGTAGTATCTGTTGTTTCATAAATATGGCTTGTAACTGCAGAGGTAGTGTAAATCCACATGGCAAAAAGTGCAAACCAAGAAAAAAACTGTACAAAGGCTAATTGTTTCATAGCCTTGGGCATATCAAACAAATCATCTATGATAGAAACCAATGCCGTATTCGTTTTTGTATTTGATTTAAGCAGATGGGTAATTATTAGTACGACACCAAAAATGGCAATTCCAAAACCTAGAATGTAAAGTTCTTTTGCTAAGGTTTGTGAATAAATGAAATACGAAAATGCAGCTCCAAAAATGATCCAAACTAAGCTTTGCTTAAAATAATTTATTTCTGAAATGGATTTTGCCTCTAGTTTTAATTTGGATGCTTCTTCGGTTTCTTCAAAGGCTTTAAGCTGTTCTGGAGTATATTCTTTAGTAGAATATACAGTCCATAATACTGCAATTAAAAATATTCCACCTCCAATATAAAAAGCAAGTTTTACAGAAGGTGGGACAAAACCTTCTTCTGCCATATTACTAATGCCAAACCAATTCGTCATAACATAAGGTAGGGCAGAAGCAATAACGGCTCCAGTACCTATGAAAAAACTTTGCATGGCGAATCCTGAAGTTCGTTGTTCATTAGGAAGCATGTCACCTACAAAAGCTCTAAATGGTTCCATTGATACATTGATTGAGGCGTCCATAATCCAAAGCATACCTGCCGCAATCCAGATAGTGGGAGAGTTGGGCATTATGAGCAATGCTATTGAAGCTAATATGGCTCCAGCTAAAAAGAACGGCCTTCTTCTACCAAGCTTGCCCCAAGTATTATCACTCATGTGGCCAATAATTGGCTGAATGATTAAGCCAGTAACAGGAGCTGCAATCCATAAAATGGGAATGTCTTCGATGCTGGCTCCAAGTGTTTCAAAAATTCGAGATACATTGGCATTTTGAAGTGCAAATCCCATTTGAATTCCTAAGAACCCAAAGCTCATATTCCATATTTGCCAAAAGGACAACCGTGGTTTAGCCTCCATATTAGTTGTTTGTTAATATTATATACCCCCAGGGTACTAAAGAAAATTCAGCACCTTTGCCTACGGTAACTTTTTCGTTTGTAAAATAATTAGTTAGCTCAATAGGTTTCAATTCGCTGGTTAAGGCCACTTGCTGCGCTTTATTCGACATGTTGAAAATGGCAACAATTTTATTCCCATTCTTTCCTCTTTCAAATGCATAAACAGTGTCTGAATTAGTAGTAATCTTTTTAAGATTTCCACCATATATGCCGTTCCACAATGCTTCGTTTTGTTTTTTAAGGCTGTTTAATTTGGTGTATAACTTTCTATAGTTAGATGATGTCCATTGGATGGTATCTTTTTCGAAAAAAGCAAGGCGCTTGTCTAAACCTGCTTCTTGCCCACCGTAAATTAGCGGCATGCCAGGCACTATATAGCTAAACACGGCCATCATTTCTGCGGCATCGCCCATACGCTCCTTTACAGTTCCATTCCACGAATTTTCATCGTGGTTGCTGGTAAAGTTCATTTTAATATCATCTGGTTGGTAAAGCGAGTCGTTTTTATGAAAATAAGTATCCAAATCAGCAGTTCCCATTTCTCCTTTTGAAATTTCGTTCATAATATGGTGTAGCTCCCATCCGTAATTCATATCAAATGCTTTTAGCAAATGATCGGGCTGATCTGCTTCGGCCAACATAAACATAGGTTTAATGCTGTCTAGTTCTGCTCGAGCTTCTTCCCAAAATTCTGTAGGAACCATCATGGCTACATCGCATCTAAACCCATCAATATTAGCTTCGTTAACCCAGTATTTTAAGGAGCTAATCATATATTTCTGCATTTCTACATTATCATAATCCAAATGGATTACATCTGCCCAATCGGGTACGGGAGGGGTGAAATTGCCAAGTGAATCTTTTTTATACCAATCAGGATGTTGCACGGCTAGTTCATTATCCCAAGCGGTGTGGTTTGCTACCCAATCGAGGATAACATGCATTCCTAATGAATGTGCTTTGGCTACCAAGCTTTTTAGGTCTTCTAGTGTACCAAAATCAGGATTTACAGCTTGGTAATCTTTAACAGAATAGGCACTACCCATTCCTCCTTTTCGATTTTCTTCTCCAATAGGAAAGATCGGCATCAACCATAAGATGTCAACACCTAAGCTATCTAGTTGAGGCAAATGTTCTGCAAACGCATTAATCGTTCCCTCAGGAGTATATTGCCTGATATTTACCTCGTAAATGGTAGCATTTTTACTCCACTCTTTCGGGTTTTCAAACTCTGGCACCTCCATTACTTTTGTAGAGCTGTTGGTGCTGCAGCTAGCTATAACTATAGCGGCAAATAGGAGAGGTAAAAGATTTTTTTTTGGTTTATTCATTATAAAGTATTTTAAATCCATAAGCAGGAATGGTTAGGGTAATTGAATTATTGTTTATAGAAGTTTTTGTGCCTTCTAAATCAAGTAAGTTAAATTCATTTGTAGATAAATTAATTATAACCTCAGAAGCTGATTTATTGAGAGCTATATAGGTTACTTTATCAAAATATTTTCTCTCAAACATCATTGTTGAATCTGTTACATCAAGTAAAGTCAGGTCTCCATAAATTAATGCTAGGTTGTTTCTTCTAAATTTAGCAAGACTTTTAACAGTGTTTAGCGTATGTTCTTCATTCAGGTTATGATTACCAAATCGCATCATTCTGCGGTTGTCAGGGTCGTTTCCGCCTGTCATACCAATTTCATCTCCATAATAAATTACAGGTATGCCGGGCACAGTTAAGTTAAACGCCATAAAGGCATCCAGCTTTTGATAGGCAGTAGTGTCAATTACCTTAATTTCTCTATTCCACCCTGCATACTTGGAGTCTTCATCAAACCGGATACTGCCATCGGCCATAGCCATAAAGCGGGGTTTATCTTGATTGCCAGAAATATTGCCCATTAAATGATGGCTGCCATAATATTTTTCTGACTCTTGAAGAGCTGTAGCCAATGTGGTAAATGAAGTAGTTGGATTAGCAAATGCCTGTAGAGCCGCATCGTATAAGTTAAAATCAAACTGGGCATCTAACTCTCCGCTATTAATGTAGCTGGCTGTTAACTCACGACTACCATACGTTTCTCCAATTTGAAAAACTTGTTTATGATGTGGAACAATAACCTGCTCTTTAATTTTTCTGGTTAGCGTTCTCCAAAAGTATTCGGGAATATGTTTGGTGGCATCGTGTCTAAAGCCATCTAAGTCATACTCATTAATCCAAAATACAGCCGAATCTGTTAATATATTTGTTATTTCAGGGTTGGTTAAATCTAATGTTGGTAAAAATGTGTCGAACCATGTTGTTAGTCTATGGTCGTCCCAACGTTCGGTATTTAGGCTGCCATCTGGCAAGTATAGGCTGGTTGCCCATTCAGGATGTTCCTTGTATATAGGATGCTCTTGATGCACGTGGTTAGCTACAAAGTCAAGCAGAACATTCATTCCATTTTTGTGTGCTGTTTCAACTAGTTCGTGTAATTCTTCAGGTGTTCCAAATCGGTAATCAATTTTATTAAAAGAGATCGGCCAATACCCGTGGTAGGCCGAAAATTCTGTTTTAGGACTAGGATATAGACCGTAACGGCCTTCTGGGTTTTGTACGATAGGCGAGAGCCAAATAGTAGATACACCCAATGATTCGAAATATCCATCTTTAATTTTTTGGGTAACTCCTGCGATATCTCCACCTTGGAAATCTGCTTTTGGATGTACTTCTGGAATGTTGAGAGGGTGGTTATTAGTAGAATTTCCATCTTTAAATCGATCTACAATCATAAAATAAAGGATGCTGGCTTCGCGATCTGTTCGCACAATGTTAGTTGTGTTTTCAAGCACTTTGCCATATTCTAATGGGATAAGAAGGTCGTTACTTGTTTTTTCAGCATTGGTTCCAATTATTCTTATAAAAGATCGTTTTATTGATTTAGCTGCGTGGGGAATTTGTAGGCTAAAAAGGGAATCGTTTACATCATTTGGGTTAATTTTTATTTCTTGATTCTGCCAAAGAGCTATTATTCTATTCGTGTTAAGTGCCTCAATGTTGATTTTATTTTTATTAAAAGATTGAGTAGCCAGTATTGGCTTAGGGCTTGTGTTTAAAATTTTTATAAGTGAATTAAATCCACCCATTCCATTGCTAATTTGGTCTGGATTTGCGGGGTCAATTATTTCTTTGTCATCAATTACAAAAATATATTGGTATTGCCCAGGAGCTAAGTACAAATCCAATTTCCACGAGTCACCATCTCGCTTTAGAATTCCATTATTTGGGTTCCAGCTATTAAACTCTCCCTTCACCTTAACCTCTCGCATTTGGCCATCATCGGCTATTCTTAAGCTATATCTTTGTTTAAGCGATTTTTTAAGAAGGATACTAAATGTAGTATCTCCTGAATAAATTTTTAAAGCTGTTAATGGCTCGGAGTCTCTCCAATCTAACACTAATTTACCCTTAGCTAATTTAAGAGGACGATTAAAAAAAATAATGGAGTCTATGAGAGAAGGGTTGAGAAAATAGTCCTCTATTAATAAGGTATCAATTTCGCTCTTCATTTGAAAAAAAGAAGCTAGCCCTACCAGATTTGAGTTGCTTTCTTGGTAAATACGAACTTTATTTTCTTGTGTGCAAGAAGTAAAGATACTGCCCAAGAAAATAGTAATTAAGGCAAAAGCTAATTTCCCGGTTGGGTGTATTTTTATTGTACTATTTAAATATTTTGCCATTGCAGTATGGGTCTGTTTTACTCCATATTTACCTATCAGTTATTCTAAACTAAGTTAAAATAATGAAGGAAAAAAAAGATGACTTGTACACAAGCTAATCCTGACCTTAAAAACGTACTCCTATTGTATTATGTAGCTAGTTTCAAACGTTTGCGGAGAAAAATGAAAGTTTTTTTTGAATGTTATTGCACTAAAAATTGCAAACGTTTGCGATGATTAACCTTAGGTTATTGCATAGGGGTAAAATTAATGAAGTAAGAATTAGCACTTAGTAAAGAATCAAGTTATACCCTTTTCAATCAATTGAGCAGATATTACTTTTTTTATATTATATCCGTAGTTGGGAACTAAGTGAAGGAATAAGTTTATCTGGAAGAATTAGCTATCATAGGTAAGGTAGCGGTTTGTGTATGGCAGATTGCTTCAGTCGTACCATGACGTTAAAGAATCAAGTTGTATCCCTTTCAATCAGTTTTGTAGATATTACTTTTTTCACGTGCACAACTTTATCTTCTTCAGCTTCTATCTCATCTATTAAAATAGTAGCGGCTGCCTGCCCCATTTCAAACCCAGCTTGAGATACCGTTGAAAGCCTTGGTTCAATGAGGTTGGAAAGCTGCCAATCACTAAAACCTATAATTTTAATTTCATCAGGAATTTTAATACCCTTTTCTTTAACGGCTAATATGGCTCCTAATGCTGCCATATCATTGCAACCGAAAACACCATCAATATCGGTGTGGTTATTAAGTATAATATTAGTAAATCGTTTACTTTCTTCATAAGTCCCCTTGGGGCACCTCACTACTAAATCATCGTCAAATGGAATATTGTATTTCTCCAGGCAGTCTTTATACCCATTTAATCTATTCTTAGAAATCTCCAGATTTTTTGGTCCGGCCAAGTGTACTATTTTTTTACAACCTTTAGAAATTAAAAACTCAACGGCATTATAAGCCCCTAAATAATCATCTACTATCACTTGGCTGGCATTTAGTTCATTGGTTACGCGATCAAAAAATACCATAGGTAGCCCTTCGTTCAACAGTTCTTGAAAATGGTTATAATTTGTAGTCTCTTTAGAAATAGAAACAAGCATGCCATCCACTCTACTATTCCACAGTGCTTTAGTATCTGTAACCTCTCGCTCGTACGTTTCAGCAGATTGGCATAGTATAACATTATATCCTTTTGAATAAGCAATATCTTCAATACCCGATACAATGGTTGAAAAGAAGAAATGGATAAATTCTGGAATGATTATACCTATAGTATTTGTTTTGCTGTTTCTTAAGCCTTGTGCTAGTAAATTAGGGCGATAATTTAATTTTTCAGCAAGTGCTTTAACCACTTTTTTAGTCTGTGGGCTAATATCTGGATGATCTTTTAAAGCCCTGGATATAGTTGAGGGGGAAATGTTTAACTCCTTTGCAAGGTCTTTTATGGTAACGTGGGCTTTCATTAAGATCAAAACTACTGAAATAAATCATATTGAACGGGTTATTTGAGCTTCATTTAAGCAAAATGATCGAATACTTTTAATTATTTTAATAATTCTCAATTATTAAAATAGTGCAATAATGTAAATATGAAATAAATCATAATTGAATTATTTTATGTTTAGTTACCTTATAAGTAGCTGGAGAAATTAAGATTTGAGCAGGAGCTTATCGCAAACGTTTGCGGTTTCGTTTTCGTTAAAAAAACTGCAAAAAAAGCTTTGTAGTGCCATTTTTGATTATTAACATAGAGGTAACAATGGTAGAATTCAAACGGGATTTAACTAAAAATGTTAGTAATAACGTTTAGGCATTAAATACTTGGTTAATTAATTGAATTGCACTTTTAATTTGTTTTCATCATACGGATAAAACAAATTAGTAGTTAAATAACCGTTTTGAATTTGCTGTTGGGTCGATTAAAAATTAGAATAATACAATTTGAATAAATCAAGTAATATAAATTAATTTTAAATTTTAAGTATTTTGTTATGAAGAGAACAAATAGAATATTAAGTATGATACTTGGAGCGGCCATTATTTTTGGAGCCTCTTCTTGTAAAACTGACGAACCAGACATTCCAAGTGGAGGAGATGGTATTCCTGTAGCCGATGGGTTTTACTTGGCTAAAACTGGTGAGGATCCTGTATCAACAGCTCAACTTAAGACCGCACTAGTTGATGCCCCTGATTTTAAGGCAATGTCAAGAGAAGGGTTTGTTCAAGGGTACATGTATCTTACTGCTGGTTCATATAATCTTGTAGAAGTTGCCAGTAAAGCTATAGTAAAAACCTATGGTGGTTCTGTATTAGAAATTACTGATGGTAATGCAGAGTGTGATGTAACTGCATATAGTTTAATTGATGCAGCTGTAGATGGTGCTGCTTTTACAATTTCAACTGAGGGTCTTTATGTGGTAGCTTATGATGCTACTTTAGAAGAGATCGTATATGATCAAATTGAGTCAGTCGGTATTATCGGAGGTGCTACCCCTGGAGGTTGGAGTGAAGATACTAAAATGATAGGGTCTGTAACTGCCGAAGGAGGTTCTTGGACTGTTGAAGGTGTCGTGTTGAATCAAAACCAAATGAAATTTAGATATAACTGTCGTTGGGCAATTGATAGAAGAATTGATAAAGGTGAAAACTTTGATAATGCTAATGGGTTTTCTCTATTTACTAATTACGGGAATGAAATAGGTAATTTGTTATCTGGTAACGAAGGTGCTAATATTGAAGTACCTGAAAGGGCTGAATATACAGTTACGTTTGCTTGGGATCCTGCCAATGGAGTATCGGGTACATTAACTAAGACAAATGATGTTGAACCTTTACCTGACTATCCTGCTGAGTTGTATATTATTGGTTCTGCCATCGGTGGATGGGATTGGGAAGATGATCCTGATAATGGAGTTGTTGCAGATGGAATCCAACTACACCCAGTTGCTAATGGATATGAGCATTTATTTTGGGCAATTGTTTGGATGGATGCCGTAGATGGAGATGGCAATGCTACTGGATTTAAATTTGCTCCAGAGCAAGCTTGGGGTAATGATTTTGGAGTAGATGGAACTGATCCTGTAGATGGGGTTTATGCAAAAGGTACTGCTGGAAATGTGCCAGGGCCAGCTACAGCAGGTTACTACATGGTAGTGGTGAATTTAGAAGGTGCAGGAACAATTGAACGTAATGCTCCTCTAGTTTATGGTATTGGAGATGCTTTTGGTGGAAACTGGGATGGTGCTTTTGCAGATTACTTGTTTACAGTTGATAATGCAAATGGTGTTTTGAATTCTATTCCATTTGTTGCAGATAAGGAATTAAGAATCCATGTTGCGGCTTCAACTCTAACTAAACTTGAAGGTGGCGGTGCTATTGATTGGTGGGCTGCAGAATTCACTGTACTAAATGGTGTAATTGAGTATAGAGGCTCTGGTGGAGACCAAGCAAGATTTGTAGTAACTACAGGTCAAACTTTATCACTTAATTTTAAGGACGGAACTGGAACCTTTCAATAATTAAATATCAAAAGGCATTAGAGTAACTCTAATGCCTTTTTTATATCCTTACTTCAATATAAATCTATGTTCGGAGTTTAGGCTACTTTCATTTTTTTAATGTAAAATCAATTTTAAAGCGTATCCATAATCATTATTAACATGTGGAGAATAAGGCTATTAAATAATGTTAAGAACTTGGTTGCGACAAGCAACTGTTCTAAAAATATAATAATCTTACTTGTGTTATTTATACCTGTATTGCAGGTGCAAGCACAAGATAGATTCGTTTCTGGTAAAGTAACAGACCCAGGTGGAGAATCTGTTCCCGGAGCCACTGTAGTAGAAAAAGGAACTCAAAACGGTGTAATAACTGATTTTGATGGCAATTTCAAGATTACATTAAGTAATGAAAATGCCACTTTATTAATCTCTTTTGTGGGTTATAAAACACAAGAGGTTACTGTTGGTGCAAGATCAACTGTAAACGTGGTGCTTGAAGAAGATATTGAACAACTTGCTGAAGTTGTTGTTATTGGCTATGGTTCTGTTGAAAAGAAAGATGTAACAGGAACAGTTGCCAAAGTAGAAGAAAAAGATTTTAATAAAGGTATTATCGGTTCGCCCGATAAATTGTTAACCGGTAAGGTCGCTGGGCTCCAAATAGAAGCTGGCGGAGAGCCTGGTGCAGGAACTAATATTCGCTTAAGAGGTATTTCTATTAATGGTCAAAATCCATTATTTGTAATAGATGGTATTCCTTTATCTCCTGATGGAGTATCTGGAGGTAGAAACCCATTAAACTTTATGAACCCGGCAGATGTTGAAAGTGTAACTGTACTAAAAGATGCTTCTGCTGCCGCTATTTATGGCTCAAGAGGAGCCAACGGAGTAATTATAATTACAACTAAGAATGGCGATGCTGGTAAAATGAAAGTTTCGTACGATGGATTTTATTCCATTTCTAAATTTACCAGAACCATAGATATTTTAACACCTAGTCAATACCGAGCTGCTATTTTTGATAAAGCTCCTCAAGAGGTAAATAATTTAGGCGATGCCAATACCAGTTGGGTAGATGAAGTGTTGCAAGTTGCGCAAGGAACGAACCAGAATATATCAGTTTCTGGTGGGGGAAAATCAACTAATTATTTTGTTTCCTTTAATTACTTAGATACAAAGGGAGTAATGCGAAATACAAGAAACCAATCAACTACTATTTCTTTAAAGCTTCAACAAAAACTATTAAACGATAATCTGACTATCGGGATAAATTCAAAAAACGGATTTACAAAAGATCAATTTTCGCCCAATGTAATTGGTAGCGCTATGCGTTTTGACCCTTCCAGACCTGTTTTTGAGCTAGGCGATACTACGTTTGCAGGTTATTGGCAATGGTCAGATGCATTGGCAACGGCAAATCCGGTTGCTTCACAAGATTTGAACGACCAAAAAGGAAATACCTTTAGAACCTTAAGTAATTTAGATTTAGAATATAAATTACCCTTTGTAGAGGGGCTTTCATTAAAAGCTAACTTTGGGTATGATAGAAACGAAGGTGAATATCACTCGGTAACGAGCAAATATGAGAAAGGAAACGCCATAAATAATAGAGGTATAGGTGTATATGATAATGCGGATCTTAAAACCAGTTTACTATCTGAATATTATGCAAATTATACCAAAAATTTTAATTCGAGTAAACTAAACATTGTTGGAGGCTATTCCTGGCAAAATTTCAAAACAGAATTTACACAATTAGGAGGTGATAATGCTATGTTAATTGATGGTATCTTGGTACCTACAGATACAACATCTTCGCAGCCGGCTACTGTCGAAAATCGATTAATTTCCTTTTTTGGAAGAGCAAGCTTCGATTTGTATGATAAGTATTTAATTACGGCTTCCGTTCGTAGAGATGGCTCTACACGATTTGGCGATTCTAATAAATGGGGTTGGTTCCCATCTGCAGCTGTGGCTTGGAGAATGTTGAATGAAGATTTCATGTCGGGCTTAACCAATGTGTTTTCAGACCTTAAACTAAGGGTTGGTTATGGAGTTACAGGTAATCAAGCTATTCCTGATTATAGATACTCTACTTTTTATAAATATGGACAGCCAACTGCTGCTTATCAATTTGGAGATGAATACGTACTTACCTTACGACCCAAAGGGGTTGATCCTGATATTAAATGGGAAGAAACAGTATCTACCAACTTTGGGTTAGATGCAGGTATGTTTGGGGGCAGACTTAATTATTCTATCGAGTATTATATCAAAAATGTTAACGATCTACTTTTCGAAATAGCGGTACCCGCAGGTAGCAATTTATCAGATCAAGTGTTAACCAACATTGGACAAGTAGAAAACAAAGGGTTTGAATTAACTGTAAATGGTGTTCTATATGATAGAGACGCTTTTAAATGGGATTTAGGGTTTAATTTTTCTACCAATAAAAATGTGATTAAGAAAATTGATAATAATACTGATCCTAATTTTGGCGGCTATAATGTAACAGGTATCTCAGGTGATGTAGGGCAAACTATCCAGGTTTTAAAAGCTGGAGAGGAAGCATTTGCATTTAAAACCTACAAATATATATTGGATGATAATGGTGACCCAGTAGTAGGTACCTTAATGGAAATGTATCAGGATATTAATGGAGATGGCCAAATTAATGAACTTGATTTAGTTATAGGAGAGAGTCCTAATCCTAAATTTTTAATGGGAATCACTTCTAATATGATTTATAAATCGTGGGATTTAAGTTTTACTTTACGGGGCAGTGCAGGCAATTATGTATATAATAACGTATCCTCAAGTATGGGGTATTTTGACTTATTAACTGATCGAGTTACTAATAATATTCATGTTTCTGCTTATGAAACAAATTTTAAAACTCGTCAGCTACACTCTGATTATTATATTGAAAATGCTTCGTTTATCAAATTAGATAATATTACATTAGGATATAGTTTTAATAATGTAAAATTTGCACGCATTAAAGCTTATTTAACGGCTCAAAATGTGTTTACCTTAACTGGTTATTCAGGGGTTGAACCAGAGATTTTTAATGGGGTAGATAATAACCTATATCCACGATCTACCACAGTTATTTTAGGTGTAAACGCTAGTTTTTAAATTATAAGAAAATGAAAAAGATATTAATCGTATTAATTAGCCTATCAGCATTTTCATGTACTGATCTCAATCTTTCGCCAACCGATGCGTTTGTGGATGCAGTAGTGTTTGATGATCCTGAAGCATACCGTTCTTATTTAGCCAAAGTATATGCATCATATTCGTTAACAGGGCAGCAAGGAGCCGCTGGTGATGGCGATATCTCTATTGTAAACGATGAGGGTTTTACAAGTTATATTCGTGCCTATTGGAAAGCACAGGAACTGCCAACCGATGAAGCCGTAATTGCTTGGTCGGATGCTGGTATTAGAGACTTAAACAAACAAACTTGGAGTTCCGAGAACCAATTTGTTCGAGTTCTTTATTATAGAATATTCTACATTATCGCATACTCAAATGATTTTTTAGCACAATCAACGCCTGAAAAGTTAGATGAGCATGGTATAAGTGACGAATGGAAAGCAAAGATTGCTGTTTATCGTGCAGAAGTTCGCTTTTTAAGAGCACTCGCTTATTGGCATGCACTGGATTTGTTTAGGAATGTTCCTTTAATAACCAAAATTACTACGGAACTTCCTTCTCAGGTATCCCCAGAAGAACTTTTTAGTTTTATTGAGGATGAACTGACCGAAATTGAGCCTATTCTAATGAATCCAATGACGAATGAATATAGCAGGGCGGATAGAGCTGCACTTTGGATGCTACAGGCCAAATTATATTTAAATGCCGAGGTTTATATAAACCAAGATAGGTATTCTGATGTAATTAAAGCAGTAGATAAAATTACTTCAGCGGGTTATGGGCTGCACCCCAATTATAAAGAGCTTTTTATGGCTGATAACCATAATGCCGCAGCTCCTTATAGTGCTGCCCCAGAGGTTATTTTTGCACTTACTTCGGATGGTAGAAATAGCAAAAGTTGGGGAAATACAACCTTTTTAGTTCACGCAGCTATTGGAGGTTCAATGGAAGCCACCGACTATGGTGTAGGTGGAGGTTGGGCTGGTATTCGAGCAACTAAAAAAATGGTAGAAAAGTTTGGGCCTGATCCAACTAATCTAATCTTTGACGACCCACGTAATGTGTTTTACACCGATGGGCAGAAATTAGAGGTTGATACTATTAGTGAGTTTACCAACGGGTACGCAGTGCCAAAATTCGTAAATGTTACTTCTCAAGGCGATAATGGTGTTGATTTAGATTTTCCTGACACGGACAATCCAATATTCAGACTTGGAGATGCCTATTTAATGTATGCAGAGGCGGTAAAAAGAGGTGGAGGCGGTGATGAGTCCAAAGCCCTTGGTTATATTAATACACTTCGCCAAAGAGCTTATGGAGATAACTCGGGTGATATTACAGCAGGAGAATTTACCTTAGAACTGGTGATGGATGAAAGAGTGAGAGAAATGTACTGGGAAAGCACTCGAAGACAAGATTTGATTCGAGATGGTAAATATTCTGGAGGCACTTATAATTGGCCTTGGAAAGGTGGGGAAAAAGATGGGACGTCAATTGACAAGATATATGAAATATTTCCCATTCCGGCTTCAGATTTAAATGTAAATGCGAATCTGAAACAAAATCCTGGATACTAGTTTGAATTGTTCATGTAATCTTCATAATAATTTGCTTGATTAATTGAATCGGCAGCGTGGGTTTTTATTCACGCTGTTTTTTTACGTTATTACGAAGGAGGTATCCCGATAACTATTGGGGAGGTAATCTTTTAATCTGATCAGATTGCTTCGCTCCTACCATTGACGATCAGAAATGTGAGTACTATATATTTGAAATTATTCTATTGCCTAGTGAAATTAATTGTAAAATAAAACAAGCTCTATTTGAGCACTAAATATTAAGAATGAAAAATAGTATAACCATATTACTTAGCTTTTTTTTAATTGAAACATCTTTAGCCCAGGTAACAACCAACCCGGTTTGTTTTAGTTTCGATGA
>Ga0256834_1000712_pt1 | contig 23616 bp, 21 predicted proteins | sample 4281140metaG_FD_190536 | JGI IMG/M metagenome (GOLD analysis project Ga0256834, IMG submission 190536) | Hydrothermal vent microbial communities from East Pacific Rise, Pacific Ocean - 4281-140 | ecosystem: Environmental > Aquatic > Marine > Hydrothermal vents | place: Pacific Ocean: East...
AAACCCTTCCGCTCGTGCTTCTCAACTTGCACGGCAGCAAATTTTATGGGGTCGCCCAATCCCTATGGCTGAAACGGTGGAGAGAATAAGTAAAATTTCTGCAGCACGAGTTAAAGAGGTAGCAAAGGATATTCTTGAAAATGCTGTTCTTAGTGTTGCCGGTGTAGGGCCATTGGAGAATATGCCAAGTTATGAGGCCATTACAAAGCGATTAAAAGCATAAGGCAACGCTAAATGCCATTTTTCTTAGTTAAAAATTTTAATTCATTAAGGCTAGAGAATGACGATTTGTTATTAAGGCCGTTGCAAAAGAGTGATTTTTCTTTATGGGCAAGAACTAGGGCTCAAAGTCGTGATTTTTTAACCCCGTTTGAGCCAATTTGGGGTGCTAAAGATTTAAGTTATGAGGTTTTTTTAAAACGTCTAAAGCATAATAAAAGGCAAATGGCCTTAAAGTATGAATTTTCTTTTTCTATCTGGAAAAAAACTGGTGATATTCAAATATTAGCTGGCGGGTTATCTTTGACAAATATTCGCCACATAAGTGGGCATGTAAATCTTGGCTATTGGATTAGTGTTGAGCAAAAGAATAAAGGGATTATGAGTGCAGCGGTGGCAATGGTTTTGCCATTTGTTTTTGATGATCTAGCTCTTCGAAGAATTCATGCCGCTAGTTTACCAAATAATGCTGCTTCGATTGCTGTTTTAGAGAAAAGTGGGTTTATTAAAGAGGGGTTTGCGAAGAATTATTTGCAAATAAATGGTGCTTGGCGGGATCATTTGCTCTATGGTTTAACGGTTGAAGAATATAAAATGGGTTTTTTAAAAAAATGAAACTGGTTAGAGTCTTATTATTATCATCTATGTTGATTTTTAGTGCCATTCAATCTCTGATGGCTTTTGAAGTTATTAATGTTCCACAAGATATTAACGCAGTTAACCTTAGCTCAGCTATTGATGTTATAAAAAGTGAAAATGGTAAAATTCAATTAAGCACGGCGGCTGGTGAAGATGGAATTATCAGGCGTATTGAGGTGTTAGCTGCTGATCAAAACACCAATCCTGATTGGGCATTATTTGCACTTAAAAATGAAAGTGATGTCCAGATTGAACGCCTGCTGGTTGCGCCATTTTTTAGACTTTCTGGTTCTGGTATAATCAATCCTGATTTAGGTGCAAAACGTCTTTCATTTTTAACTGTTAGCCATGGTTTGCGTCCTGAGAGGCTTGTTGATTATGAGGCTGATGTTTTTAAAATTACACTTGATCCGGGGGCAACAGTTACTTTTATTGGTGAGCTTTCTGGGCAATCATTACCTGAATTATTTTTGTGGAAACCAAATGCTTACAGCGAATATGTAAATTCTTTTACCTTATTTCGTGGTATTGTTTTAGGAATTTCTGCAGTTGCAGCAGTGTTTTTAACGATTATGTTTGTGGTTAAAGGGCAGGGAGTGTTCCCCGCTACGGCGGCATTTTCTTATGCTGTTTTGATTTATTTATTGGTTGATTTTGGTGTTATGGGTCGCCTTTTGGGGATTGAAAATGCCTCATCTGGATATTTGCGAGCCGCTGCCGAGGTGGGCTTAGCGACCACTTTATTTGGCTTTTTATTCATCTATTTAAACTTACATCGATGGCATCTTCGTTTTATACATTTTGCATTAGTTTTGGTAATCGTTTTTGCAACCTTATTTGGTTTGGCATTTTTTCAACCAGTTTTAGCTACAACAATTGCTAGAATTATTCTGGTTTTGCTTGGTGGCATGGGGCTGGTTTTAATTTTAATTCTTGGCATACGCGGGTATGATCGAGCGGTGTTATTACTGCCGACATGGATTATTTTCTTAAGCTGGTTATTTTATTCATTCATGGTTGTTATTGGGCAGATTTCTAATGACATTGCCCAGCCAACTGTTTCGGGTGGGCTTGTTTTAATTGTCATGCTGATTGGATTTACAACGGTTCAACATGCTTTTTCTGAGGGGCAGGTATCGGTTGGAACGCTTACTGAGGTCGAGAGGCGTGCGCTTGCATTAACTGGTAGTGGAGACTTTGTGTTTGATTGGAATATTGAAAGAGATCGAATTTCTGTTTCAGATGGACTATCTGCTCGATTGGGTGAGAAAAAAGGGACATTAAGGGGATCAGTTAAACGCTGGTTAGATAGGGTTCATGTTGAAGATAGACAAAAATTCCGCACGGCACTTGATACTCTTATTGAGCTACATCGTGGGAAAATAAATTCTGATATTCGTCTTATGGCAAAAGATGGCTCTTATCGAACTTTTCGACTTAGGGTTATGCCAGTTTTGGGAGCTAATGGGCAAACATCGAGAATTGTTGGCACATTGCGTGATGTGTCTGATGAGAAAATTTCCAAAAAACGCCTTCTACATGATTCAGTAAATGATGCCCTAACAGGCTTACCAAATAAGGCATTGTTTATGGATAGATTAAGCAGAGCAATCATTCGTTCAAAGTCTGCTAAGTCTAATTTAAAACCTGCAATTTTATTGGTTGATATTGATAAATTCTCTGAGCTTGATGATGCTATCGGCCTTAATGCTGCTGATTCTGTTTTGTTAGCAAGCTCACGAAGAATTTCTCGCCTTTTGCGTCCACTAGATACGATTTCTAGAATAAATGGCGATCAATTTGCAATTATTCTTGGAAGTGAGCAAAATCCTACAAAAATTGCTCAAATCACAGAGCAGATACGTAAAGATATGCGAGTTCCTTTTAACTTTGGTCAAAAAGATATTACGCTTAGTGTTTCCATTGGTGTTACGATTTTTGATAATAGTGAGGTTGGTGCTAGTGAAGTTCTAAGAAATGCCGAATTAGCTATGTATTTTGCAAAACGGCATGGGGGCGACAGAATTGAAGCATATCGAGCTTCAGCTAACTCAATTGTTGAATATTCTCGCATTTGCGAAGATGATTTAGAGCGTGGTTTGCGAAATAATGAGTTTAGGGTAAGTTTTCAACCAATAATAAATTTACAAACTGGATTGATTGCTGGTTGCGAGGCACTCATGCGCTGGGAGCATAAAAGCAGAGGGCTTATTCCTCCTTCAGAATTTATCCCTATTGCTGAGCGAAGCGGGCAGATTAAAAAATTGGGTCAATTAGCGTTTGAACAGGCGGCAAGCAGAACGCAAAAATGGTGTGATGAATTTAAAGTTGATGATGATTTTTTTGTATCAGTTAATCTTTCGCCTTTGCAATTGGCGAATGAGAGCATGCTCTCTGATATAAAGCTGCTTATTGACAGGCATGTAAATATTGTTAAGCATCTTAAACTTGAGGTGACAGAAACCCAAGTTATGGCCAATGCAGAGCATTCAGCATATATGTTGGCTTCTCTTAAATCTATGGGGCTTAGTTTGGCACTTGATGATTTTGGCACTGGTTATTCTTCGCTTTCATATTTGCATCGTTTTCCTTTTGATGCGATAAAAATCCCTGCTCCTTTTGTGCAGATCAGCCAAGAAAAAGGCCTAACTCACACACAAATACCAATCATTCGTGCAGTTATTGCTCTTAGTCATGATCTTGGAATGCAAGTTATTGCTGAAGGGGTTGAAACTGAGGCTGAGGTTAAGCGATTAAAAGAGCTAAATTGTAAATATGCGCAGGGATATTATTTTGGAGTTGCAGTTAGCGCAAATGAATTTAGAGAAAAACTCAAAGCTCAGTTTAAGGCTTAATCACAAGAGAGGGTTATTTTAGGCATTGCCCGCTGTAAAGCTAAGTGATGCCCTTGTTGCGCCAATTTGTGAAAGAGCAAAATCATATCTTTCATTATATGGAATTTCAAATAATAATTCACTAGTATGTGGGGTTATAAGCCAGCCATTATTTTTTAATTCGCCCTCAAGTTGCATGGGTGACCAACCGCAATAACCAAGTGCGAATAAATTCTTTTTTGGAGGTGTTCCAAAGGCAATTGCTTTTAAAACATCGCTTGTTGCACTCATGCTAATTTCATCATTGATTGAAAGACTATTGTTTTTTTGTGAATAATCTTTTGAATGAAGAACAAATCCTCGACCCTTTTCTACAGGCCCTCCTGCCAATATTTCTCGTTCTTGAATTTTTGGTGATAAGTTGATTAATTTATCCTCCTCACCTAATTTCATCTCACGCAAAATATCTAAAAACTGCATGCCCTGCATGGGGTTATTAACAACCAATCCCATTGCGCCTTCTTCATTATGATCTATTATATATATAAGACTCTCTAAGAATCTTTTGTCGCCCATAGAAGGCATCGCAATTAAAAATTGACCTTTTAATGAAATTGACAATAGCTAAGTCCTAAAATATTTTTACCATATATTTGCAAATCATTATGCCATAAATGTGATTTGTTCTTATGCCATTGTATGATGCAATAATGCTATGTGCAATTGTAATGTTTTAAATAGGTATTTTTGATTAAATGCGAAATCTATTATTAGTTTTTTTGATGGTTATTTTATCTAATTCAACTGCCCTTGGTGCAAAAACTAATTGGGTTGATATTGGTCTTGGTGCAAAAATGAGGCTTATTTCCAGTGACAAACTAAATAGTGATAGCTCAGTTATGATTGGGCTAGAAATGAAAATGCCAAAGGGTGTAAAAACTTATTGGCGTATTCCAGGTGAAGCAGGAATTCCATTGCAGCTTGATATTAAAAGCAAAGAAAACAATATGTTGCATCAAATATTTTGGCCTTTCCCCTTAAGAGAAGAGAAATATGGCTATATTGATTATGTTTATTATGGAAATCAGGTTTTCCCAATAAAGATAAAATTAGATGCAAAAGAACAAAGTCAACTAATAAAAGTAGATATTTTCTTGGGGATTTGCGCCAATATTTGTATTCCCGTAAAAGAAACTCTTGAGCTGAAATTAGACTTTAAAAAGCTCGATAGGTCACAAAACTCAAGGCTTAATTTGGCTATGTCACTTGTGCCAATTAACTGGGACAAAAAGGAAATACCTATTAAGCATGCCATTATTAATGTTAAAACAAGTCAACTTGAAATATTGGTAGACCCAGATAAACTCGACCCATTATCGCTTATCGCAGACTATGATGAATTAGATGTTTTATTCTCCTTGCCCCATTATAGCCTTACAAATTCAATAGTAAGTTTTAATCTATTGGATAAAAATATGATTAGTGATATGATGGACAAACCAGTTCGTTTAACTTTTCAAACATCTGATGGTGCTTATGAAGTGTTTTTAAAGACAAGAATTGTTAATGAATGAATTTGACCTTTAGGTGAAATTTTGTTTATTAGGTAAATAAGTTAACGAGTTTAGTGCGTAAAAGGTATTTTGTTTCATGAAAATTGGATTTACAAATAAAGTGAGTAAAAATTTTATACAACTTGCTGGTGTTGTTACGCTTGGCCTATTCCTTGCTGGTTGTTCCACTGGCTCGTTTTTGGGCGGTGATGACCAAGCAGCCCAAGGTAATGCCACAACTGCATTGGCCAACATAGCAGTAGATCAAAATGCACTAAATTCCAATTCATCTGCCCTGCCAGCCATAGCAACAGAATGTCCACCAATTAGAGTTCGCTCAGGTGGTGAGGCATTATTTTCATACGCCAATAAAAAAATTGGTGATGCCCGTGCGTTAAACTATCAAGCAGTGATTGATAAACAATCCCGCAATTGTGTAGTTTCCAATGGCCTAATTACAGTAAAAATGGGAGTCGTAGGCCGTCTTTTATTAGGCCCACTAGGAAATCAAGGTGAATTTACCCTGCCTCTACGTTTTGCAGTCGAGCGTGATGGAACAGCCGTGTTTTCACAAAAATATGACATTCCCGTAAATGTAACACCCCCAAGTCAATCAGAAGAATTCGTAAAAGTAGTAGAAAATGTCGCCATACCATATTTAGGCGGAGAAGATATAGTAATATGGGTTGGCTTTGACCCAAAGGGATAAGAGCTAATTCACTGGCACAAGCAGCTTAAACTTCTTAAAAGCCAATAGGCTTCCTTCAAAGTGGAAGCTACATGTGTCAGCAAATTTTCTCATATCCCACTTTGAGCTAATTCACTGGCACAAGCAGCTTAAACTTCTTAAAAGCCAATAGGCTTCCTTCAAAGTGGAAGCTACATGTGTCAGCAAATTTTCTCATATCCCACTTTGTGCCAATTCGCTGGCGCAATCAGCTTAAACTTCTTAAAAGCCAATAGGCTTCCTTTATCACATGCACTTGCTCACCTATGCCCATGCAACCCTAGCTTTCGGGTTAAAATGTTGGTGAAAGAAAGTTTAGTGGGCTCTGAGTAGAGTGAAATCTGCAATATCTGCTAATAGATCAACCATATCGCTTTTTGGTAGGGTTCTTAGGGCTTGCTTTGCGCTATTTACGCATTCTTGCGCTTGCAATGATGTTTGTTTGATAACGCCTTTTTCTTGGAATAATGATATGACTTGTTTTAAAATATCATTCTCTAATTCTTGATTACCAAGTGCTGAGATAATTAAGGCTTTTTCAGTTTCGCTTGAGTTTTTAAGGGCTAATATTACGGGTAATGTCATTTTACCTTCACGTAAATCATCGCCAGTGTTTTTTCCTAAAACTCCATTGGTGCCACCATAATCAAGCGCATCGTCAATAAGCTGAAAAGCTCGTCCTAATTCTGTGCCATATAGACCAAGTGCATCGCACTGTTTCTCATCTGCTCCGCCAGCCATTGCGCCAACTTTTGTCGCAACTTCAAACATTGCGGCGGTTTTTGAGCGAATGACTAAGTCATATTCTTTTGCACTAGTGCTAAGGTCTGAAGTTTTTGAGAGTTGAAAAACTTCGCCCTCTGCCATTACTGCCGCTGCACGGGAGAGTACTTCAAGTGCATTAAGGTCACGGGTTTCAACCATCATTAAAAATGCTTGCCCAAGCAAAAAATCACCAACCAAGACGCTTGCTTGATTGCCCCAAATCATGCGAGCGGCTGGTTTGCCACGGCGCATTTTACTCTCATCGACCACATCGTCATGCAACAAGGTTGCATTGTGCATAAATTCTACAGCAGCAGCAAAATGAATAGCGTTATTTGATGATTTATTGTCTTTAGAAAACATTGAAGCACAAGCGATTGTGAGCATAGGGCGCAAGCGTTTGCCACCAGATTCGATTAGATATTTGGCTAGTTTTGGAACTAACTCCACATGAGATTCGGCACGACTAAGAATTAAATCATTCACCCTGTTCATATCATTTTGGGTGACATTTAATAACCGATCAAGGGCAGTTTTTGCTCTTGTTGATTTTTGTGTTAATGTCATATTTTTTGCCCAAAAGAATTTATTTATATGTTTGTTTTTACATTTAAAAGATTGCTCAATATGATTGAGAAAAAATTATTAAATAAGAAGTTTTTATGTCACTAGACCAGTTAAGAGCATTTGTAAAACCTAATGATGTAAGTTGCGATAAATTTTTGGGCGATAGCTTAAAGATTTTGCAGCCAAAAAAAGGGTTTCGGGCTGGAATTGATAGTGTTTTATTGGGTGCGAGTGTAGGTGCATCTAGAAAAAACCTTATCGACCTTGGTTCAGGTGTAGGAGTGGCAGGGCTTTGTGCGCTAAACTATAGAAAAAATCTAAAATCATTATTTTTAGAAAAAAATCCTGAAATGCTGGTTTTGGCTAAAGAAAATATCTTGATAAATAGTTTTGAAAAACGAGCAGATATTATTGAGTTAGACCTAACTCTTAGTGGAAATGAGCGAGAAGCGGCTGGCCTAAAAATAAATCATTTTGATTGTGTGATTGCTAATCCGCCTTTTTTTGATGCTAATGGTGGAACTTTAGCAAAGGGGGAAGCACGCTCAACTGCTCGACATATGGCAAAAGAGGATTTGGGCAAATGGGTTCGCACTGCTGCTAGCTGCGCTGCACCAAAGGGTGAAGTGATTTTTATTTTCCCAATTATTGGCCTTTTGGATTTACTAAATCAGCTTGAGGGGCGGTTTGGAGATTTAACAATTTTACCTATCACTTCTAGAATCGGGCAGAATGCTTCTAGGTTTTTGGTGCGTGGAATTAAAGGGTCAAAAGCTCCATTAAATATGCGTAGCCCATTAATTTTACATGGTGAAAAAGGAAATGAGTATTTACCAGAAATTGAAGCAATTTTTCGTGGAGAAAAACCTCTGCTCTGGTAATATTGGATTGCAACACTTAGATAGGGTCAAGAAATATTTTAGTTAAAGGAATTGAGCATGTATGAAAATGATCTGGACGAAAAAACTAATCCAATTGAGAAAATTTCTAATTGGCTTTCAAAACAGATTGGTAAATCTGGTAAAATAATACCTGTTGTAAGATTGCATGGAACAATAGCTCCAGAAGAAAAGCCAAATCGTTTAAATATTGCCTCTGTTGCGCCTCTGCTTAAAAAGGCCTTTAAAAATAAAAAAGCCCCAGCTGTTGCGATTGTTGTAAATTCACCAGGGGGCTATCCTGTACAATCTCGCCTTATTTCTAAGATGATACGTGATTTGGCCGATGAACATGAAAAGAAGGTTTTAGTTTTTATTGAAGATGTTGCAGCATCGGGTGGATATTTTATTGCGGTGGCGGGGGACGAGATTTTTGCTGATCCTTCTTCTATTGTTGGCTCAATCGGGGTTATTTCAGCAAGTTTTGGTTTTGAAGATGCGATTGAGAAAATTGGTGTAAAGCGTCGAATTCATACAGCTGGAATAAATAAATCTACGCTTGATCCATTTGTTGCTGAGAAAAAGGAAGATGTTGAGCGTCTAAAGGGTTTTCAGCTTGATATTCATCAGGTGTTTATTAATCATGTGAGGGCATATCGTGGTGATAGGTTAAATGGCACAGATGATGAGCTGTTTACTGGTGAATGGTGGACTGGTGTTCGTGCGCTTGATCTGGGTTTAATTGATGAATTAAATGATATGCATTCAGTTTTGAAAGAGCGTTATGGCAAGGATGTTAATTTGAAAAAAATTGAAAGCAAAAAGGGTATTTTTCAAATGCCGAGCTTTGGGTTATCTGCAAATCTTGACGCACAAGCAATTGCAGATGGTGCAATAAATGCTGTTGAAGAAAAATCACTCTGGTCACGATTTGGACTGTAAAAGAACATGCAATTTATAATTTATTTTATTATTTTTAGTTTGATCTTTTATGGATTGCGTAAAATTATGCGTGATTGGCGTGAGCGATATAAACAATTTGACGGCCAAAAACATGAACGTGACCTAAAAGAACGAGATAGGGGTGATGTGATTGATTTAAAGGCAGATAAAGATGGGGTTTTTCGCCCCGATGATGAGGATAAGTAGTATTAAATAAATAAATATCGAGGTGTTTTTTTCTTATATTCTTCATATGATTTTTTATGTGTCTGTAGTAAATATTCTTCTTCTTTACGTATCATTTGGTGAATTAAGATTGTGCACAATATGCCACCTATTAGCAGAGTTATGTTTTGTAAAATAATTGTATAAGCGATGAAAATGATAATATAAGAAACAAAATATGGATTGCGAGAAATAGAATAAATTCCCGTGGTTACAAGGGTAGTTTTTTGCTCTTTTATAACACCAACCCGCCAGCTATCACCGAGGTTAAAGAGTGATGCTGCTGAAATGACTAAACTTAGAGCCATTAGTATAAGTGCAATCATTGTTGCGATTTGTTGATTAATTATCATAAATTGACCAAAGGGTGTTTTAAAATATGCTATGATTAGTGTGATGATAATAAAAAGAGCAAAAAATATTGTTGCTATTGTTGCTTCAGAATTATCACCACGGATTTTTAAGCCTGTTTTGTGTTGCAAAAAGATATTCTTTGAAAAGAAAAGTCCTTGAAATATAATTTGATGAATTAGAATAATTTGCCAAATTTGCGTTAAACTCATTTTATACCGCCCAATATCTTAGTTTGAAGTAATAAAATTGCTTTGTAGATGTTATGAATAACACCTCTAGCTGCTTTAGGTTCAAGTAAATTATTTTAACAATGAAATTGCTTATCATTTGCTTGACCCGCTTTGATACTCGTTTTAGGTTTGCGCATAATTTCAAAGACTATAGGCTTTATTTATGAATAAGAAACTTCCCTCTTACCTTGACCCGAAAAAATCTTTTCAAGGCTTGATTTTAATTTTACAAGATTTTTGGGCAAAGCAGGGTTGTGTTATTTTGCAGCCCTATGATTTGGAAATGGGGGCGGGGACTTTTCATCCTGCTACGACCTTGAGGGCGTTGGGGCCAAAACCTTGGAATGCTGCTTATGTGCAGCCGTGTCGGCGACCAACCGATGGGCGATATGGTGAAAATCCTAATCGACTTCAGCATTATTACCAATTTCAGGTTGTTTTGAAACCATCACCTAGCGATATTCAAGAGCTTTATTTGCAATCCCTCTATGCGATTGGGATTGATCCTAAATTACACGATTTACGCTTTGTTGAAGATGATTGGGAAAGTCCAACTTTGGGTGCTTGGGGCTTGGGTTGGGAAGTTTGGTGTGATGGCATGGAAGTTAGCCAGTTTACCTATTTTCAACAAGTTGCAGGAGTTGAGTGTAAGCCTGTTGCGGGTGAATTGACTTATGGGTTAGAGCGTCTGGCAATGTATGTGCAAGGGGTTGAGAATGTTTATGACCTTAATTTTAATGGACTAGAAGGTGATAAAAAAGTCACTTATGGCGATGTGTTTTTGCAAAATGAGCGTGAATTTTCAAAGTATAATTTTGAAAGTGCAAATGTTGAAATGTTATTTGCTCACTTTAATGATGCCGAAAAAGAATGTGTGGCACTGCTTGAGATGGGCAAAGAGAATGTAGGGAAAGCTAATGAACGTCACACGCTTGCCGTGCCAGCATACGAGCAGTGCATAAAAGCCTCGCATATTTTTAACTTACTTGATGCAAGAGGCGTTATTTCTGTTACTGAGCGGCAATCTTATATTTTGCGGATACGTGATTTATCTAAGGCTTGCGGTGAGGCTTGGTTGAAAACTGAAAATGGCGGGGCAAAAACTTGATTTAAATGCGCACTTGCGTGCTTTTAAAATAGATATACGAGTAAAATTAGCTGAATTTTAGTTTATTCAATGAATTAGCTTGATTTGAGTTGATTTTGTAAATTTTTGCCAATTAGCTAAATTCAAGTTCATTTGGGGTGGTTATGTATTATTTCTCTTATGGCTCAAATATGTTGCTAGCGCGACTTGCTCGCAAGGATAGGTGTCCTTCTGCTAAGCCTGTTGGGGTTGCTAGCGTTAAGGGCAATAAATTAGTCTTTCAAAAAAAATCTGTTGATGGCTCGGGTAAGGCAACACTTGTTAAGAGTGATGACGCAGAATCGATTATTTATGGTATGGTTTTTAAGATAGATGAGGGTGAATTAGCAGCACTTGATTTTGCTGAGGGGGAAGTTGCTGTTGGAAAAAGTGGCTATAGGCGAGAGAATAAGTTTGAAGTTTTGCTTATTGAAGGTGAAAAAATAATAGAATCTATTACTTATATAGCCTCAAGCTGTTCAATATATGAGGATTTGAAACCTTATTATTGGTATTTAGAATTAGTCAAAGCTGGTGCTAGGCAGAATAATCTTCCAAATGAATATATCAACAAATTAGAGGCAATTAAATCTACAACAGATATTCCTTTTGGCAATGAAAAAGTAGAAAGAGCTTTGAGAGGACAAAAAGAAGCATTGGAGGTTTTAGCTAAAATAGGCTTTACTGTAGAAAAAGAAAATCTCTTGGTTAGATAGCTTGTATTTTTATACCTTGAGTAAAATTGGTTTCGGTGACAAAGTTAGCATAATTATTAATGTACAAATAACAGGAGTATTAATCATGAGTATTGGTTGGATAGTTTTAGGTCTTATTGTTGTTGTTGCTGGTTATGCGGTGATGATTTATAATTCGCTGATTAAAAATCGACAATTGGTTGAAGAGGGCTGGTCGGGGATTGATGTTCAGCTTAAGCGGCGGGCAAATCTTATTCCAAATATGCTTGAAACTGTTAAGGGATATATGAGCCATGAACGAGATACGCTTGAGGCGGTTACAAACGCACGTGCCGCAGTTCAGGGTGCGGGTAATGCAAACCCAGCAGAGCGCAGTAAACTTGAGGGGCTTCTTTCTGGTGCTTTGGGTAAACTTATTGCAATTGCTGAAAATTATCCTGACCTAAAAGCCAATACAACATTTTTAGAGTTTCAAGATGCGCTTAGAATGGTTGAAGATGAAATTCAGCTCTCTCGTCGTTATTATAATGGCTCAGTGCGTAACTTAAATGTTACGGTTGAATCTTTTCCATCAAATATTGTTGCCAATATGTTTAAATTTATCAAAGCAGAATATTTTGAACTTGAAAATGAGGCAGATAGGGCTGTTCCTCAAGTTGAATTTAGCTAGAGCTATGATGAAAAATCGAGCGATAATTAGAATTATAAAAGCAGGCTTTTTTTCGCTGGCAATGATAGTTTTTTCTTTGCCAGTATTTGTACAACCGGTGCTTGCACAAGAGGTAATTCGATCTTTTTCATCTGATGTTGTTTTACTAAAAGATGGCTCTGTTGATGTTATAGAAATAATTGAGGTTAGGGCTGAAGGAAATAAAATAAAACGTGGGATATACCGTGATATTCCAACCGTTATGAAAACTGATTTTGGATCAAATCATATCTCAAAACTAGAAGTCATTTCGGTTAAAAAAAATGGCAAAGATGAGCCGTTTTTCATTGAGGATATTACTAATGCAAAGCGTATCTATATTGGCCAGTCTAATGTATTTTTAGAGCATGGAATATATAGTTATGAAATTCGCTATTCAATGACCCGCCAAGCAAGGAGATTTGAAAATCATGATGAATTATATTGGAATGCTACAGGGAATTTTTGGGATTTTCCGATAGAGAAAGCAAGCGCAAATATAACATTGCCAGATGGAGCAGTTATTGAAGATATTACTGGCTATACTGGAGCATTTGGTGAGAGTGGCTCGGATTTAAAAGTTGTAAAAACTTCAAGAAATAGTGCAACCTATACGGCTACTCGCCCGCTTGTCCCATATGAAGGAATGAGCATTGCGGCAAAGTTTCAAAAGGGGATATTAGACGAGCCACCACTAACGGACTATATCAATGATAGGCTTGGTCTTTTCTTGCCTCTGATAATGGTAATACTTATTTTTAGTTATTATTATTTTGCTTGGAATAAGGTTGGTCGTGATCCAAAAAAAGGCGTGATAATTCCGCTCTTTCATCCGCCAAAAGATTTCTCGCCAGCTCTTGTGCATTATGTTCACAAAATGGGTTGGAAAAAAGATGGCTGGAGTGCTTTTAGCGCAGCTTTAATTAACCTTGGAGCAAAGGGGCTTATCACTATTGATAAGAAAAATAATTCTACAAAAATAAGCCGTACTAATAAACGAATAAGTAGCCTTAAGTCAGGGAAACTCCCTGCTGGGGAAGAGATTATCTATGATCTTGTGAAATCAAAAAACCCATTTTCTTTGAATAAGACAAATGGCAAAAAAATTCTTAAAGCAAAGAAAGAATTTATTGAAGTTATTGGAGCTGAAAACCGGAATGCATATTTTAAATTAAATATTATTTATGTGATTGTCGGGTTTGCTATCTCGCTGGTTGGGCTATTTTTAATGATGTTTAGCGGAGTATTAGAGCCTATTTATTTGGTTGAAGCAGTAGGGATTGGAGTTGTGCTAGGCTTGATTTCTGCTCTTTTTGGTAGCAATAAAAGAGGTGCAGGTAATGCTCGATTTATCTTAATTGTATGGGTTTTAATTATAGGCACTAACCTGTCTGGAACGGTTTTTGCTACTATTGTGAATCATCCAATAACTCCTGCAGTAATTGCTTCCATCTCAATTGTGTTAATTAACGTAATTTTTGCAATAATCATGCGAGCAGCAACCATTCATGGTCGCAAAGTAATGGATCAAATTGATGGCTTTAAAATGTATCTTGAAACAGCAGAAAAAGAGCGGCTCAATATGGTTGACGAGCCAGAGATGAGTGTTGCTAGGTTTGAGAGCATACTTCCCTATGCAATTGCGCTCGGAGTAGAAAAACCATGGTCTAAACATTTTGAGGGTGAGTTAGCACGAAATACGGTTCTAGATGCCAAGACTGACTATCGCCCCATTTGGTATAATGCAACAAATTTTTCTACCTCAGATTTAAGCAAATCTATGGGCGCAATGGCTTCAGGCATGAGTGCCTCCATGATAGCCTCCATGCCAGCCTCCTCCTCATCTTCAGGCTTTTCTAGCAGAGGTTCAAGTGGTAGCTCTGGTGGTAGTTCAGGTGGAGGTGGTGGAGGCGGCGGAGGCGGTGGCTGGTAATTTGGGCAAGAGCTTGTCCACTGACTTCGCATTTATCAGTTCGAAGTATAAGTATACTCCTTCACTAATAAATGCTTGCCATTGAACAAGCTCTTGCCCAAATTAGGTGCGACACTTTTGCACTTGGTGCTTCGCACTTACTAGTTCGTTGTATAAGTATATTGTTTCACTAATAAATGCCTGCCTTTGAACAATCTCTTGCCCAAATTAGGTGCGACACTTTTGCACTTGGTGCTTCGCACTTACTAGTTCGTTGTATAAGTATATTGTACCACTAATAAATGCTTGCCATTGAACAAGCTCTTGCCCAAATTAGGTGCGACACTTTTGCACTTGGTGCTTCGCATTTACTAGTTCGTTGTATAAGTATATTGTTCCACTAATAAATGCTTGCCATTGAACAATCTCTTGCCCAAATTAGGTGCGACACTTTTGCACTTGGTGCTTCGCATCTACTAGTTCGTTGTATAAGTATATTGTTTCACTAATAAATGCTTGCCATTGAACAAGCTCTTGCCCAAATTAGGCGCAACACTTTTGCACTTGGTGCTTCGCACTTACTAGTTCGTTGTATAAGTATATTGTTTCACTAATAAATGCTTGCCATTGAACAATCTCTTGCCCAAATTATGAGCGCACTTTATGCTCTTTTTGTTTTTCATATTATGGATTGAATTTACGTTATTTTTCTTAAGCGATAGACATTTTGCTTGGCTCTTGCTAGGCAATCCATAAATGGTTTTGTTATTATAGGTTTTTAAAAAATGAATGAGTTTTTACTTGAATTATTTAGTGAAGAAATTCCTGCTCGCTTTCAAAGAAAAGCAGCAAATGATTTGAAAAAATCTGTAACGCAGGCCTTGATGGATGCGGGGCTTATGTTTGAAACTGCTGCCGCTTTTGTTACTCCACGCCGTTTGACGTTGGTAATAAATGGTTTGCCAGATAGTTCGCCCGATATAAGCGAAGAAAAAAAAGGACCTCGTGTTGGTGCGCCTGAACAAGCATTGCAGGGGTTTTTGCGTGGTGCAGGATTGAACTCAATTGAAGAGGCGACGATTAAGAGTGACCCAAAAAAGGGTGAGTTTTATGTTGCCATAATTGAGAAAAAAGGATTAGCAACCACCAAGATATTGAGTGATATTTTACCTAAAATAATTACTGGTTTCTCTTGGGCTAAATCTATGCGTTGGGGTGATGGGAAATTAAGTTGGGTGCGTCCGCTTCGCTCGATTGTTGCGACTTTTAGTGATGAGGAAAAAAGTGAAATTGTTGATTTTGAAATTGATGGCATTAAATCTTCTAACATAAGTTTTGGACATCGGTTTTTAAGTCCAGATAGTTTTATGGTAAAGCGGTTTGATGATTATTCTAGCTCTTTAGAAAAAGCTAAGGTTATTTTAGATATTGATCGGCGCATGGGCATTATTAAAAATGATGCTAACCAGCTTGCTTTTGCTCAAGGGCTAAAAATCATTGAAGATGAGCGTTTGCTTGAAGAAGTAGCAGGTTTGGTAGAATATCCTGTAGTAATGATGGGAAGTTTTGATAAGAGCTTTTTAGAAATTCCAAAAGAAGCTATTATTGCGACGATTAAAGCTAATCAGAAATGTTTTTGCGTTGAAGATGAAAATGGTGATTTAGCTAATAAATTTATTATCACTTCAAATATGATTGCTGATGATGGTGGAATGACTATTATTGCGGGTAATGAGCGGGTGATTGCGGCACGACTTTCAGACGCATTATTCTTTTATGAGAATGATTTAAAAATACCGCTTGAGCAGAGATTGCCAAAATTAAGCGAAATGGTTTTTCATGCAAAACTTGGCACGCAAGAAGAGCGGGTCGAGAGGATTGTTGAATTGGCAGGTAAAATTGCGCCACTTGTTGGGGCAGATGTTGGGTTTGCAACTAGGGCAGCAAAATTAGCAAAAGCTGATTTAGTAACTGAAATGGTCAACGAGTTTGCTTCGCTTCAAGGTTTGATGGGTCGTTATTATGCACTTGCTCAGGGCGAAGATGCAAAGGTCGCTAATGCGATAGAAAAACATTATAAACCTGTTGGCTCAAGCGATATTGTGCCAAGTGAACCTGTAGCGATTGCACTTGCTTTGGCGGATAAATTAGACCTGCTTAATTGTTTTTGGGCGATTGATGAAAAGCCAACTGGTTCACGAGATCCGTTTGCGCTTCGCCGTGCTGCGCTTGGGGTGATTAGAATTCTGGTTGAAAATAAATTAAATTTTGAACTTGAAGTTGAACCTGATTTATTGAAATTTTTTCATGAGAGATTAAAAGGGTTGTTGCGAGAAAAGGGAGCAAGGCATGATTTGGTTGATGCAGTTATTTCCGAAAAATCTAACGATATGCTTGAAATTACATTGCGGGTTGAAGCACTTTCAAATTTACTTGAAAAAGAGGTAGGGGAAAATTTGTTGGCTGGCTATCGTCGTGCGGTGAATATTTTGGTGGCCGAAGAAAAAAAAGATAATGTCAAATATTTAGGTGATGTTGATGGTGAGCTTTTTGCACTTGAGCCAGAGAAAAATTTGGGCAAGGCGATTGCAAAAATATCCCAAGAAGTAGAAATGAATATTGCTAAAGATAATTTTGATGGAGCAATTCAATCTTTAGCGAATTTACATAAACCAGTTGATGTATTTTTTGAAGATGTGATGGTGAATGACGATGATGAAGCAATTCGCATAAACCGCTTAAATCTGCTGTCTAGCTTACGTGATGTTATGCATTTGGTTGCTGATTTTTCTAAGGTTGAGGGGTAGGCTTGTTTTTAATTTGCTGCTTTTCTTAATGCTCAATATGACATAATCAGCATGTCCTATTGAGCGAGGTGAAATATCTTAGAGGATTAAGATGCTTCGGCTTCGCTCAGCATGACAAGAAAGGGAATTAGAATGACAAGGTTAAGAACTAGAATGACAAGGTTAAGAGTTAGAGTGGTAAAATTGTTTTTTGTTTAATTTTAGGTATTATAGTTTCCCTTTAAACTTCTCCATACCCTCATTAGCCAATTGGTCTGCTTTTTCGTTCATTTCGTTTCCGTCATGCCCCTTTACCCAATGCCAATTTATTGTGTGGCGTTTTACTGCTTCATCTAGCTCTTGCCATAGTTCAGCATTTTTTACTGGTTTTTTATTGGCAGTTTTCCAGCCGTTTTTTTTCCAATTATGTATCCATTTTGTTAGGCCGTCTTTTACATATTTGCTATCGGTATGAAGCTCGACTTCGCAGGGGCGTTTTAGTGAATTTAATGCGTTTATTGCAGCGTTCAATTCCATGCGGTTATTTGTGGTTTCACTTGCGCCGCCTTTAAGCTCTTTTATATGGCCGTTATATTGTAGCACTGCGCCCCAACCGCCAGGGCCGGGATTTCCAGAGCATGCGCCATCGGTGTGAATTATAATTTTACTCATTTGCTTCGTAATTCTTTTGGTAAGTTAAACGATATATTCTCAGTAGCTGTGATACTTAAATTTACATCAATTTTATAGCGTTTTGAAAAGGCTTCAATAATTTCATCTACAAGAGTTTCTGGGGCTGATGCACCAGCACTAATTCCTAGGGTTTTTATTTTATCAAAATATTCCCAATTAATTTCATTTGCTCTTTGCACCAATATAGATTTTTTGCAGCCAGAGCGTTCAGCAACTTCTACTAGGCGTTTTGAATTTGATGAATTTGAAGAGCCAACAACTATTAAAGCATCAACATTTTTTGCCACTTGTTTCACGGCTTCTTGGCGGTTGGTGGTGGCGTAACAAATATCTTCTTTTTGCGGTTGTTTTATTGATGGAAATCGTTGCTTTAGTATATTTACAATTTGAGCAGTGTCATCAATTGAAAGTGTTGTTTGAGTTACAAAAGCTAATTTATCTTGGTTATTTGGAGTGAAGTTTTTGGCATCATAAATTGTTTCAATTAATTTGATTGCACCATTTGGCAACTGCCCCATAGTGCCTATCACCTCTGGGTGGCCTTTATGGCCAATTAAAATTACCTCATACCCTTGAGAATGCAGACGCATAGCTTCTACATGAACTTTTGAAACAAGCGGGCAGGTGGCATCAAGAAAAAACATATTGCGGTTTTTTGCCTCGATCGGAACGCTTTTTGCTACCCCATGGGCTGAAAAAATAACGGGAGCATTTGTGTTTGTTATTTCGTCTAATTCCTCAACAAAAATTGCCCCCTTTTTTTTGAGGTTATCAACTACATACTTATTGTGAACAATTTCATGACGCACATAAACTGGTGCGCCGTATTTTTTTAAAGCTATCTCTACAATTTGAATTGCTCTATCAACTCCAGCGCAAAAACCACGAGGGGCGCAAAGGATAATTTTTAATGGGGGTAAATATTTCATAATTTATGAAATGCTTGCCAAATCATATTAAGTCAAGTCAAATTGAAAAGAAGTTGTTTTTATCTTTAAAGGATATGTGTAACAATATGATGAGTATAGAATAAAGGGATTTTGAGGTGGAATTAGGGAAGCAAATTTTTGCAATAGCCAGTGCAAACGGGGCAGCAAAAATTAGCAAAGAGCAAAAATCATTACTGGTTGGCAAAGCAAAATGGATTGCTGATATTGCTAATGAGGGCATAGATGTTGTGCCAACTATTTGCCTAACCCGTGCGGCTTGGTTGGCTCTTAAGCAAGAGAGTTATGCTTTTTCAAAAGATTTGCAAAAAATTTGGGTAAAAACACTTTTTAAACTGGTGAGTAAAGAGAGCCAAGATTTGCAGCTTGTTGTTCGTACATCAACCAAGCGTCATAATGTGGGTTTGATGCGAGCAAAAACTTCAATAACGCCGCCTTTAAGTGTTGGGCAATCCGTAGATATAAAACGCCCCTTGGCTAAAGCAATTGACAAGGCTTTTGCCTCTTATTCTGTACATGATCCAGTTTGGAGCGATGCTTCGTTTGAGCAATTAAGTGAAAAGCAAATAGTTATTGTGCAGGCAATGGCACAAGGCGATTTGGTTGAATTTGTATCTCGTGATTTACATAATGGCACTATTGGCCCAGCAATTGTTAACGCTGCAAGTTATTTGCCAAATAAGCTAAATGTAAAAAAAATAATTTCTATTATTGATAAGCATGCAGGCAAACATATGTTATGTCTTGTTTCTCAAAAAAATGGCAAGGTTGTTTTTGTTTCTGCTCGTGCGATAAAAGCAAGTGCTAATGCTGAATTTGAGGCTAGTGTTGATAGGGTGAATAAAAATATTTGGTCGCCCAAACAAGCAATTTTGGGAGTTGATATTGAACATCTGCCCCAATTGCTACACCCAAGGCTTGCCATTGATGAAAACCTAAAATCTGTAGCTAGTGGGATTGGAGTTTCTCCTGGTGCGGCAATGGGCGAAATTGTTTTTACCTCAGAAGATGCGGTGCGCGCTCATGCTCGCTCGAAGCAGACAATTCTTGTAGCTAATGAAACTGGCCCTGGTGATATTGATGGAATGAAAGCGGCAGATGGAATTATTACAGCTCGTGGTGGGCAGAATTCACATGCGGCGATTATTGCTAGGGTTTCAGCAAAGCCATGCGTTGCAGGGGTTAGTGGGCTGGAAGTTGACCTTGCCAATATGAGGTGTAAAATTGGCGATAAAATTTTCAAAAGTGGTGATAAAATTACAATTGATGGGGCAAAGGGCAAAATATATGATGGATCATTAGAGCTTTTACAGCCTGATATTGGCTCTACGATTACCAAGCTGTTGGATTGGTCTGATGGAAGTAGAACTATTGAAGTTCGTACTAATGTTGAAACGGTTGAATCTGCAATTACGGCGTTAAATTTTGGAGCGCAGGGCATTGGTTTAGCTCGCTCGGAACATATGTTTTTTACGCATTCTCGAATGATTGCTCTGCGCCGACTTATTTTTTCTAAAAGTGATGAAGATCGTGCGATTGCCTTAAAAGGACTGGTTGAATATCAAAGTGATGATTATGCTAAGTTATTTGTAGCAATGGTTTCAAATCCTATAACAGTAAGGCTGTTTGACCCGCCTTTACATGAATTTTTGCCTAAAACTGAAGAAGATATTGAAGAAACAGCAAGGTCGCTTGATCTTGGAGTTGAGCGGCTTAAACGACGCTTAGAAAGAATGAGCGAAGTTAACCCTATGCTTGGGAATAGAGGTTGTCGCCTTGCAATTTCTCACCCAGAAATTTTGCAAATGCAAATTCATGCAATGTTTGCAGGGGCAAGAGAAGCACAAAAGCAAACCGATGAAGAGGTAAATCTAGAAATAATGGTGCCTTTTATTGCCTCATCAAGAGAAGTGCAATGGTTGCGCTCTAAAATTGAAAATATTGCAAAATCTGAGAAAATTCAATTTGGAGTTGAGGTGAAATATAGCTTTGGTACTATGATTGAATTGCCACGGGCTGCATTAAGGGCAGCTGAAATTGCTCCGATGGTTGATTTTTTCTCTTTTGGTACAAATGATTTAACTCAGACATGTTTTGGAATTTCCCGAGATGATTCACCGGCTTTTTTAGCATCATATAAAAAACAAGGTATTTATGATAATGATCCGTTTGAAACAATTGATCGCTCTGGTGTTGGGGAGCTGATTAAAATTGCAATTGAACGTGGGAAAAAAGCAAACCCTGAATTAAAAATTGGAATTTGTGGTGAGCATGCAGGTGATCCTGCTTCAATTAAATTCTTTGCTTCGCTTGATATTGATTATATTTCTTGCTCTCCTTATCGAGTGCCTGTTGCTAGACTAGCTCTTGCGCAAGCAGAGCAGGGAAAGTAAGCCTCTTGCGCAAGCAGAGCAAGGAAAGTAAGCCTCTTGCGCAAGCAGAATAATAGTTATGCAGAGCATTTATTTTTATAATTTGCACAATAGTTTGGATAAAAACCACGCTTTTGCCTAGAAATGAGCGTATTTTCAGCTTTTTTATGTCACATTGATCTTGTTTACCTGATGTCAACGTTAATTTTTTATAATGGCATTGTGAGCAGTTTTATGAATTATTTATAATGTTGCTTAACGTGTGTTATATTTAGTTGTGAGTAAAATTTATGATCAAGCCCAACAGGCTCGCCCGAGTTAATAAAACTCGAAGTGCGTTATCCATTGTTCAAGCCCCACTTGCGGTATTGTTTGCTACTTCCTTTTATTTTGGAACGGTTTATGCATCAAAAAGTCCTGACACTCAAAATGGAATGAGTATTGAGAAACAACTTTATTCTGCTTCTTTGATTTCCCCAAGAATAGATAAAACTACTACTGGCTCAATTCACAATAGTTTTTCTAAGAGTTTTTATGGGCCAAATAGTGCTGCAAAAATTGATCGAAATAAACCTGAGCAGGATATTTTAGAATTTGCTTCTTCTTTTAATGATGCAAGAGTGCAAATTGCAAATTTACGAAATAAAGCTATTATTGAAAAAGAGCAGCAAACTAGAAGTGCACTTGCTAGAAATGCGCTTGGTTTTGGTGAGAAAAAGCAAGAGCAGATTGCGCAAATTAGAACAGCATCAATAGATGCAAATTTAATGTCAGCAGCACTAAAAGCAATTTCTCAAGCTGACCTTGCAACAAAAAATCAAACTCTACCCAACCCTTTAATGGCTTCGAATAGCCTAGCTTATGCCCGCTCAAACACTCCTGCAACTATTTTTAAATCTCCTTCATCGATGAAGGTTTCAAGTAAGCAAATGAAGTGTTTATCAACTGCTATTTATTTTGAGGCTCGTGGCGAGCCATATCGTGGCCAAGTTGCTGTGGCTCAAGTGGTGCTGAATCGTGTGAAACATAAACTTTATCCAAATAGCATTTGTGGCGTGGTTTATCAAAACCAGCATAAGCGAAATGCTTGCCAATTCTCTTTTGCATGTGATGGAATTGCGGATAGGGTGAATGAGAAAAAGGCTTGGGCGACGGCACAAGAAATCGCTAAAAAAGTTACCAATGGCTCGATTTACCTTACTGAAGTTTCAAATGCTACTCATTATCATGCTAATTATGTGAACCCAAAATGGGCAAGAAAAATGAAACGCCTAACGGTGATTGGGTTGCATAAGTTCTATCGATTTAAAAAAGGTTGGGCTTGGTCATAAAGCTCAATTACTGAATTGGTGTAAGAGTGATAAAAGAATTACCCTGATGCGCTGGAGTTTTTTGCCAATTGTTGTTTATTACCCAAACACCTTGGCTTGAAGGTGCAGGTGAGGGTGATGTTGTTAGAGTAGATTTGGGTTGAACTATTTCATAAGAAGGAATGACTTCTCTTGGTGTTGAGGTATCGATTGATATGAAAAATTTTGAACCTGAGATGCTAAATAGATTTGTTAAATCAGCAGACTGTAGAAAATTTTGAGAATTTGAAATGCTCTGATTTGAAAATTTAGCTTGGCTTGATGAAGAAGAAAGCGCAATGAAAAAGAAAATAATAATTGTTAAAAGTTTTTTCACTAAAATACCTTCCTAAATTATAAAAATATTGCCTAAATAATAAAAAATGTTGTTAGGCAATTAATAGCTAGAAATTTTGGTGAATGCAAAGCTCAATTGTAGTTATGTTTAACGTAAAAAATTGCTTGTTAATTGGTTTTTAGGTTAATTGGTTAAAAGCAGAAATAAAACGCCTTTGCGCCTCTTGAGTTGGCCAAGGTTGAATTAAATTATTAAATCCATCAATATCAAAACTTGGAACAATCGGCTTACCAAATAGTTTTGCTGCCTCTGTTTTATCAAATCCTGCAAGGTGAATTGCTTCAAAAAATGCTGCTTGATTATCGGCACTTTTAATGGATTTTTTTATTTTTGTGCTTGGTGTTGAAGGAAGCGAAAATCGCAGGTGAATGGCGTTTAAAAGAGTGTTTTCTAAACTTTTATAATTACCGCCCATAGCAACTTTAAATGGAGAAATAATGTCGCCCATCACATATTCTGAGGCATCGTGTAACAGTGCATAAAGTTTTGAATTCTCATCACTTTTTTTGTTTTGACTTTTGAAAATTTCTAAAACAAGAACTGAGTGCTGTGCCACAGAAAAACTATAATCACCACTTGTTTGGCCATTCCACCTTGCTACTCGTGCTAGGCCATGTGCAATGTCGCTTAATTCAACATCTAGAGGTGATGGATCAAGAAGATCTAACCTTCGTCCCGATAGCATTCTCTGCCATGCTCGTTGTTTTTTGTTAACCATGTTGTTTCTCAAGAAGTGATTCTGTTTTATAAATGATAG
>Ga0256834_1000713_pt1 | contig 23611 bp, 22 predicted proteins | sample 4281140metaG_FD_190536 | JGI IMG/M metagenome (GOLD analysis project Ga0256834, IMG submission 190536) | Hydrothermal vent microbial communities from East Pacific Rise, Pacific Ocean - 4281-140 | ecosystem: Environmental > Aquatic > Marine > Hydrothermal vents | place: Pacific Ocean: East...
CAGCAGTGCTAGTCTTCTACCACTGTATTCTAGGAGGACACCCTCCATGAGCTCGGTCTCTGCTGTAGCTATTGAGAATGGGTTCAGTATCGCCTTTATTGGTATGCACATTATGAAGGCAGCTGCGCCAAGTGGTAGATACATTATCAGTGGTCCATGCGCGGTCTGCCAGTTTATTATGTCGAATATGTTTGTTGAGCGTGTTAGTACGAATATTGATATTAGAACCATCACGAAGGGCAGCTCATACATCAGGATTGATAGTAGTGCTCTACGTGAGCCAACTATGGAGTATGGGTTGTTTGATGCATAACCTGCGAAGACTAGCATTACCGAGACCATGAGAAGCATGTACGCGATTAGTATCAGATCGCTTAGTGAGTGGAAGATTGGGTACACCGTGACTGGCAGTGCTAGAGCTAGTGCAAAGGTCAGTGCTGGCATTAGGGTAAACCAGCCGTAGCTTGCTGTTACTGGCATTAGATCTTCCTTGAACAGAAGCTTCACGAGGTCAGCATACTCCTGCCACCAGGGTGGGCCAACTCTACCGTGAACCTTTGCTCTGATCTTTCTTCTGAGCCAACCAGCGTATGGGCTTATGAGACACACAAACAGGACTGCCAGTATTGCTGCACCAACCTTGGCCAGGACTAGGAGTGGGCTAGTCATAGTCTCACCTCTTGGCTAGTCTCGCTGCCTTCTCTTCTAGAAGTTTAGCTGCTTGAGCTAGTCCAGCAGCAATTATGTGAGGTCTCGGTGGACAGCCATGTATGTAGACGTCCACGGGGATAACCTCGTCGACCCCAACTATGGCATAGGAGTCGTGCCATACACCTTTTCCACAAGCACACGTGCCAACTGCGACAACGATCTTGGGCTCAGGCATCTGCTCGTAGATCTTCTTCAGGATTGGCGCTACCATCCTGTTGCAGGGACCGGCAACTAGTAGAATATCTGCATGTCTTGGCGAGCCGACAAGCTTGACTCCTAATCGCTCTGGGTCGAAGCGTGGGCTTATTGCAGCAAGTATCTCTATCTCGCAGGCGTTGCAGGACGAGGCGTTGAAGTGGTATATCCAGAGGCTTCTCCTGAAGGCTCGCTCCTTCAAGCCCATGCTGGTCCCTCGTGATTCTCTTATCGTTAGAAGTTTCTTTTAATGTTGTTTACACAACAAATGGAGAAGACTTGGATTGCTTAAAGTTTTAAAGATTCCGAACCTGTTTAAATTTTCAGGTTATGGCAATGTCGGCACTACACTTACCCGTAGAGTATGCTCTGCTGCTTCTAGCGCCAATAGTGTTCTCGCCACTTGCACTCACGTCGAGGAGAGCAGCACCTTACATATCCATAGCACTGCTCGCAATATCACTGGGCTTCACGATAGCTATCCTACCGTACATAGTTACAGGTCACGTAGTTGAGATAGGTAGCAACAACATAATCTGGCTATCACTTGCACCAGCAGTCTCCTGGTTTAGGTCTGCCCTGGTGTTCAGGATCGACGTTCTATCCTGGCTAATGCTGTTCATAATCACGTTCATTGGAATGCTAATATTCATCTACTCCGTCAGGTACATGGAACATGACGAGCACGTTCGAAGGTTCTGGCTCTTCATGCTTCTGTTCGCTGGCTCCATGATTGGCGTCGTGACAAGCAATGACATGTTTCTCCTGTTCCTCTTCTGGGAAATCACAACGCTCTCATCCTTTGGACTAATTGGTCACTGGATTGACAAGGAGCCAGCCCTGTTTGGATCAGTGAAGGCGCTCATGCTAACAGGCTTCGGAGGACTAGTCATGGCTGTTGGACTGTTCCTCCTGATGTTTGCAACACACACGAACCTCATAAGCCTAGCACTGGCAAGACTCAGCGCAGCACCACCACTCCTCGTAAGTCTCGCAGCTGCACTGATATTCATTGGAATAATGGCGAAGTCTGCACAGTTCCCATTCTTCACATGGCTGCCTGATGCAATGGAAGCACCAACTCCAGTCAGCGCATTCCTACATAGTGCAGCAATGGTCAAGGCTGGAGTATACCTCTACGCGAGATTCATCCCACTCTTTGCACAGAACCTGTACCTCGCATGTGGAACCCTCGTGATATTCGCCGTAACAGCGATGATAGGAGCAATGTATGCCGTCATTGAGAGAAACGCAAAGAGGGTACTCGCATACTCCACAGTTAGCCAGCTAGGCTACATCCTGAGCGCATTTGCACTCGCGAGCATATTCGCAGCACTTGCAAGAATCTACACAGGCATGGCAACTCTACTGTACGAGCTTGCTGGATTTGCCATGATTGCAGGAATGCTACACTTGCTGAATCACGCAATCTTCAAGGCAGCCCTCTTCCTCGCGACAGGTGCAGTCGAACATGAGATGGGTACGCGTGACCTAGACGAGCTCGGTGGACTAATACGTCACATGCCTCTACTATCAATAGGCTTCACCATCTGCGTGCTTGGACTCGTAGGTGTGCCTCTCTTCAACGGCTTCATAAGCAAGTGGATGATCTACCAGTCACTCATTGGCGGAATCCTGACAAACACTAACGTAACACTGCTACTAATAATCTGTCTCGCAATACTACTGTTCGGCACTGCACTAACAGCAGCATATGGCCTCAGAATGATCTACGGCATATTCTTCGGACTACCACCAAGAAGGTACGTACACGCACATGACCCACCACTATCAATGCTAGTTCCAATACTCATAATGGCAACAGGTGTCCTACTACTAGGCATCTGGCCAAACGTTGCTATAGCACTATTCAACCTACAGCCACTGCCATACCCAACAGCACTGACACACATAGTGAACATACTGATCATACCAGTACCCAAGGTCGTTGCAACAGTGACAGGGCCAGCAATATCAATGATTTTCGTAGCAATACTGCTAGGTATTGCACTACTAATAGGCTTTGCAGGCTTCCTCGGAAGAACAAGAGTAAGAATAGTGCCAGAGCCATTCATCGGAGGCGAGAGTCTAGATGTCGTAATTCACGAAGGAGTTCCAAGAGCAAAGATAAGGTCAGAATCATTCTTCCTAGAAGTAGCCGAGGTCTTCAGAAAAGTCAGGAGAAGAATAAACCCAGATGCAGCATACATGGCAATTGCCAAGGCATTTGATGCAGTATCACTAGGCTTGAGATACCTCGAGGCAGGACACTTGATACTGTACCTGTGCCTAATAATAATTGGTGTGCTAATACTCCTTGCAGTAATCTAACATTCGGTTCCCTCCTTCTTACAAAACCTTCTTTCTGGAACTCCGTACTCTTTTTGAACCTCCTTACATCTACATATTCATAATGAGCAGTCTTGCACGTTACTTACCTCCCTTCGTCACAATAGAGAAAGATAAACCCCAGCTAATGGCTGTGTGTCCTCGAGAAAAGATTCGAGAAGCTGTGGAGCACATGGTTAAGCAGAATTTCCGCTTTGTCACGATGACAGGATATGATGATGGTCAGAATCTTGTGGTAATATACCACTTTGCGTTTCACCCTGGTCAGAACGTTCCTGAAAAGGGTACGATACACCTGAAAGTTGTTGTACCAAAGTCAGATCCAAAGATACCGACGGTAAGTGATATTCTGCCTCCTGCTTTTCTCTATGAGCGAGAGATCTGGGAGTTTCTTGGAGTTGTCTTTGAGGGTCATCCAAGACTAGAGCATCTGTTCTTAACAGAAGACTATCCAAAGCATCCTCTGAGAAAATCGTGAAGAAGACACTTACATTATTCAATATTTGACAAGTGTTATATTCGACAACTGTCAAACTAACAATCTGCCAGTATTACTATCTTCATAACTAACTACTACCAGACTCATTAACAACATTAGTGTAAACCTTTAAACAGTGCTCCCTGACATTATTTTCAGGGAACTTAGAGTATGAGCTCCATAATTCCAGTAGGCCCCTACCATCCTGCGCTTCACGAGCCATTAATGATAAAGCTCTTCGTCGAGGGAGAGCAGGTCGTAGATGTTGATCTTCGTCTTGGCCATGTTCACCGAGGAATTGAATGGCTAGGAGAGCGCAGGACATGGATACAGATTCCATATCTTGCTGAGAGAATCTGCGGCATCTGTGGAGACGTGCATAGACGAACCTACATCTCTGCCGTAGAAAAGCTCCTAGAAATTGAGCCTCCGCCACGTGCACAGTACATCAGGACGATCATGCTTGAGCTAGAGAGAATACACAGTCATCTCCTGATAATTGCTGCACTATTTCATGCAATAGGGTTCGACGCGTGGTTCATGCAGATAATGGCCATACGTGAGAAAGTCATGGACCTCTGCGAGCTCATCAGCGGCAACAGGAAGCACTACGCAATGTCAGTAATTGGTGGAGTTAGAAGAGACATACCAGATGAGCTCAAGCCCAAGATTCTACGTGTAGTTCGCGAAGTTAGAGAGTACACGCAGAAGGTCATAATTCCCGTCATGGAGACTGACAAGACGTACCTTGCAAGGATGAGGGATGTCTCCAAGATTGACTATGGCACAGCGTTCAAGTACCATCTAGTTGGGCCGACCGTGCGTGCATCAGGAGTGTACACTGACATCAGGTATGACGAGCCATACGAAGCCTATCCTGAGGTTGACTGGGAGGTCATAGTACACAAGGATGGTGATAACTGGGCAAGAATGTACGTTAGAGCACTTGAAACAATAGTGTCATGTGACATAATTGAGCAGTGCCTAGAGAAGATGCCGAGCGGCGACATAATTCATCCAAAGGCTAAGCCATGGCTTAGAATGCCGCCGAAAGTTCCTGAAGGTGAGGTAATGTCGAGATCGGAGGCTCCACGTGGAGAAGTTGTGCACTTCATCAAGAGCACGGGAGGAGACAGGCCAGCAAGATGGAGAGTCAGGACTCCAACATATGCGAACCTTGCCGGAATTAAGCCTCTGCTTGTTGGATGTCACGTAGCTGATGTTCCAGTATCGTACACGACCATAGACCCATGCCTGTCCTGTACTAACAGAATAGAGATAGTTGACGTCAGGACAGGAAAAGTCACGGTAGTGACTGATGCTCAGCTCAGGATGTTGTCAAGAAAGTACACTAAGAATCTTGTGCCACGTGTCAGGTAGTCTTCTCGGTATACTTCTTCGTAATAAATAGTACGCAACTCTTTAATACAAAATCACGTAGATACTTCTTTATAACTCTCGAGACTATATATTCACGTGACAACTACAGCCTTAACATACGCCTTAATAGGACTACTGACAGCTTGCTTGTTTATCTATATAGCATCGCGCCACCTGTTACTATCAGCAATATTTGGAACAGCCACAATGGCATTCTACCTAGCAGCCTATGTTGCACAGACAGGAATGGAGGTCACTGCTACGCTAATTGCAGCATCCGTAATCTACTACGCAGCATTCTTCATAATGACCGTGATGCTGGGCACGAGTCTAGGAATGAGAGAAGAGCCAGCTCGAATGAACTCTGTCTTCGTTGCTCTTCTCACGATGATCGTGTTCTACTCCGTGTACTTCATATCGAAGACCTTGCCCTTACCTGGTGGTGATCTTGCTCTCGCTTCTGCAATATCGATAATTTTCGCACTCCTGCTTGAACGAGACATTGTCAAGATGGGTCTCGACTTGCTCATGGGCATAAACTTCCTGCACATGTACGTGCCTGAGGTGTTTGAGCCAATAACATCAGCTGTGACATTTGCCTGTATTGTCACTGTAGGAGTGATAGTTTACTATGCGTACAAGGAGTTTGGTACAAAAAATATTGACGCACTAATGAAGCTGAGGTACTAGGGTGAGACCATGATCGTCGAGACTCTAATCGCACTAGCAGTAGTAACAACAATACTGTCAGCTGGCCTAGCTGCGCTGAGATACAAGGCAGGTGCAGCAGCTGTAGCTGGTGGAGCACTGTTTGGTCTATGCTACTCGTTTGGGCTCATCTGGCTAACATACGTGAAGAAGATGAGCCTAGTATGGAGTCTCGGACCACTCGAGTTCGTGATAAATCCATTGACTGCATTCTTCACGCTGACAGTCTTCATAATTGGATTTGCTGCTGCGCTCTACGCTGTTGACATAGAGCCTAAGAGAAATGCAGCAGCACTACCACCATTCTTATCATCCTTCATCTTCACTGTTGCACTGCTTGGACTAAGCGGAAACGTACTGACTGCCTGTATCTTCGTCGAGCTTCAGGCACTGTCTATCATATACACACTAATTGCAGGTGAAGAGTACGCAAGCGAGGCTGCAGTGAAGTACCTGTACATGACATTTCTAGGCACAATGTTTGAGCTACTTGGTCTTGGACTACTCTTCAAGGCCGTGGTACCAGCAGCAATGGTAATCGTCACAGGTCTTGCACTGTTCTCAATAGGTCTACTACTGAAGGTAGGCGTCGTGCCACTTCACGCATGGCTACCTGATGTACACGCTAGAGCACACACATCAGCAAGCGCTGTCCTGTCAAGCGTCGCAGTAGCTAGTGGATATGTTGCACTAATGAACATACTACTAGCACACTACAGCAGCATGATCACAGCAGGTACACTAGCCCCATATGGATACGTAATACTTGGATATGGAATAGCAAGCATGCTATATGGCTCGCTCTGTGCAGTATCACAGCCTGATGTTAAGAGAGCACTAGCATACTCAACAATTGGTCACATGGGCTTTGCATCAATACCACTTGGAATAGGTCTAGTAACAGCACCACTTCTACACTCTCTGACCGCAATTGAGATGCTGTTTGCTGTGTCACTACTGTACCTAGTAGTACACGCACTTGGAAAGTCACTGCTCTTCCTAGCAGGTGGACTACCAGTTGCACTATATGGAGTACACGAGTACACACACCTCGGCGGACTCTTCAGAAGACACAAAGTAGCCACATGGACATTCCTAGGAGGAGCACTGACACTTGCAGGTCTTCCACCACTACCAGGATTCTTCGCAAAGCTGCTAGTTATACTGACTGCAGTTGATCTAGCACTCAAACTTGGACCATACCTAGGTGGAGCAGTAGTCGCACTCGTGATTGGAGCAGCAATAATCACACCAGCCTACGCAATTAGGAGACTATGGCACAGAACATTCCTAGGAGAAGCACGTGACACAGAACTTCCAGAGACACCAAAGACCTATCTAGCAAATGCAGCCTGCATAATACTACTACTAGCACTCATCGTGCTAGGAACAGCACCTGTAGTACTTGCACTACCTCACATACTAATACCACCACTACCTAAGTAAGAAAGACTATCCATAACATAAATCTCGAACAATCTCTCTAACTATATTCACACATCTTTCCACACCCTTCTTAACTTCCTCACTTAACTCACAATTCTCCTCTAAACATAATTCAAGATTCTCCACAACTATTCCTACAAAGACACATCTCACACTATGTCCAACAAGGTAGCTTATAAGCTGAGAAACAGTCTTTATAGATAACTTATGTGTTAATGCAGTATCTTGAAGACTCTCACATTCTACAACATTATCAATAACAATGACCGAGCCAGATCTCAAATTTTCTTCATGTCCTACAACTCGAACAGCATCTACAAAAATGACAACATCAGGATTATTCCTTGTAATAAGACCAAGACAACGCTCCAGACCAGTCTCGCACTCTACAATACTCACATTACAGATACCTAACTTTTCAGGAAGTGTCTGTTGTAAATTTCTACAAACGATAAGGCCAGCTCTATCATCACGATACCATTCGCTACCTGTGCATGCAATAACGATATTCATGCTATTCTCCTAAATGCGCGTTAGATAGCGAGAATTTAGGAACTAAGAAACATTGAGAAAAAGAAGAGAGCTATGAAGAAGGGGGAGAGTTGAGGAATAGTGTGAATTAGTGTGCTTTTAGTAGCGCTTGCCTCCGTATATTCTGAATATTATCTCCTTGAATAGTTCGTATTCTTCTGTTTCTGTTAGTTCCTTCTTTCCAAACTTTAGTAGTGCTGTTAGTTCATTTAGTCTCTCTAGCATTATTCTCTTTTCTATTGATGCTATTAGTAGTCTTGTTGGTATGACTGCGTCTGGGTTTACGCTTACGTAATCTATGCCTGCGCGTACGAGGAACTCCACTATGTCTGGATAGACTGATGGTGCTTGTCCGCAGATACCCACTGTCTTTCCTAGCTTGTGTGCTTTCCTAATTATCTCGTACATTGCCTTTAGTACAGGTAGCTCACGCTCATCGAAGTATCTTGGGTTCTCTCTCACAAGAATCTCGTTGTCTCTGTCAACGCCCATCACTAGCTGTGTCAGATCGTTGCTGCCTATTGAGAAGCCGTCGACATACTCTGCGAACTCTTCGACAAGTATTGCAATGCTTGGAACTTCTGCCATGGCTATGACCTTGAAGTCTCTGCCTCTTACGAGACCCTCCTCCTCAAGCATCTTGTTGAATGCCTCAAGCTCCCATGGAGCTCTTACGAATGGTACCATGACGTGGACATTCTTGAGGCCCATCTCATCTCTGACCTTCTTGACTGCCCTGAGCTCTAGTCTGAACGCCTTCTCGTATCTTGGACTAATGTATCTTGAGACTCCTCTCCATCCAAGCATTGGGTTCCTCTCAACTGGCTCAAACTTCTCGCCGCCGACTAGCTGCCTGTACTCGTTGGACTTGAAGTCACTGAATCGCACTATGACAGGTCTTGGGTAGATTGCTGCAGCTACCTGCGCGATTGCGTCTGCTAGCATGTTGACGAACTTGTCCTCCTTGCCAATGCTAATTAGGTAGAGTGGGTGCTCCTTGATTACGCTGCTGATGGTGAACTCTATTCTCATGAGGCCAATACCGTCGAATGGCAGATCCTTGTACTCGTGAATCTTGTCAGGTACTCCAAGGTTCATGTATACTCCTGTGCCTGTCCTGATGGATCTGTATATGTGTAGTATAATCTCCTTTGGCGCAGCAGCCGCTGCTGCAGGTGCTGCAGCCTCTTCCTTCTTCTCCTCGACCTTGACAGCTCCCTCGTAGACTACTCCTCTCGAGCCATCTACAGTGTATACCTCACCATCCTTGAGTACCTGTGTTGCGTTACCTGTACCAACAACAGCTGGAATTCCAAGCTCTCTCGAGACTATTGCAGCATGTGAAGTCATTCCACCCTCGTCTGTTACAATTGCTGCAGCAATCCTCATGTATGGTACCCAGTCAGGATCAGTCATCTTTGTGACAAGTATGTCACCTGGCTGCATCTTCTTGGCAGCTTCCTCAACACTGAGACAGATCTTGACTCTTCCTGTTGCTACGCCTGGACTTGCTGGAAGTCCTCGCACAACAATCTTAGCCTCAGCTGCCGATACCTCCTTCACAGCCTTCTTCTCCTCTGCCTTTCTGCTCCAGTACGTCTCGTATCTTGCCTGTGTTATGAAGATGTTATTTGGAAATGGCAAGTCAGCATCTATTGCCCACTCAATGTCCATTGGATGATTATAGTGCTGCTCAAGCTTGAGACCGTACTCAGCAAGCTTGAGAGCCTCCTCATCCGTTATGCTCATGGCATTTGCCTTATCAGGAGGAAGCTCAATCTCCTTTGTCAGACCTTTCTCATCACGTACAACCGCTATCCTCTTAGTCGATACCTTCTTCTCGATAATTCTCATTGTCTTCTTATCGATAATTACCTCGTCAGGAGTGATCTTGCCACTTACTATACCTTCGCCAAGTCCCCATACTGACTCTATAACTATCTTGTCTCTGTCACCCGTGACTGGGTGTAGTGTAAACATTACTCCTGCTGATCTAGCATTAATGAGCTTCTGCACAACTACGGACATGAATGTCTTGTCATGTGGAATATTGTGAGAATCTCGGTAAGCTATTGCACGTGCAGTGAAGAGACTTGACCAGATCTTCTTAACGTAGAACACGACCTGATCCTCACCACGCACGTTCAGGTACGTGTCCTGCTGACCTGCGAAGCTTGCCTCTGGGATATCCTCAGCTGTAGCACTCGAACGTACAGCAACTGGAACATTCTCAATTCCTACACGTCTACAGAGCTCCCTGTATGCTTGCCTAATCTCACTCTCAATCTCGGGAGGCATTGGAGTGCTCTCAATGAGCTCCCTGATCTTCTTAGACGCGTTCTCGTACTCCTCAGGCTTTCTCTCCTTAATTTCCTGTCGAAGAATCTCGAAGATCTTATCCTTGATACCTGCCTTCTCTATGAAATACCTGTACGCCTCAGCCGTTACGACAAAGCCTGGAGGAACAGGAATTCCAATCTTTATCATCTCGCCCAGATTAGCGGCCTTTCCACCTACGAGGTTATGCATGGACTTATCGACTTCCTCTAGCCACTTTACGAAGCGAAACGTAGTTACGAGGGAAGGGGCAGATGCCACGTGTACATGTGGCATGTATTAACCTTTTAAACATTTTTCACGAGAGACTTTATACCTAGCAGAAATCACCTACGTTACTTTACTTAATCTATCAAAATTTAGACATTTGTAGAATAATGAAAACAAAGACCGACGTAGGAGGTGTAGAAGAACTAAAAAGAGATAGAGACAGAGCACGTATTTAGATGATGAGATGAACCCTGAATGACTTGGTGATTAGGCCTGGCGCAACTGACTACTCCTACCTTATCTACCTGGCACGAGAGGTACCTCTACAGAACCTTCTCTAGATCTGCTTGATCTCTCCTTAAGTAACAGATCGCGTATTGCTACTCTAATTGCCTCGCTTCTATTTGGAAATCTTCCCTCCTGCACAAGTCTATCAAGCTCATCAAGCATCTGCTTTGGAATATGTACAGATATTAGCACCATCTTCTCTTTACCTTTGTTTTCTCTGTTTCTGTTTACGTTAGACACGGACATAGTTTCTCTACACGTCTTTAAAGAATTGTCCTATTCCTGAACCAACTACAACGCCAATCCTGAGAGTTCAATGAACTAACCAATCAAAGAGCCTCAACTAGCTCGAAATAGAAACAGGTAAGTCAGAACTTCGCAATCTTCAGTAACTACATCTACAACTATTTATAAGCTATTACGCCTGTGTGTAAGGTGTATATACAGTTTGCATTTTCACTTTCAGGAAGAGGATTTAACACTCTTCAGGAAATATCTAGAAAAAAGAACTTGACTTTATGGTAAGTACAGCATCTTAAGTATATTAAATGGACTAACAAATAAGCTAATGATGCTAAAAATGAAAAATGTAAGAAAGTCAGAATAAGTTCTAGTATCGCTAAGCGAGGTTCTTGTGATGTTTAAGCTTTGAGTTTTTATTTTACTTCTTTCCTACTACTGCCTCGTCCTTAATTGATTCGAATACGCTTCTTCTGTAGTATCTCTTTGTCATGTCAGGTGGTACTAGTGTTAGCTCGTCTTCTGGCAGTATGCTCAGTACTTCCCATGCTAGGTCTAGTGTCTGCTCGAATGTTCTTCTCTCATAGAAGCCCTGCGATAGGAACTTCCTCTCGAATGCGTCTGCGAATCTTAGGTATCTTCTCTCTCTCCAGCCTAGGTTCGACTCTCCTACTAGTATTGCTAGCTTTCTAATCTCGACAGCCTTTGCGTATGCTGCGACTAGCTGGTTACCGACGTACTTGTGGTCTTCTCTTGTCTTGCCTTCTCCTACTGCGTCCTTCATGAGTCTTGATAGGCTTGCTACTCCTACGAACTCTCCTACTACGTCAATTGGTGGGTAAATGCCCTTGCCCCACAGTGCTCTGCTCAGGATGATCTGGCCCTCGGTAATGTAGCCTGATAGGTCAGGTATTGGGTGTGTGATGTCGTCGTGAGGCATCGTTAGGATTGGGAACTGTGTTAGGCTGCCCTTCTTGCCGACTACCTTTCCACATCTCTCGTATATTGTTGCTAGGTCTGTGTACATGTAGCCTGGGTAGCCTCTTCTTCCTGGTAGCTCTCCCTTACTGCTTGATAGCTCTCTTAGACCCTCACAGTAGTTCGTCATGTCTGTCAGGATAGCCAGCACGTGATAGCCCTTCTCCCATGCCAGGTACTCAGCTATTGTTAGACCTACTCTTGGCGCTAGGATTCTCTCTGCAATTGGGTCATTTGCTAGGTTCAGGACTACTACTAGCCTTCTCAGAGCTCCAGTCTTCTTGAACTCATTCAGGAAGAACAGAGCCTCCTCCATCTTGAGACCAATTCCGACGAATACGATGACGAAGTCCTCCTCCTTTCCTGGGACTGTTGCTTGTCTAGCTACCTGAGCAGCTACTAGGTTGTGTGGTAGTCCTGAACCAGAGAAGATTGGCAGCTTCTGGCCGCGCACCATTGTGAACATTGCATCGATGCCGCTGATTCCTGTCTCGATTGGCTCGTTTGGTGGAATTCTGGTGTATGGGTTCAGTGGCTCACCCATGACGTCTCTGTAGTCCTCAGCTGGTGGCAGTGGCATTCCATCTCTTGGCGCTCCCTTTCCATCTAGGACTCTTCCAATGAGTTCTTCAGAGACTGGAATCTTCAGAGTCTCTCCGTAGAATCTTACTGTACTTCCGAGAGCTGGTAGACCCAGAGTGCCTGTCAGGACTTGGGCTACTGCGAAGTTCTCACCTACCTCGACTACCTGGACTGTTCTTGGCACTCCGTCAGGACCAATGACTACGCCGATCTCGCCGTATGCTACTCCTCTCGTTCTTTCGATAATGATCAGTGGTCCCTTGACCTCTCTTACAGTTGTGTACTCTGATATACCCTTAACTAGGGGTGTCTCAACTAACTTAGACAGACTAGACCCCCAGACGGGGTTCGGTTTCCTATCTTTTAAACTTTTACAATAGTGCACATAGCCACGAGATGCGTCTCAAGGATCTTGTCAAAGATAAGATACCTCCAGAACTACACCAACTGATACCTACAAGTTTCGACATTGTAGGATCTCGTCAGGGAGCTGTCGCCATCGTGGAGATACCTGAAGAACTTGAGCCATACAAGCACATCATAGCAGAAGCAATAATGAAGATGAACAAGCACGTTCGCGCCGTTCTGAGACGAGTTGGTGGTCGAAAAGGTGCCTACAGGCTATACGACTACGAGGTGCTTATTCCAGGACCAACAGAGGTTATTCATAAGGAGCACGGTTACCTGATAAAGGTAGATCCTGTAAAAGTGTACTTCTCACCTCGAGATCACTCAGATAGAATCGATATTGCACAACAGGTAGAGCCAGGAGAGGCAGTACTCTACCTTTTCGCAGGTGTTGGTCCTTACGCAATTGCGATATGTAAGATACAGCCCGCGGTTCGCATCATACATGCAGTTGAACTAAACCCTGTAGCTGTGAACTACATGATTGAGAATGTTAGAATAAACAAGTTAAAAGGAAAAATTGTTCCAATAGAGGGAGATGCTAGAGTAGTATCAAAACACTTCTATTACAAATCTGATAGAGTTATAATGACTCTCCCACTAGGTGCACATGAATATCTAGAAGATGGACTCCTATGTATATCAAGGAGAGGTGGAATAGTACATTTCTATCATATTGGAAAGGAGCCGGACATATTTGGTGAAGCAGAGAAAATAGTTTACGAAACTGCGCAGAGAGTTAAGCGTGAAGTTGAGATAATTAGGAGGAAAATTGTTAGAGATTATGCACCTCGAATGTACAAGATTAGACTTGATATATATGTAAAGTAGAGGCCTACAGGAATCTTGGCATTTCTCTTCGCTCTGACTCTCTTGGTGCGTGCGCCATCTTGTGCTCGAAGTATAACTTCAGTATCTCAGGCACAGTTGGCTCACTTGATATCTTCTTCAGTAGTTCCGTGTACTTTGACGTGTGGTCTATGTCCAGCTTCACAAAGTCTATGACTATTTTCCTGAGCCTCTCTTCAAGTTCCTTAAGCATCTCTAGCGGCATAATTGATGTTATTACTGGGTTATTGAGCCAGGACTCAAAGTCCTTCAATGTGCGCTCTATATACATCAGCATTGCCTGAGCTGAATAGAGTAGCGATAATCTATCGTCGGTATTGGATATGTACTGTCCAAATTTCTCAAGCTCACTTACAAAGCGTTTCTGGTCTGAGACCCACCTCTCCAGTCTCTTTATGAGACCGTCAATATGCTCCTTGATGAGTCGAACCTTGGGATCTTCAATAAAGCTCATGCCCATTACTGCTACTAGTCCACGTACGCACTATTAAAGCCTTTTGTAACTGCTCGATGAACGTTCTTTATAGAAACAACATATACTAACTAGTGGACACTTGTTGCAAATTGGTTTCAATGCTTTACACAATGTCCTCCCATGCATTATCAGGACTAGGTGAGCTTCAGCAAGACCTCGCCAATCACCATCGTAGCAGGACAGAAATATCGAGCTAATCTCATCGTAGTCACCCCTTCTGGAGAGACCGAGCCTGACGCATATACGCCTAATGTGCGTATCTACAGGAAACGTTGGAACCATGCGCTTAAATAACAGAAACACGTCAACCGTCTTCTTTCCAAGACCCTTTATATTCATTAAGAAATTCCTAACCTCTTCAACGGGAGCTTTGCTCAAAAAATCTTCACCGACCTTAATGAGAGCACTTGCAAGATTCATTATAGTTTCGCACTTTCTCTTATACATACCTGATACTCTTATGCATCTAATTATGACCTCCTCACCTGCTGAGAGAACTGTCGCAGGAGTAAGTGGACGACCAAGCTCATTTACAAGATTCCAAAACGCCCTCTCGGCTAGTTCATCATTTGTATTTTGACTAAGTATTGAAAGGACTAGAAACTCGAAACAGGTTAATTCTTTACTATATTTCACGACTTTACAATTCTCAATATCGAAATTGTAGAACGTTACTAACTTATCAATAATAGTTCTCAGGTCTAACCTCAGCATAGCACTGCTACAGTAAGCAACAGAGCTACAAGAGGTACAAGAATTACTAAAGCAGCAATTTTTCGATAGTTCCTTATACAGTTCAGCAACTTCTCTTTAACATACTCAAATCCTTCCTCACTAAATACCTTCGGGTTGATTACTACGCGCTTATATGTAATCCTCTTCACTTCTCGAAGATCAGACAATAGCTCTGGAATATGCTTATCAAGTAATGATATTATCTTTTCAGGATCCGTGTACTCTCCAAGTACTGTGTAGCCTCTGCCACTGACAAATTTCACAAGTTCGTGATCATCCATTGTTAGAACTTCGACATAATCTACATTATATTTCTCTCTTAGGTGTTTAATGAGAATGTTCCTAAGGTCTCTTTTCATATTATTACTATCGAATATCACTAGTAACGTTGTGATCTGTCTCTCATGATCAACGTATCTCAGTGCAAGCATATGTATGCCAAGTGGGCCAATTTCAGGTATTATTGCTTCCTGTTGTGAAATAACGCGCCAAGAGGCTAGTATTCTGCATCTTCTTACACAAGGCTGGCACAGCTTTCTTGTTATAGATACTAGCTCTCTTATCTCGTCTTCTGTCCATGCAGAATCTCCTTCATATGAATTTTGTGCGTCTACAAATATTATTGGGCCTCGCTTCATAATTATTCTCTGCATGACTCTTCTGTAGACTCGTAGTGGAATATCATCTGAAGCATTTACAAGTCTCGAAATTATTAGAAATGAGACGTTGCCAATCGGTATTTTCAGAACATCTACAAGCTTTCCACAAATTCTCTGAGGAGGACACGATCTTGAGTCAGTGCTCGTGCCTACACTTTCAGGTAGCTGTACGACTCTCTTAGCTTCTTTAACGCACTGTTCAAGTACATGATCTCGACTTTCTCTACCAACAACATCTAGCTCATGACTTCCGACTCCGTGCATGTACAGGACGTCAATGTTTGTCTCATTCCTGATGAGGTTTATCAGATCGTGCAAAAGTCTAGAACCCTCAGTCCCACTTATGGGGCCAAAGTGTAGATAGGGCACAAGTATGAGGACCTTTTTCGAGTCTTCTCTCTCGAGCAGTAGCATGTGAACATAGGTCTTAACTTTCCTGCATATCTTCAGAAGAGCATTTTCGAAAGAGTATACTCTATCTCCGAATGCCTCAAGCATTGAGCGCAGAAGCTCTAGCATGTAGCTTGAGCTAAGTTTCTCAACATACCTCACCATCACGTTTATACTTAGGAAAGATGTAGCATACACAACAGAGTCTGTTATTAAATAGAAGTTAAATGAAACCCCCGTAACAAGGGATGCTAAGTACTGAGAAGGAAGTATAGAAGCTAACAAACCAACTATTTTCAGGGCTCTTCTTAAGTTATCTTCATTCTTTGACGATATCTGAAATACGCTTAAGTGAACTCCAGTAAACGCGAGTACGGATACTATAGCAATTAACTTTCGAAAAATTAAAGTTAGAATAAAATCACCTAAGGAACCTAGCGAAGCTGTTGATATTGATAGCGAAGATGCAAATTTAGATCTTCCAAAGCCATTTGATAGTAACAACCTATAGCAGAGAAATAGGAGACCAGCGTAGAGACTGTATAGTAGAGGAAGAACTACTGTTAAGAATACGCTACGTGTTAGTAAATATATCATTGCAGGATATATCGTTACAAACATGTAAGACGAGACTATCCTAATTACTCGATACTTCTCGCTCAGTATCAGGCTGTAGCCACGCTCAAAGATTCTGCTCATTTTCTAGGTATTGGACTTGTGGAACCTGAGACAGTATTAATTAGTTACTATCTCATGCGTGCTAAATGCTGCCTCAACATTCTCCTAATGCCTACATTCGTATGTCTGAAGTATTCCATGGCCTTATTGTACATTGGAACTTTGAACACAAGTACATGATCTATTTCGTAGCCGTAGAGAGCAACATAGCCAGCATATATTAGTAACCTTCTATTGAGTAAGCTCATCAATGTCTTTCTGTATGTTATTCTATCAGCACGCTCTCTAGATAAGTGTACTAGTACTATTTTATCAAATCCGTACTCAACATACTTAAGAATTGATGATAAGCCTCTATGAAGTGTCTTATCGATGTCAACGAACTTATGTGCTATAACATCTCTGCTAGTTATTATAACTAAGTCGACGGGTGTATCTAACACAACAGGAATAATGCTTGGTATATGTCTGAGATTCTCTATATATGTTATGAACTCTCCGAAGAAGTACCTTATATTATCCTTAGCAGCTTCTGCATAGAGCTCCTGTATCGATTTGTAACTATCTATCATGTAGACTTTACCAAACCTAAGCTTCAGCTCGACTGATGGTACGTCAAGACCCATAATGAACAGTTCATCAATTTTCTTCTCCATGTAGGCTTCTTCAGGTAGTATTATTGCAACATCAGAGTAGCAGAAGAGACCGGGCAGGTACACGTAGCGTCCTCTCCTATAGCACAATTCCCTGGCCTCTAGTTCTGCCAGTACTTGCTTAAGATCTACTATACTCTTAGAGCCTCGGTACGTTCCTAGATCAAGAATAACTGAGCCACTCGGCGTCAGGAAGCCCTTACATTCAACACCTACTATAGCACCTACCTGAAGCCAGTACGTTACAATGTTCTTTATGTCAGTCGGAAGTTCGGTAAGTTTCCTTAGCACAAATGTTGGGTCAAGCGCCGAGTCAACTATCTCAGCATCCTTCCTGTATGCTTGAACAAGATCGCTAGGAGACTCTTGAGAAAGTGCCTTAAGAATCAGTGCTAGCTCACTGTCATCGATGATGAGGGCTGAGCACATGAACGGTGATTGATTATGAGCAAGCTGACTCCTTCACAAGTTTTACTCTAACATCAGATAATGTCTCTAGAATATGTTTACATATTCCATGAGTCCTGAACTCTCTGCACTCACATCTGAATGTTAGAACAGCATTTCCTTTACCATGTTCTAGTGTAATTATGACCCGATACTTTCTTCCAGAGTCCTCAATGTAGGCCTCAGTGTAGGTGTACGAGCTGTCTCTAACGTACTCCACGATCTGGAGTCTGGTACCTAATTTCTCCATGGTCATGGTCTTTGAGGGTCTTTAGACGTATCTAGGCTAGTTATAAACCCTTCTTCGTGTAAAATAGCGAAAAATCTAGACCACGCACAGCAATTCTGTGCACTACTACTCCATTACAGCGCCCTTACTTGCAGGAAGCGCACGCTCAGCATATTTCTTTAGTACGCCACGCAGCTCCTTCTTAGGTGGACACCATCTTGCTCTTCGCTCTTCAAGCTCCTTCTTATCAACTTCTAAATCTATTTTCTTAGAATCCACATCTATTGTTATGTAGTCTCCATTTTCGACAAGTGCAATAGGCCCACCTGTCGCTGCTTCTGGACACACGTGACCAACCATTAGGCCACGTGTAGCTCCTGAGAATCTGCCATCTGTGACAAGAGCCACCTTCTCGCCCAGTCCCTGACCTACGATTGCTGCTGTTATTTGAAGCATCTCTCTCATTCCTGGCCCTCCTCTAGGTCCTTCATATCTTATCACAACGACCATGCCTTCCTCAATCTTGCCCTTGAGAACAGCCTCAACAGCCTCCTCCTCAGAGTTAAACACTACCGCGGGTCCTCTGAACTTTCTAATCTTCGTACCAGACATCTTGACGACAGCACCCTCAGGTGCGAGCGAGCCTCGGAGAATCACTAGTGCGCCTGACCTCATTATTGGGTCACTTACAGGACGTACGACCTCTCTATCGAGAGGTTCTGGCGCTTGTGTAATAATCTCTCCAATAGTCTTTAGTGATACTGTAAGTGCGTCACGATTAATCACGCCTACCTTATCTAGCTCTTTCATTAGTGCAGGAACACCGCCTGCTCTGTCAAGATCAACAACGTAATATGGTCCTCCCGGAGAGATTGGACTCAGATAGGGCACCTTCTCCTGAAGCCTATCAAAGTCATCTAGCGTTAAGTCAACCCTTGCCTCATGTGCAATTGCCAGAAGGTGAAGCACAGTGTTTGTAGACCCACCAAGTGCCAAATCGACAGCAATAGCGTTCAGGAAAGCTTCCTTTGTTAGAATCTTCCTAGCAGTTACTCCTGCCCTGACGAGATTTACTATTTGCCTACCTGCTTCTCGTGCAAAGTGTATACGTCTACTACACGTAGCTGGCACAGTTGAGCTGTAGGGTAAGGACATTCCCATGGCTTCTGCAAGAATGTTCATCGTGTTAGCAGTGTAGAGACCCGCACATGATCCAGGTCCAGGACAAGCTCTCTTCTCAAGCTCGTCAAGCTCCTCTAGTGTTATCTTACCTCGCGAGAAGGCACCAACAGCCTCGAACACGTCTTTTATGTCAACTCTTCTTCCTCTGAAGTACCCAGGCTCCATTGGGCCACCGTTAACGTATATTGCAGGTATGTCTAGTCTAGCAGCTGCCATGAGCATTCCGGGCACAACTTTGTCACAGTTACCAATCAGGACAATGCCATCAAGTCTGTGAGCCTCCACAACTATCTCAACGCTATCTGCAATCACTTCTCTACTAACAAGACTATACTTCATGCCTACATGACCCATCGCAATGCCGTCACACACAGCAATTGTGTCAAATACTACAGGTATACCACCTGCCTCTCGCACACCTTCCTTTACAGCCTCCACTATCTTCCTAAGGTGAACATGACCGGGAACAAGATCGTTACAGGAAGCAATTATTCCAATGAGAGGCTTCTCTGACTTTACATCTCGTTCTGAGAGACCAGCAGCGTACATTAATGCACGATGAGGTGCCCTATGGAATCCTTCGCGGACTTCGCTACTTCTTAGCACTCGGAGTGTGACGTCTCTGAGCATTAATGTATTATTTTGTGATCAGCTGCGTGAGTTCCCAATCATCTACTCAGCACTTAGGACCCTCATCATTCGATAAAACGTGAGCTAACGCTCATAATAATGTGAAGAAGAACGAGTAAAAAGCTTGTTTATGCAGATCCTGAAGAAAGTGTTAGATACCTAGTGCTGCTCTCAGTATTCCAAGATAGTCAACTGCCTCAAACTTTACCTCTCTCAGTGATGGTATCTCCATTATCAGGGGTTTAGTCATCTTTAGACGTAGTCTATTGAAGGCATCGCGAACCTGATTAACAACATCCGACGTGACAAGTATTACACCAAGATCTTCTCTCTCCTTAAGATCCTCGAGTAACTTCAGGAGTTCCTCTCCCTTCTCAACAATCATACCCTCAAAACCGAGTAGCCTAAATGTGTATATAGTGTACTTGTCGCCTAACACGATGACCTTAGCCATGTTCTCTCACGTGATGTAGAGCATTCATTTATTTAGTCTTACTACCATGGTTCGCGCTTTATTCCAAGCTTGTAAGCTACGAAGTTAGTGAAGTAATGCATTCCTACTGTGAGCACCACCATCAGGATGTAGACCATCACATCAGTAACATGTAGTACAAGATACATGTACAGCATTGGAAAAGCCATGAAGTCTAACTGATCGAGAATTGGCGCAGGAGCTCCTCTGGGGAGTCCAAGTCTCCTCTTTATAAAAGCCCCCAACATGTCGCCAAGCAGTGCAAGATTACACAATATGAACACGTCGAGAGGCCTAGGTATAACGTACACACGACATATATCAGGAAGTGCAAGTATTAGCATCGTGTAAATTATTAGAGATAGAGCATATCCTGAAAGGACACCGCCAACATAACCCTCAAACGTCTTTCCGTCTCCGAGAATTCTCTTTCCATCAATGAATGTCTTCCCAAAATCTATCGGATGAACATTCTTAACAATTTTTGAAATTACAGGTGGTGACCCATTTGCAATCCATTCAGGTAAAATAAGTAGAATCGTCTGTACGAGCGAGCTATACGTTATCGACATTTGTTTAATGAATTACTTCTCAACTTCGTGAGATTTCAGAATGTGCACTAGTACAGATTTCTTACTTGTAAACTCTCTTCCACACACCGTGCAGTACCAGACCCACATACCGTTCCTGAGCTCTGCTACTGTCAGGTGCTCTCTTATGTGTCTCATAAAGTCACCCATGCTCTTCAGTTTCTCGCCACAGATATCACACACCACGGACTTACCACTAACTCTGCAGTGCTTAATCAGGTGAAGTGCAAACTTCGTAGCCTCAATTTCCTGTCCACACTTTGGACATTTTACCTTGCTTGGAGGAATCTTACACTGCTTAACCTGCTCCAGGACCTTGGCAGCATCCTCAGTCATCTCTCCACTAATTGGGCATAGCACGATCTTGGTAAGCTTCTGAACCTGTATCTGAGACATGTGTTCTGCGCTTCCTGCTAGATTTTATAAGCTTTGTACATAGCCATACGCATGCATGTTGCACTTGCAATGCCTAACTGGATAACTGGGATCGTCGGCTTGGTGAAGACTGAGAATGAGCAGAACTGTGAGAAAGCTTGTGAACTTATCTACTACACGTGCTATATTCCGGAATTTGATTTTGTTAAGATACCTATAGCTAAGCGAGGATGCACATTACGTGTATTAAAGGAGTGTATTAACAAGCAAATGTTTTCGATAAAACTCGTCTACGCGGATCCCTACAAGGCTGTTAATGAGTTATGTACAAGATATAGAATAAATAGACTACAAGTCATAGACTCGGCATACAAGGCCATACTCAAGTACCTTGTGAAAATCGGAGAAATTACGACCACGGACACTGTTATCGTAGATGAGGAACTGGGTCAGTATCTCTCAGCTTTGTTAGAAGTTCATCCGAACGTTACGTCCCGACCTGACTCAGCATGTGTTAAGGTAGCTAGACTTGTAGCATCTATTCCTGATGTTGCGAGTTTACTATCTTCAACTCGTGGTAAGCGCAGGTTCAGAATAGGGGTTGAGGAGATAGAAGTTGAGGTAGTTGATATTCACGATATGGTTCTCAGAGATGTTGAGGACCGTATTAAGGGTATACTATACGCAAACTAGGGGAGTAACCTACAGGAAGTACTTCGCACTATCGGAGTCTCCTCTTGTCCTGAATTTTCTCACTATTGAATCTACTTCGTAGGCCTTCTCGTAGGCTTCTGTGAGATCAATCTCGATGTCGGCAATTTTAACAGTCTTCTCTAGTAATAGTACGGAGCACCTCCAGTCTGGTATATTGTATCTTGCGAGAATTTCATAATAATCGAGGTAAGGTACGTGAGCCCAGAGACTTATTCCCCGTAGACCAATCTCGTGGCACTTCTGTATTAGAGGTGTGTAGAAACTGCAGGGTCCGGCATACTCGACTGTGTCTACTCCAAGATCTTTGAGATAGTCCACGTCCTCGACGTTGGATACTACTGCTGATACCTTTGCCTCGCTTGTATCGTCTAGCATGCTACCTAGTGTGAGAATGAGCTTTGCATCACACATGTCTGCTATCTTGAGTAGCTCGAGTATGAGCTTCTGCCACATTCTATGGGGCTCGTTTCCTCTTACTAGGAGAATGTTCTTTCCCTTAATGTTGACTTGCAGAATTTCGAATTTTGGAAAGGTCAACTGCTTAACTATGGCTTTCTGAACTCTCACAAATGGTCTCGAGACTGTGTAATTGAATAGCTCGTCACTCTCTGCCACGTAGACCTGCTCTCCACCATACTTCTGTGTTATGTACTCTGCACATGTTGATGCTGCCTTTCCAGCATCGAGCCAGCCCTCTAGTCCCATCAGCATTATCTCACAAGTTTCGAGCCTATCCTTGACCTGTCTCAGTATACTTGACATTGCTACCACTCGTACTAAATGACGAGTCTAGTATTTTTACTCCTGCAGCCTGATCCCAGCCTCCTCAAGCTTCGTAATAACGTGACTCAGACCGAGCCTTGTGAGAGTACTCTTTCTCGGAATTCCTCTCTCATCCCATCCCCTAACCTCATAGTAGAGGCTCAGGAGAGTCCTGTACTTGTCTAGGTCTATCTTTGAGCCAGCGAGTGGTCCCTGTCTCAGCGGCTCGCTTGTCCACCTATGTGGTGGGTACTCATATTCTGGATTCCAGCCTTTCCATTCTCTAACCCAGTAACACCTGATTAGGTTAAGTACACGCTCACCCACGGTCTCGAGATCTTGGAGCGAGTAGACTAGTCCTGTAGCAGCCTCGAGGAACTTAGGATAGTACTCTAGTGGTAAGCCTAGTTCAACCCATGGTAATCTGCACACGACAAGCGTCTCGAACATTCCACCACGAATATTCTGCATCTTCACGAGTGCAAGCACCTTCTCTTGACTAATCACGTCTCTTCCCATCTTGACTTCCTGCGAGATGAACCATGCATCTTTGTGATGTGCACCTATGCTAGACGTGGCATATGCTAAAGCCATGCCAGGCGCAGCATGGCAGTCATATGCAGTTACTTCAAGTCCCTTACAGTGCATGGCGCAGCGCCATGCGTCTCTTCCAATAATTTCAGCTGCCCTCTTCACACCCTCTGCCAAGATATTGCCAATACCCTTCCTGTACGCTATCCTGAATGTTAGCTCAATTGCCGCATCATAATTACCAAAGTGAAGGTCTAGACCATCAGTCTCATCTCTAGTCAATATTCCACGCTCATACAACTCCATTGCAAAGCCAATCACGTTACCTAGCGATATTGAGTCTAGACCAAGCTCATCGCTGAGCTTAGTCAAGTATGCTACTGCCAGCACATTATCAAC
>Ga0256834_1000714_pt1 | contig 23599 bp, 15 predicted proteins | sample 4281140metaG_FD_190536 | JGI IMG/M metagenome (GOLD analysis project Ga0256834, IMG submission 190536) | Hydrothermal vent microbial communities from East Pacific Rise, Pacific Ocean - 4281-140 | ecosystem: Environmental > Aquatic > Marine > Hydrothermal vents | place: Pacific Ocean: East...
GATCACCCAAACGAACCACCAAAATAACTTCATCGCCATTTAATCCTCCTTCTGGCGCAAACTTACCCTCTACAACCCCTAAACTAAAGCTGTTTTGGTCAGGAATACCTGTCGTGATCGTCAAAACATCAGACTGCACGTCTAAAAGCGTACCATCGTCCTTTTCAACAAAAGCAGTAACCCTAACAGGGGTTGGCACGGTTCCCGCAAGCACCGTTACAAACGCCTCTCCCTGCTCATTCGAAATAGTAGAGGTTTCAGTTAATGTTAACCCACCAACCGTATTGGTCAGCTTAAACTGCACTTCAACACCTGAAACAGGATTTCCCAGATTATCTACCACTTTATAGGTTAAACGAGAATTTTCACTATACCCAATGCCCCCCGTCCCTTTTAACGATAGAAACGTTGGATCCGCACTTAAAAACTGTAATGAAGCGGCGGATTCAGGAAGCACCGTTCCAATAAATTGATAATTAAACGTCTCTGACTCACTCGTTAATCGTGGCGTTGCTGTAAACACGCCTGGCGCGGTTCCCGTTGTAATGTCTGGCGGGCTAATCGTAACGGATGCCGTTCCCAAGCTGTCGGTTAAAACGGTGGGTTGGCTCAACGTACCAGATGTCGATGAAAGATCAATCAACTCATCTGCAAGCGGTGAATTATCGGAATCTACAAACGTAAGGTCTACTTTGGCCGAATCGCTAATAGGAATACTGCTCGCCTCAACACCCGTTGAAGAAATAGACATAATCAGTGTTAACTGTGGTTTTACGGCTTCCGCAGCAATAAATTGATAGTTAAACGCTTCTGCTTCACTCGTCAGCTCTGGTGTTGCAATAAACACGCCTGGTTTAGTCCCTTGTGTAATATTAGGCGGAGAGATCAGCACAATGGCTCCACCTAGGCTATCCGTTAACACAGAAGATTGACTGAGCGTTCCAGAGTTTGCCGATAAATTAATCAACTCATTCACAAGTGGCGCATTCGCCGCATCAACAAACACAAGGTCTACTTTGGCCACATCACTGATCGGAATATCGCTATTAACCACACCTGTCGATTCAATAGACATAACAAGTGTTAACCGTGGTTTAACCGCATCAGCCGCAAGAAACTGATAATTAAAGGTTTCCGCTTCACCCGTTAACTGTGGCGTTGCCGTAAATACACCTGGCGCTGTGCCTATCGTGATATTAGGTGGATTAATGAGAACAGAAGCCCTGCCTAAATTATCGGTTAAAACAGAGATTTGAGTGAGCGCCCCCGAAGTCGTTGATAGGTTAATCAACTCATTCGCAAGGGGTAAATTATTCGAATCTACAAATGCAATTTCTACCTTTGCGACATCACTAATCGGAATATTATTACCCGCCACACCTGTTGATTCAACCGACATGATCAGTATTAAACGGGGTTTAAGCGCCTCCGTAGCAACAAATTGGTAACTAAAACTTACTCCTTCGCTGGTGGATTGAGACGTTGCGGTAAACACCCCAGGAGCGGTTCCTTCCGTGATATTCGGCGGATTAATAAGAACAGAAGCCCTGCCTAAACCATCGGTTAAAACAGTGGTTTGAGCAAGTACACCAGAAGTTGCAGATAACGTAATTAACTCACTCACAAGCGGAACATTGTTTTCATCTAAAAATACGATATCCACTTTAGCTTTATCGCTAGTGGGGATATAAATACTTCCCACGCCTGTGGATTCGATGGACATAAATAAATTTATACCAGAGCCTACAACACCACCTGAGCCACCTTCTTTTAAGTCATCCGAAGGCGCTGGACAACCGGCAAGCAACAGTAAAGAAATAAGACTCATCCACTTAAAAAACTTAATCATATCCCGTTATCCTTTTATACCTTTTTTCGTGCAATAAATGCTTGTGTTAGTGTACCTGAATCTAAATATTCCAACTCGCCACCCAGTGGAATGCCTTGCGCCAATCGGGTGGTTAATATACCAAAAGTATCCGCTAACTGTTGAATGTAAAACGCTGTGGCTTCACCTTCTACGGTTGGGTTGGTAGCAATGATCAACTCGCTCACCTCTTGGCTGGCTAAACGTGCCTCTAAAACATCTAATCCTAACGCTTCAGGGCCTATGCCGTCAATGGGGGACAAATGCCCCATGAGTACAAAGTATTTCCCTTTAAACACACCAGACTGTTCAATAACGGTCACATCTGTTGGGCTTTCAACAATGCATAGTTCCGATGAATTTCGCTGTGTTGACACGCAAAGTGTACAGGTTTCTTCTTCCGTTAAGGTGCGGCACAGTGAGCAATGCCCAACTTTTTCGACGGCATTAGACAGGGATTGAGATAATTTCCCCCCCCCCTCTTTGTTGCGCTCTAAAATATAATACGCCATTCGTTGCGCCGACTTTGGCCCAACCCCTGGTAAAATACGAAACGCGTTAATCAATTCTTGAATTAAAGGACTTTTCACGAGAATCAAAATACCTTAAAACGGCATTTTCATCCCTTCAGGTAACTCCATTCCCCCAGTCAACCCACCCATTTTCTCTTTAGATACGTCTTCTACATTACGCACTGCGCTGTTTACGGCGGCGGCAAACAGGTCTTCCAGCATCTCTTTATCGTCCATTAAGCTGTCATCAATGGTCACTTTTACCAGCTCATGTTTTCCGGTCATCACAACTTTGACCATGCCTCCGCCAGACTCGCCCGACACTTCCATTTTGGCAATTTCTTCTTGCGCTTCTTGCATATTTTTTTGCATATCTTGCGCTTGTTTCATTAAATTACCTAAACCACCTTTACCACCAAACATACTGTTCTCCTTAAAAATATCGTTCCAAGATAACAACTAGAACCATTACACAGGTTTAATGCTGTCCATTATAACCTCCAAGCCTAGCGATTGGGTTAAAGCCTTTACTATTATGTCTTGCTGAATGGACTCTTCTGCTTTATTTTGCTTTATTTTCGCCTGTTGTTTGGCGTATTTTACTGGCGTAAAGTGCTCATCAGACTCAACAAACTCTAATGTAAAATCTGCACCAAAATGCTGTTTAACCGCGTCAGAAAACTGTTGCAACGCCATCGTTTGCTTAGAATAATTTTGCTCAGGATCGATGCTCACAGAAAGGTTTGTTGCCGATAATTCCATTAAAACTGAGTTACGCGCCACCTCTGCCGCCATGCCTTTTAAGGGCAACTGTTCAATCAACTCTAACCACGGTTTAATGGAATCACTTGAATGTTCAAGCAAAATTTTATCCCCCCCCCCTTCACCCTTAGGGGATATATTAGGCATTATATCCACCGAGGGTCTTGCGACGACCTCTGAAACACGAATTGGTGCAACCTTCTTCTCTACAAAGGGTTGTGGAGAAGGCGTTTCTGATCGATTTAAAGTGGGCGTTTGTAATGGCTTGGGCGATGCCTCTGCATCAAGACGTGGCTTTCCCAGCGATTGTTTTAACCTCGCTTTAATTTTTTCTAAATGGTCGGAAGATGACGGAGAAACATCTATTGGATCTGAAACTGGATTTGAACTCGGTTGTTGTGCCATGGGTGGCCTGTTTTTAACAGGCACGGCCTTATTTGCCATTAACGTTCGTGCAGACGCCAATCCTTCTAAAACATTTTGAGCAGAAGGCATTGCTTGAGGGGCTACTTCCCCCCCCCCCTGTTCCAGTTGCACATTGGAAGAAGGAGGATTAGACAATGTTTCACCTTGCTGAACGGGTTGAAAGGCGAGCATTCGAATCAGTGACATTTCAAATCCAATTCGAATGTCGGGTGACAACAACATGTCCTGTTTTGCCAACAATGCAATTTGGTAAAGCAACTGCACCCGCTCAGGACTCAATTGAGAGGCCAGCGACTTTATCACCTCTTCGGGCATCGTTGTTAGGGCTGTGCTGTCATTAAATACTTGAGAGTAAGAGAGCGCATGCAACGCTTCAATCAACTGCGCTAAAAGCGCTTGGTAGTCCACTCCCATCACAGCTAATTGCTGAATCACCTCTTTAAGCGCTTCCGCCTCTTCGTTTGCCAATGCCGTTAAAATGGCCACACCGTACTGTTGGTCAACCCATCCCAGCATGGTTTGTACAGGCTCAAACATTACCTCGCCCGCACCATAGGCAATTGCTTGATCCAATAAACTCAACGCATCACGCGCCGAACCATCCGCTGCTTTGGCAATCAAGCCCAAGGCACTGTCATCAAACGATAACGCTTCTTGTCCCATAATAAATTCAAGATGATTTTGAAGCTGTGGCTGAGTTAATCGCATTAAATTAAACTGCAAACAACGCGATAAAACCGTAACAGGAAGTTTATGGGGATCGGTGGTGGCCAAAAGAAATTTTACATGCTCTGGCGGTTCTTCCAGTGTTTTTAACAACGCATTAAAGCTGCTTTTAGACAACATGTGTACTTCATCAATCAAATACACTTTATAACGCCCTTGAGTGGGCGCAAACTGCACGTTGTCTAAAATCTCACGAGTGTCATCCACCTTGGTGCGCGATGCCGCATCCACCTCAATCAGGTCAATAAATCGTCCTTCGTCAACCGAACGACACACATCACAAACACCACAAGGCTTAGAAGAAATCCCCTGCTCACAGTTTAGGGCTTTGGCAAAAATACGTGCAATGGTGGTTTTTCCCACGCCACGCGTACCAGTAAACAGATAAGCATGATGCAATCGCTGCTGATCCAGCGCATTCGATAACGCCTGCATTACATGCGCTTGCCCCACCAGTTCTGAAAAGTTTTTAGGGCGCCACTTTCGGGCAAGAACGGTAGAACTCATGAAGTAATGCCTTAACAAATAAAATTGAATTTATTTTAACGTGAAACCCAAAACAAGGGGGGGATATTTTGTGTAAAACAAGAGAATCGTACTAGAATTTAAAGGTAAGAACAAAAAATGGTGGCAACCCTACCCGCCTGACCTCGGCGCACGCATCAGAAGGTACCGTTGCTTCCTTCCGGACCTGGCGGAGTTTCCAACTTAGCGTCGCGAGGGGACGAATAGAGTCACCATAATAGAATACAAATAGGAATTGGCGGAGAGCGGGGGATTCGAACCCCCGATAGGTATTAACCTATACACGCTTTCCAGGCGAGCTCCTTCAGCCACTCAGACAGCTCTCCTGTCCTAAATGAGCGGCAAATTATACTTGCAAAGAAAAGATATGTCTATAATAACTGTTATCTATATTAACCATTCACAGGCAATAAAATTGAAACTAACCCTACAAAAAGCCAAACCAAAACATATCAGCGAGCTGTGCAATCTAGTGAACTTGGCCTATCGAGGAGAGCATGGTTGGACAAAAGAAACGCATTTAGTTGCAGGGGAGCGTACAACTCATGAAGAAGTTGAAGGCTATCTTTCTAACCCAAACGCGCATTTATTCATCGCGCTTAATAACAACGAAAACGTGATCGCTTGCATCTGTATTGAAGTAAAAGAGGATTATGCCTATTTTGGCTTTTTTGCCGTGCACCCAAGTTTGCAAGGCGCTGGTGTCGGTAAACAGATATTGGCTCTGGCAGAAGCACTTGCCACAAAAGAGTGGAAGGTAAAAAAATTTGCCATGGTCGTTATCTCACAACGTAAAAAACTTATTTCATTTTACGAACGTCGTGGATACATTAAAACAGGCGATATTAACGATTACCCCACTCACCTAAATGTAGGAAAACCGCTAAAAAGCGGTTTAACCATTACGTGTTTAGAGAAAAGACTACTCATTTCTAAAAACTAGGATTGCTTACGACGACGCGCCGCCATAAATCCAACCAGCCCTAAACCACCCAATATTAAAGCAATAGAGCTGGGTTCAGGAACAGGAGAGGCAGAAAAGAGTCTTATTTCTAGCTCATATTCAGCTAACGCCAAACTAGACTCTCCAGATACAAACATCGTATAAGGCCCCCCAGACATAATTTCGATAGTTGGTTCACCGTCAAAACCCGTCGACCCAATACTAGCAATAATCCCTTCACCATAATAGTCATTTATCAACCCTTCATAACCTTGAAATGAGACATCACTAAATTCAGAAATTCCATCACCCCAAGTTGATGCATACGCTGTAAAAGCCCAAGAAAAGCTGCTGTCTGGCACTGTAAACGTAAATGCATCTGAAAAGGATCCTGATACACCCGTTACAATATCTTGTTGATACATATATACTTCAACAGTATCACTATAAGGTTCATCATAAACCCCCAGCCCAGTTAAATCATAAACAGTATCTGCCATCGAGAAACTAGATACCAACCCCAATGAAGCCGCTAATCCCACTTTTTTAATTACATTCATGTTACTCTCCCCCCAAATTTCATTAAAAATAAAACTCTTTTTTCAACCCCAGACACTCAGATAAACATATAAATCTTTTGCGCCATTAAACATATTTTTCATCTAAAAGTTCAAAGACATTATACACATTACCATGCACTAAGTAATGGCTTATCCCGAACCCCCAGATAGAAATGCGAATTAGAGTGTAAGCAATTGATGTGCATAGTGAACTCAAAAAAAATAATGTCACCTTATTTGGTGATGCGTTCTTTTTTGAGTTTACTAAGTGAGTCAAGGGCTTGTGCTATAAACGCTCTTTCTATCTGGGGATTTGGGATGATATTCATCACAACTTCACCGTAAGCTTTACACCTTCCTTCACCTCTTCCATACAAAAAATGGAGTTCGATTTTTAAAATCAAACTCCCTTGCTAAACTCATTCTTACTCTACAAGCACTCTGAATATCATGAATTTTAATGAGGCCTTTGTACGAAAGGATTTACGGATTAAAAAGGCTAAAATACGCCTGATTTTCGTTGAATTATCTGCGCTTATCTAAGACTTAGCCAGCGCCGCTTCCTGCTGTTTCACTCCCCCATGCCAACGCCAAATGTAGTACAACGCAGGGATCACCAATAATGTAAGAAGTGTTGAAGAGAGTGTTCCAAAAATCATTGAGACCGCTAGGCCACCAAATACTGGGTCACTGACCATGATTAATGAGGCGGACATAATTGCCAGCGCGGTGAGTAAAATGGGTCTAAAACGCACTTTTCCAGCTTCAAGAACGGACTCTTTAAGAGATTTCCCTTTCGCTTCAAACTCCAAAATAAAGTCAATTAACAGCAACGAGTTTCGTACCACAATCCCCGCCAGTGCGATCACCCCAATCATCGAGGTGGCGGTAAAAGCTTGGTCGGTAATCCAGTGCCCTGGAAAAACACCAATCATGGTTAATGGAATTGCGCCCATTACAATGGCAGGAATCATAAAGGAGCGGTAGTACCCCACCAACACAAAGTAAATAAGAATAATGGCGACAATAAACGCACTGCCCATATCTCTAAAGACATCAAGCGTCAAGCGCATTTCTCCCCCCCATAATAAGTTATAGTCCATTACATCGTCTGGGTGGGCTTCTACAAACCCTAGGTTAGATGTTTTAAAGGTAACGCCCGATTCTGGCAACAATACGTTGTCTAACATTTTATCTAATGTTAGCACGGCATACACTGGGCTAGAAGCGATAAGCTCCCCGCCAATCATTACCATTTGATGTTGGTCTCGATACAAAATTGGCTTTTTCTGCTTCAGTTTTTCAATGGACGCAATCGCTGATAACGGAACCGATTCACCGCTTTGAGATTGCACACGCAAAGAGAGCAACTGCTCTGCCACGGAGCGTTCTGTACGTGGCAAACGCACAAGAATGCCCACGGGTTCACGTACCGTATTTAAGTGCATGTAACCCAGCTCATAGCCACTAATGTAATCTCTAAGCATTTTAGATACTTTTGCGGGCGCAACGCCCAGTAAATTGGCTTGCACACGGTCAATTTTAATTTCATAGGTTTCTGAATCATCGGTTACGGAATTATCCACATTGATTAATCCGTAAATTTGATTAAATGACTCGGTCACCTCTTGTGCCGCTAGGCGTAATTTTTCATAGTCCGGCCCGTACAGTTCAGCCATCACCTGTGTGGTCACGGGTGGCCCTGGCGGTGTTTCATACAGCTTAACATTCGCCTCAGGAAACACTTTTCGCAAGGAACCCAAGCGCTCATAAAACTGTTGTACAATCTCATGGGATGAGACATCACGCTGGCGTTTATTAACCAAGTTCACTCTAATTTGCGCAAAATGTGCACCTTGCTTCATTAAGTCGCCACGCACTAACGCTGCAAAATCAATAGGGGCGTGTTCGCCCAAATACACGCTGTAGTTTGTGACATAGTCTGTCTCAGAGAGCAAGTCTCCCACATAGCGAACCACCCGATCGGTTGACTCCAGTGCCGTACCCTCTGGCATATCAACCTGAACTAAAAAGGTGTTGGTATTATCGTAAGGCAACATTTTGACTTCAACCCCCGCAGGATGCAAAGGGTTACTCATGCCATCATCACGTAAAAATTGTAATGCGGGTTGCAACATTGCGGCCATAAGCGCCATCAATACCACAAACAAAAAGACATTACGCTTAGTACGACTCTCCAAAAGTGGAGACATGATCTTTTGATAAGTGCGTCTCACCCAATCTTCTTTTTCGACGTGATGCGTTTCAAGGCTCTCTCTGGCTTGCATCTCTCTAATGGCTTTTTTGCCTAAAAAACGATACGAAATATAAGGCACCAAAATGTATGCCACCAATAAAGACGCAATCATGGCAATGGGCACATTAAAGGGAATGGGTGCCATAAACGGCCCCATTATGCCCGTAACAAACAGCAAGGGCAAAAATGCCAGCACCACAGCAATGGTCGCCACATTGGTTGGATTACCAATTTCGTTGGTGGCTTTAATAATCACCTCATCAAACCGATTGGGGTCAAAGCCATTATGAATATGCCGATGAATATTTTCGATGACGACAATCGAATCGTCCACCAATAACCCCAGCGCTAAAATTAACGCAAATAGGGTAATTCGGTTAATGGTTTGATCGGCCACAAACCCCACAAACAGTACAATCAATAAAATAATTGGAATGGTGATAACCACAATTCCCGCTTCGCGCCATCCTAAAAATAGCATCAAAATAATCACGACCGATCCAATCGCAATGGCTAAATGCTCCATTAATAAATTGACCGCACTGCCTGCTTTTTCGCCATCATTTCTAGTAACAACCACATCAATATTGCTGGGCAGCACACCCGCTTTGAGCGTCTCTAATTTTTCCAGAACCGCATCGGCTACGTCCACCGCATTGGTACCCGGTTTTTTTGCCAAACTGATAGTCACCGAAGCCTGCTCTGCATAGCTCTGATGATTGGCATTTGGACCAAACCCAATACGCGTATAGTGCTCTGCTTCTTTTGGCCCATCCACAATCTCGGCAATGTCTTTTAAATAAACAATACGGCCATTTTCCGTACTAATAATAATATTGCCTACCTCATTCACATCCCCCAAATATCCGTTAACACGAATTGGCACCGCGCGATTATTACTCACCACATCGCCTATGGGCAACGCTACATTACTGGCCTGCAATCTCTGGCTCACCGTCTCTAAAGAGAGGCCAGTCAATGCCATTTTTTGCGCATCCAACCACACGTTAATGGCGCGTTTTGGCCCCCCAATAACATCCGTAAATGATACTCCTTCAATATTGCGTAAATGCTCCACTAATTTTAAAGAGACATCCCGCAAATCATAGCCCGATAATGTTTCAGACGTGACAGACAATGTCATCATTGGCACATCGTCTACATTAATGGGTTTAATTAAAGGTTCATGCGTGTTGGGCGGCATTTTGTCCATGTTTTGCATAATTTGGTTGTAAATATTCACCAAACTATCCACCTGATTTTCTCCCACCTCAAACTGAACCGTTACCATTCCATAATCATTGGCCGCATAGCCAAACGTATGCTTTACCCCTGGCAGAGCGGCTAAAATAGTCTCCAGCGGTTTCACTACCATATTAGTCACTTCTTCAGGCGTTGCCCCAGGCTTTGGCACAATAATATTTGCCGCAGGCACCACAATTTGTGGCGTGTACTCACGCGCAGTCATCATAAAAGACAACATTCCCGCCAACAGCACAAACAACACCATTAACAAAGTGATTTTAGAGTGGATAAAGGCTTTCGCAAGCTTGCCCGCAATGTTTAATTTTACAGGGCTTGATGAAGTGTGAGAACTTGGCTCAGACATAATTATGCTCCTGAGCTCATCGAGTTAACGGAAGCAGAATTCACCGATAAATTTTTCATCGCACGAGGCATCACACGATCCCCGTTCAACAACGTATCAGTATTCGAGACCACAATGCTCTCTCCCAGTGCAATGCCAGATTGAACTTCAATCCATCCATCCCGTTCACCGCCCGTACGAACCATGTGAAAAAAAGCCTTGTCCTCTCTAACCACAAACACACCTTCAATTCCTGCTCGGTTCACAATCGCTGCTTTTGGAATCATAATGGCTTGACGCTCACCTCGTTTAAAACTCACCCGAGCAAAGGTTCCACTGTTTACATTTAATCCATCAGGTAAGCTTAACTTCACTGTATGAGTACGTGTTTTAGGGTTGGCCGCGCCCACTAAGGTATAAATGGTTCCAACAATCGCACTACGCTGACCATCCAACAACAGTTCCGCCTCTTCACCCAAGCGCAATACCGCAAACAGATCACCTGCCACTTCGGTTTGAACACTTAACGACGAAGCATTTTCAATCACTAAAATTGGTTTACCCGGTGCAGCCAAATCCCCCGCAACCGCTAACTTCTCAATCACCACGCCATCAAAAGGCGCTTTTACATTGGCGTAATGCAACTGCTCTTTCGCTTGATTTAAACCAGACTTTGCCGCCGCCACATTCTGTTGCGCCACGCTGTACTGCAAACGCACCTTATCAAACTGCTGTTTAGACACCGATGCCTCTTTGTACAATTTACTAAAACGATTAAAATCCAGTTTTGCATTTTTTAAGCCCGCCAACGCCTGCTTATAAGCTGCATTGGCCTGTACGATTGCACTTTTAATGTCCGCCGAATCAATGCTAAATAACAAATCGCCTTGTTTAACGTTTTGACCCACTTGCACATCCAATTTTTGAATATACCCTGTTAAACGCGATGCAATACTCGATTTTTGCTCAGGCACCACCGCCCCAGGCACCACCGCCATTAACGGAATTGTACCCTGTTCAACCGTATCAACTTGCACCTCAATCGCTTTCGAACGCTCAGCCAGCTTAGGTGCCTCGCTCTCTTCAGAGCACCCCATTAACCCCAGTACAAACAGTACCCCTAAAACAGTCAAACGACTTACTGCGTATTTCATAAATCTTCCTTTATTCTCTATTGTCTGGACTGAACAGTAACGGCTCATAGTTAATCAACAGTCATCGTACCCGTTGCCAATCGTAATTTTGCCTTATACATATTTACATCAAACTCCGTTGACACCAAATCGGCCTTGGCTTTATCCAACTGTGTTTTACTGGCAAGCACCTCAGTGATGGTTGCCACACCACCCTCGTAGCGTTTAATAATGAGTGCTTGCGCTTGTGTTGCATGCTCCACCGACAAACGATCGGCTTGCACCTGCTTTTGTGCTACTTGCATTTTTTGCCAGTTCAACAATACATCCAATCGAATACGATTTTCTTGCGCCAAAACCGCCGCTTTATCTTGCATGGTTTTAGCATTTGCCATATCCACCGCGCTTTTAGTTGCACCAAAGTCCAACGCGTTCCAAGAGACCACGCCCGCCACAGTATATGAGCCGTTATCCAAACTCAATGCATCGTTATTCCATTCTTGGCGCACCATCACATTAAAATGAGGAAAAGTATCTGCTTTGGCAATGCGAGATTCATAATGGGATGCATCCACCTCTTTACGCTTTGCCGCCAACTCAGGGTTTGCGTCAAGTGCCAACGCCAACAAAGATTCCACCGAATCCGCAGGCAATTTTAAGTTCACACGCTCCGCCACATCCAACGGCGTATTCACATCTTTATTCATTAAAATTCTTAAGCGATCCAGCCCAATAGTCTCTTGCCCTTTTGCCTCCAACAAATCCGCCTCAGCCATCGACAAATGCGTCTGCGCACTCAACAACTCCGAACGCACCACCACCCCCTCATTTACTAAACTTTGAGTAGTTTTTACAAAAGATTCCGCCGTACGTTTGGCTTGTTCTGCCACTCGAATATACGCGCGTGCCGCATGAATCGCCTCATATGCGTGATACACCTGAAAAATCAAATACTGCTGAACCGCCAAATCGCCCTGTTTTACCGCCTGAATCATCGCCCTCGCTTGATCCTCATAAAAACCTACTTTGCCACCATTCCAAACAGGCATCTTTACATCAACACGGGTATTAAAATCGGTATACACGCTAGGATTGTTTAACGATGAGAGCGAAAAATCACTCGCAACCACGCTCTGCTGTTGCAATTTCATACCAAACGCCGTAAGTGCATTATTACTATTTGCCGCTGTTAACGAAAGATTAACCTTCGGTAAACGCCCAGACTGAGCCCTAGCTAAAGCCGACTGTGCATACGCAATACGCGCAGAGCTAACCGCCATATCGGGATTTTGACTCAATGCCTGATTCACACACATTTTAAAATCCAGCGACTCAGCAGACACTCCACCCGAAAAAACCAGCGCAACCGACCCCACCAGCCATACCAATCTAAACCGTTTTACATAAGAAATTTGTAACGCACTCATTCTCAACCCCAGCAAAAAACCATTATTTTAGTCCGCTTATTATAACGCCCATTTTAATATAAGAAAATCCTAATATAAAAAATAATTACGTAAATTTAACGATATTCCTAAAAAACATTTCCCGCTATTTTTAAAGGAATATAAGTGGCGTGTTAACAACCCAAAACCACAGTTGAAATTAAAGCTGTTAAAACAATGAGTTAAACGAGAAATGGGCTAGTTATATGGGACAGCCCCTAAATTAATTATTTTCTTTAACCAAATCAGCTCACCATGAAAAAAATGCCCCGCTTGTGCACGCCAATTAAAATATAGGGGGGAGGATTTTCAGAGAGATCGTCCAAATCATAACGACTATGCTGAATATCTCTGCATCTTATCCGCGTTAAGTTTACGTTACAAACAATTGTCAATCAAAACTGTCTCTATTGGTTACCAAATATTATCCGTCAACGTACCGTTCGTTGCCCCGATTTTTTAAAAAGTTACGATAACCTGTTTAATCTTACTTATGTTAGGATTAACAGAATAACAATAATAAAAACATAAACTTAATCAGAGACGCTAAAACTCATCCGTCAGCAACAGGGACAAACAGCTATGCTCAAGGCAGTAAAAACTATAGCTAAACTGCAAATGCCACAGTTGGCAAGCATCTACCCACAAAAGCGTCTATTTAACAAACTGGATATTGCCTCCAAATCAAAACTAATCTGGCTATCTGACGTTGCTGGTAGTGGCAAAACGACATTAGTGGCCAACTACCTGTCTACGTATAACAAAAATCATTTATGGTATCGTCTTGACGCTGACGACAATGACCCCGCCAGTTTTTTTTATTATATGGCATTGGCAGCAAAGAACATTGCGCCAAGAAAAAAATTACTTCCAGCGCTTACATCCGAATATCAGATGGGTGTACTGACCTTTGCACGCCGTTTTTTTGAACAGCTCTATAGTCAGTTAAAACCACCTTGCACACTCGTCTTTGATAACTATGAGCGGCTATCAGAAAACTCGATTCTTCATGCAATTCTACGTGAGGCGGTCGAAGCACTCCCCGACGAGATAATATTCTTTATTATCAGCCGCCAGCCGCCACCAGCATGCTTCGCTAAATTACAGGCCAGTCAACGTTTTGCCCATATTGATAGCGATGCTCTACATTTAACCAAAGAAGAAGCCTATGCGATAGCGCAGATACACAGTAAAAAACCGCTTAAAAAAAGCCAATTAAATCACATTTATTTGCTAAGCCAAGGCTGGATGGCTGGGCTCATACTTTTAGCCCGTGCCAAAACATTACCCACAAAACAACAACCAGAAGCATTGTCACAAACCCTCTTTGACTATTTTGCTGAAGAGGTTTTTCTTGGCATTAACTCTAAGAGTCGCCGCATCATTCAACAGCTTGCCGTAATGCCTTTTATCAGTGAAACCAATGCAAATAAATTAACGGGTACTCCACTGGCTAGCCATATCCTAAATAAACTCACTTCTGAGCACCTTTTTACTTATCGGTACGAGCTAAAAAAAGCAACTTACCAACTACATCCTCTGTTCCGTGCATTTTTATTAAAGCAAGCCAAAGAAAACTTTACGATTGAAGAGTTCGCTGAAATAAAATTAAAAGCAGCCAAATTACTGGAAGCTGAGGCATATATCGAAGCAGCATTTGATCTGTATGTCGCAGCAGGTCAATTTAGCGAAGCTGCACGACTTATTTGTCAACAAGCACCCACATTACTTCAGCAGGGTCGTTTCATAACACTACTCGGCTGGATTTCACAGCTACCACAATCCATGCTGGAACAAGCACCCTGGCTACTCTATTGGTCAGGTATTGGAAATACTTTTCCAGATCCAATGAAGGCGCGTATATCACTTGAACAAGCTTATTTTTTGTTTGTAAAACAAAAAAATGATCTAGGCGCTATATTATCTTGCTGTGGAATCATCGTCACCTTCCCGATGCTGTGGGATGATTTTCATAAAATGGATGTCTGGATAGATAACCTAGAATCATTTCTAGATCAATCACCGACCAATGCTCCCATAGAAATAGAGTCCCAAATTATAAATGCCATGGTGTTAGGCTATTTTTACCGGCGCATAGGAGACCCACAGCTGCAAGTATGGGCAGGTCGTAGTCAAGCAATGTTGCCTGATGCACCCGACCCTTTTATACGAGTCATGCTTTTACAGCATTGTTTATGTATCCATATTTGGAAAGGCGAACTTGGCAAAGCATCACTAATGCTTGAACAGATGCGCCCCGTTTTAACTGGCAAGGCATCTAACCCATTTAGTGCCATCTGGTTCCACACGAATCAAAGTTGCTATTACTGGAACAACGCAGAAACAGATAAGTCGATCAAATCTGCTGAAACAGCCTTGAAAATTTCAAATGACAGTGGAGTGCATGTGATGGATGCACTTGCGCACTACCATGCTGGTATCGCCAATGTAGCGGATGGAAGAGTAGACGCTGCACGAAGAAATCTTAAAAACCTTCAACCTTTAATTTTACCTGGCCAAATAATGAACGAGGCAAGTTGTCATCAACTGGCAGGTACCATTGCATGGCATGATGGAGAGTTAAACAAGGCTCATGAAATGATTACACAGGCCGCAGAACTTACTGAAAAAGCAGGCCTGAACTTTGCACATGCGTTGCAACTTATCGGTTTAGCCATTATTCAGTTTGAGCGAGGAGGTGCCAAACAGGCAGTCAATACACTTAAAAAATCAGAGCACATTGCCCAAGCAGATAAACTACCCTACCTGCTCTTTGAAATTGAGCTTTTCAAAACCTATTTCTACTTAAAGCAAGGGGATAAGGAGTCCGCCCTTAAAGCGCTCGATAATGGCTTAAAGATTGGCACTCAAACCAGTCGTGTTGCTAGCTCTTGGTGGAGCCCTCATATTATGAACGCACTGTGTGCCGAGGCAATAGAAGCAGGACTTCACGTTGAATATGTTCACCTGATTATTCGTAAACGAAAATTATTGCCAAATTCTGAAGGCCACACACTTGAACAGTGGCCTTGGCCCGTTCGAATTTATACCCTCGGAGGGTTGCGTATAGAAATCGATAATGAAGCACTCGAGATCGGCAACAAATCACCCGCAAAACCACTCGAACTACTCAAAGTTCTGATTGCACTGGGTGGGGAAAATATAAAAGCAACAAGACTTGCCGACATACTCTGGCCGGATGCCGAAGGTGATAATGCCTTCGAATCATTTAAAACTACACTGCGCCGTTTGCGTAAGTTATTGCAGCATAAAAATGTATTACCCCTGAAAGAAGGAAGGTTAAGCCTGAATCAGGATATATGCTGGACAGATGCACAAGCGTTGTTAGGCTTGTCCGGTACCGCCTCAAAACCAGAAGACATTATCCGTCTTTACACCGGCTCTTTCCTCAGCGACGAAGACACACCCTGGAGCATGCAACTGCGAGAACAATTGCGCAATATTTTCCTGCAATCTACCCTGAAACAGGGGCAGTACTTTCAGAACAGCGACAAATGGCAACAGGCTATCAACTGCTACGAAAAAGGCTTAAGCGTTGAAAAACGAGCCGAAGCCTTCTACCAGCAAATCATTATTTGCTACCAGAAAAATAACCTGCCAGCAGAAGCCTTACATGCTTATGACCGTTGTAAAGCGACCCTCGAACAGGAATTCGGTATCCTGCCATCCTCAAAAACACTGAAACTCTCCCGTGAGATAAAAACAGAGCCACTAGAATAATGTAGATATATTATTGAGCATTAGCTCCCTATGCTTCGATTTACTGTTGTTTAGCCAATGCAATCGATATTCTACGCTTCTCATTATAAATAATCCTGTCCAAAATAAACCTGTCTCCTATCTGTCCCCCTGCACACGCTACTATTCTTATTCGTAATTTATGAACATGTAAATTGGCAACAAGGCTTCCATACAGAATCAATAACTCTGACCCCTTTGATTCCACTTACACTTAATTTTAATTTAATTATAAGGATTATGAATATGTTCGATTATGACGAGGAAGACTGTAACTGTTTTGGCCTACTACACAGCAATGATGTCCGAACAGGGATCATTTCTGGCGAAACTTTCAAAAACAGAGCAATTCAATATGCGGTCGTCGATGGGCTAGCCGTGTTTGAAGGTTGCATCATTCTGGGTACGGTCGATGAGGTCGAAAAAAAGACCGAACTTGCCAAGGTTGCACTGGATGCAGGCGATGACCCAGAGGGCGTGTCACACGGTGTGGTCATTACTGGAACCAAGTACCGCTGGCCGAATGCACGTATGCCTTATGAGATTGACCAAGCATTGCCCTCCGCTAATGTCCAACGGATTAATGATGCAATTGCGCATTGGAAACAAAAAACTGGCGTAAGTTTTGTTAAACGGACAAATGCCAATAAATCCCAATACAAAAATTACGTTCGTTTCATACCGGCCAACGGGTGCTGGAGTTATATCGGCATGCGCGGCAAAAAGCAGGAGATTGGCTTGGCAAGTGGATGCGGCTTTGGCGCCACGGTTCACGAAATAGGCCATGCGTTCGGCCTTTGGCATGAACAAAGCCGTGAAGATCGCAGTACAAAGATCAAAGTCAACTGGCAGAATATTCAGGCTGGTAAAGAGCACAACTTCAACCAACATATTTCAGATGGGGATGATGTGGGGCCTTATGACTATGGATCGATCATGCATTACGGTCGCTTTGCCTTTTCAAAAAACGGACAGCCCACCATCGAATCCATTCCGCCAGGCAAGACGCTAGGGCAGCGTAGCGGTCTCAGCCCTGGCGATATCACCGCCATCCAAAGTATTTACCAGCTGTGGGAAACCGTTACTATCTCCCGCGTCTTTGCCTCGACTGACAGCAAGAACTGCTGGGTTCTGCCGCAAGGTCAGGGATGGCTCAGGATCGATCCTAAATCAGTAGACGGATGTGGAAATATATTTGATCAATGTTGCATCGCAAAAGCCTTTGGCAAAAAGATGTCCGTCTTCAAGGACGGCACAAAGGTTTATCGCGCACAACTTCTTTGAAAACCCACCCTTAAAAATTATTTCTGGAGAAATACAATGTGGAATAACAACAAAACTGTCTCGCGTACATTTACGAGCACGGACTCGCAAAATTGTTACGCAATTATCAGCGGCATAACTGGTTGGAAAAAAATCAGGGCTGGCAACAAAGATGGCGTATCGAATGTATTTACCTGTCTCAACGCGGCTCGTGCGGGTGCCAAAAAAGTTGATGTCTATATCCTTAACAACCAGATCGAACAGGTGGTAATGCGCTAATCAAGATTGGAGAAATATTATGTCAGATACAATTACAGTGACCGTCCAGAAGGGAAATGGCGCGGCTTCCGATTTTAACAGCGGCGAAGAAGCAGCACCACTGCCGCCAACGGGGGCAGGGAATACAGAATTGGATACTGGCGGCTCGGCGTCGCTGCCTCCGGTTGTGAATGAAGACGATGCTTCGACTGATGAGCTTTCAGACTCGGAAGTACCTTCACCGCCGGGATTTGACGAAAATGCGTCAGACAGCGAAGAAGGCAACGATGATGACAGCAGCGTGCCCACGCCACCAGAGGTGGCGAGGTTTAAAGAGCCCGACGCATAACATGCCTAGAGTTTTCAGGTGTCTTGGCAAGAAGATATAGCAATGGTTCGCGGCGTTTTGACATTCGAAAACCCAGGGGAGGTACCAAGTGGTCAGCGTATCCAGATCATGGTTCAGGACACCTCGCGTGCAGACGCATCTTCCGTCACCATTGCGCAAACCGAAGTGACTATTCCCGAGGGTTTCGACGTAGAGAAAGACGCATTGCCCTTCGAGATTGAGTTGCAAGAGAAAACCGAGGGACTGTCGATTCGGGCACATATGCCTCGACACGACAATACCGATATTCGTCTGGGAGATATGATCACTACGACCTCAATTCCTGTTAAAAAAGAAAATGAAGTAAACGTTCGCCTCAGACGGGTGGTCTGATGCGAACGGGCACTCTGCTTGCAACCTCAAATCAAAGGGGTCAGATACAATGCCAGTAATATTAAGACATAAGCCTTTGATTATACTATAATAACACCCAATGAAAAAGCACTTAACATTCAAAAAAGGAAGCACCAAATGAACATACCAAACCTCACCCAACAATACCTATAAGGTCATAAATAAAACTATTAACGCCTATTCTTTTAAAGAAAAACACCGCCTGACTGATACGGCATTTACTCGCAAATGTACCCTCGACTTTCCAACACTCATCCTCTATCTTCTTAATTTCAGAAAACAGTCAAATCAAACAGAATTTAGATCAGTTTTTTTAAGGTGATTCAAAATAAAAAAGAAGCCTGCAATCCCCCCGAAAAATAAACGAGTTTAAAAGTAGAATTTCAATTACCCTAAACGGGCAGGAGATTTTATGAAAACATCACGATTTACAAACAGCCAAATATGGGGGGATTACACTCCCTACCTTCTCCTACAAACAGAAAAATTTACCTACAATCTTCGGCAGACTAAAGTATTTAATCAAAACTATTCCTCAGTAAAATCTATTTTTTTCTCATGCTTAATTCTGTTACGTATGCCTTTAATTTTTTGCTCTATGAATTGTCGGTGCTTTAATAAAGCTATTGAATTACATATCTTCGTAACTTCCTCGTAAAAGTCTATTTTTTCTTGCCACATTGGAACAGCACTGCCTGACCAGCTTGAACTAGTAGGTTCAAAGGGGAGGTTTTGGAAATCATCAAATTCTTTATTCTTGTCTAAAAATGCTTGATAAAACATCAATTTTCTTGATCGCGAAAAGCTTACAATTACTGAAAATAAAAATTGCATATAATCATTTTTATTAGAGGCAGATTCAATCTCTTTAAGAAGAGACTTATTTTGTTTTTCTAAAATAGAACTGTCTAATTGAGGATTTACCCTCTTGCTATAAAACAGTTCATAGTAGCCAAAGCATCGATCACTACGCTCATTTTTAAACACAACAGATGTAATTCTCTGCATAATAGCCACATAATCGTCACGCAACCATATAAACAAGTAGTCTCGACTATCGTCGTGACGACTTAGATACTCTTTTCTTGAGAATTTATCCTCTAAGTACCGCTCTATAAAGGCATCGTCATTATCAAGGATTGTCGATAGTGTTTTTCCGTCATAATCAGCATGTTGTTCAATTTTATCTATCGCAATATATGCCTCCTCAAGCAGGTTAAACTTACCCAAAAACACAGAGTTTAGTATTTTATTTATTTCTGTATGAGGGTTGAAAATTAGAGAAAGAGAATGAACAAACTCAGGAGAGGTTTTTGCCCTTTTGAGAATGATTTGAACAACATCTGCTACAAATCCCTTCTGAATGGATTCATACTTCAACAGATAATCAATATCATAGATAAAGTATTTATATTCAGATTCATTATACAAATCATATAACACATTTATCTGAGCTGATTGAATTTCGTTACAAGGAAGGTGTTGATAGTAACTAAAAAGCCATCTGTTTTTTGACGGGTATTCAGGCGTATTTAATACAGAAAATACGCTTACTGAGTCCAATGACGAGAAGAGATTCGATACAACAACCCCAGGATTTATGTCCAGACAATCACCTTGCTCTAGGTAATACCTGATAACTTCACAAAACATACCCAAACTTCGACTTGCCAACTCATTCAATATAGAATAAACACCCTGATCAATATGCCATTTATTATTACCTTCAATGGTGCTTGAAATATTTAAAACTTGATTAAATAACTTGTCATAATCTTCTTTAGAATAGGTCGAAGTTAACCTCTCTATTTTTTTACTTTTGTACTTTCGATAGGCATCGCCACTAAGTTTTAATTCAACCCTTTCAAATTTATTTGTCAAAAGATCATAAAGTTCATAATCAGATGACTGAAATAGAGCCTTCAAGTCATTGCCGGCTTGAACGTTAAAACGTTTCAATAGCTTTAAATATTGTTGAACCACAATACAATGATCAAGATTATTTTGGTCAAGCGAAATTTTAAAAAAAGGTAAAATTAAATTTGAATCACTCTCAACAATTTCACGAACAGAAATATTTACTCCAGATTGCGTGTAAGATAATAGCAACTTAAGTATGCTCTTCTGGTATTCCTCACTCTCATATAGGTTAAATAAATACTTCAATATATTTTGACGGAGCTTAAACAAGCTTTGGGAGGCTGGTAGATCAAATTGCGTAAACGTTACTGTATGACCTCGACCCGAGCTGGCATTAGAAAAATGTGTATATAAATAGTTTTCCACCAGAGCAATAAACAATCTAGTAAAGTATTCATTACTGCCCAAATCGCTATATTCTAATAATTCATCAATAACAACATGTTGAACACGGTAATCACAACGGTAAGATTCAGGCTGAAAACCATATCCATCAATAAGGCAATTTAGTATTTGAGGCGTATCGAGAGGTTTTTTTTCTGCATATTTTAAAAATAGCTCTAAAGACATTTTAATCCGATCTTCTTCAAAACACCTAAATAGCGAGAGTGTTGATAAAAATTGAGGTAAAGATAAATTTGAATCTGCTTCAAATTTAATCTCATTAAAAATGATCTCTTGACTCTCTATGTTAGATATTTTGTCCTGAATAAAGAGTAGCGTTTCCGTTGGCTTTAAAAACCAAAATACATCAATCAGTTGCAGAAAATCACTTTCATCTTTTTCCCGCATCACATCCCATATACCATCAATAGCCGACTCCATTATTTTCTTAACATCATCAACATTAAAGGTATTCAATATTGGATTAATGGCATCAATAAGTCGTTGCTTATACTGAGGAAAAAAGTCCTTTATCAGCAGAGAGAAGTCGATCCATTTTTCCTTAAAAAATACAAGATAAAAAAGATAGGTTGAGAGAACTTGATCTGATATTTTGACCACCTCATTTTCAAATATATCTAAAACTTCCATATCATGAAGTTTTTTTGATGCCTCCCAAAAATCTTCATTTGAAATTTCAAATACCCTTTCTATATCTGACATAAGGCTGTCATTAGTTCTGTCTACACTTCTAAAAAACGCTACAATTCCAGCAACTTTTAAAATATTTCCATTTTCTAGAATATCAAGATCAGATTTTATTGAGGAGTAATATTGGTCATATAACCCTGAAACATCTCTAATACTTTCAAGGGTATTGCTGCCTTTGGCAACTTGTGCCGCCATTACTGCTATGCGTGGGTTTCCTTGAGCAATATCGACTATCCTATCAAGATATAGGTGGTGATGAATGTCAAACTCAGTTTGCAGGATTTTTTTTATTTCTTCATCTGAAAATGAGCTTATAACTATCTCTGCATTGCATCCTACAGGCTGACACATTTCCCTAATTTTATCTAAAGCGTAATCTCTAACGGTTACGATAATTTTAAAATTCTGGTCACTACGTTTTGTTTGTAATAACTTAACAATATATTGAAAGCCACTTATGCGATTAGCATCATCTACAAAAATAAGAAAATCACCTGAATCAGAAAAATATGTCCTACTATCTTCAAATAAATCAACCCCTCTATTGAATATACAATAAGCTTTGTATGTATCATTCTCCTGTAAGTACTCTCTGTAACATTCAATAGCAATTCTTGATTTACCTACTCCAGCTTTCCCTGAAATAATGATTAAGTTATTACCTTGAATCAGAGAAAGTAAGCGGTCTTTTTCATCTGCCCTGAACTGAAATTTAGTTTGTAACGTAGTGGCTAATTTATTACTTTCATACAGGGATATAAATTCATCAAGCGGTACAATTTGTCCCGTATCTACTTCAACACCAAGATAGTCTTTGGCAATTTTAGGATATTTTCCCAGTAAATCATATGAAATAGTACCCAAGCCAAACAGGTTTAAATTCACTCCGGACTCTTTACATAGTACTTGTAATTTGTCTATATTTTCTGCTGATAACTCTGATGTATAACACAGTACAATCTCTCTTATTTTAGACGTTGGCACGCCTGTTTTGCTTTCATCAAGACACTTCGTTATATCATCAACAAATTTGCGATACACTTGAGCTTCAGCAATAGTTGTATATTCTGCAAAGATATAGTTTCCATCACCTATAGGTATTAAGGTATCAGGAGTTCCTTTCCTTACTTTATTACTGCCAGAGACAGATCCAATCGGATGGGTTTGTGGGTAGCCTTTCTTTAAAAGGTAAGAGTCAGACAACTTTTGAAATGCACCACCATCTAATTCTTTCAAAGCATTTTGAATTTGGTTTATTTTTGCCATTCTATCCCTATTAACTAATGTTATATCGCTCAGTGGATATACGTTTGAAGGTATCTCATGCTACCTAATTATGCAATTAAAACATTTCACTATGGCTCGTTAATTCATTTTATTAAAGCCAATAATTCTAGCAGAGAGACTAAGAGTTTACGCTTTAATTCTATGCTTCTTAAAAAGCCTTATAAAAAATATTGTGCAACGGCTTTCAGTGTTTTAATACACCAAATAGATAAGGAAGGGGGGGGGATAAATTTTTAAAACGCCAACAAAATAACCTTCTTCAACCAGATCAACTCACCATGAAAGAAATGTCCTGCTTGTTCTCGCCAATAGACATCGGGTTTATTCGGTTGCGACATCGCCCAAGTTAGAATCTCTTTGGCGGAGACCACTTCATCTTGCCCACCCTGAATTAACGACCAAGAATTTTTTACCCCCCCTATCTCAGAAAAGTCATACAACCCAACAGGCGGTGCAACGGTGCATAATGCCTCAACAGCTAAACGCTCTTGCACTTTTAATGAGACGTAACTGCCAAACGAGAATCCCGCC